>Ga0315914_1002481_pt1 | contig 28207 bp, 23 predicted proteins | sample MpolenodulesMG_FD_203920 | JGI IMG/M metagenome (GOLD analysis project Ga0315914, IMG submission 203920) | Medicago polymorpha root nodule microbial communities from Los Angeles, California, United States - elongated nodules | ecosystem: Host-associated > Plants > Roots > Nodule | place: USA...
TTCATGACTTTATCATAAAATGACTTAAGCTTGTTTCTGTAAAAATAAAAAACGACAATCTTTGATGAACTCTGATAAAATACTTAAATTAAGGATTAGGATGGAGTAAGTTTAGGAGTTTTTTTTTTCGGTTTAACTTTTTAACTTTTAGCAGCAAGTTATTTAGAAATTCTAGTATAATTATCGTTGTTATTTTGTAGTTGTTATAGTTATCTAAGTATGCATCAAATTTAGGTATAAAATATGGTATGCCTAAATAATTAGCATGGGTTAAGTATTGATGAACGACTTGGAAAACCACCATACAACTTAAATATTCCACCAAACATCATGTAGTACTTGATGTTGGACTTAGACGCTAACAATACCTAAACTCTATTTTAGTATCACTCTATCTTGCCATTAAAAAAAAGCCTTTTCCAAAAAACTCACAATTAGGTCAGATATTGATATCAATCGTAACTATTTAAGCATTTGAAAAACCATTCATACATCACACACTACTCGATATGAAACTTGGACACCAGGGGCGGACCCACATTGGGTCTATGTGAGGCTTTAGCTCCACATGCTTTTCCCTATTATTATTATTTTTATAATAGATAAAACACAACAGCAGCAGCACACTCACTTTCACTTTCTCTTTCTTTTTCCCTTCCTACGTGCATATTCTCTTCTCGTCCTCTCTCTCAAATTTCAACTTCTCTCAACTAACAGCAACAGCTGTCCATTCTACTCCTGCTCAACTCTCACCTCTCACTCACTCTAAGGTAAACCATTGATTCTCCAATTTCTCCTTCATTCTCCAATTGCTTGTTTTAGGGTTTTAAAATTGGGAATTTGAAAATGGGATTGATGTTTTGCTGCATAATTCATTCATTGTTTCGATTGTTTTATTTCCTTATTACGAAAACTAAATCTGTTTTGTTAGGGTTTCCTTTGTGGTAGAATCAAATGTTATATTTCTTATAATATTGCTTCAATGGACTTCATTTTCATTTACAGCATTCTCAACGACAACAATTAGCATTTGTTTTGCATGATTATTTATTCTCTTTAAGGTTTGTAGTCAATGTGTTTGATGAAAACCCCCAATATTGTTTTGATGATGTTTTATTTTATTTTTTTTTTAAGGAGTTTTGATGATGTTTATGTTGCAAAATTATCTATCCACATTTGAGTTTCAAACCTAATTTGCGAAATTACCTATCCACATTTGAGTTTGACGAAAATCCCTAATACTGTTTTGTAAGAGCACGCTACTGTATTTTAGACTATTTGATCCACGAGTTTTTGTGTTTCTTACACAATCTCGACGAGAATAATATTTGTCAATGCAAAAAAAAATATATAGCTTGCATTATTATTTATTTGAAATTTTAGCTTCACCTGTACCTAAATTCTGAACCTGCCCCTGTCGGACACCCAAGTTTTTATCTGAGTCATGTTTGAGCTTGGATATGTGATAAAATACCGTAAAGATTTAACAATTTAGACATGAGTAGTGCTAGCAACACTCTCTCAAACACTCACTTTATTATTGGTTTAAATCAAGGTGGGTTCACACATTGGAATTGAGTTCGTGGTGGGCCATAAGTTAGTTTCATCCAATAAGAGAATGAGTGTTAGAGAGATTGTTAAAAAGAGAGTATCCTTAGCATTACTCTTTAGACATTATCCAACGATCACTTTACAATTTTATTTTAATTGTTTGTTGAGTTAATATGATATATGTTAAGTAAACTTAATACTAATTTCACTCACAGTTCGTTAAATTTGTTCGAGATTGAATACGAATTAATATTTAAAGAATTAGTAAGATCAAAATTTAGAATCATGTTTGGAAATTCCAAAAAAAAAAAAAAAACCAACATATTTCGATAATATTAGTACTTGTCTCTTGCTCACCCTAATACCAACACTCTATTTCACTTCAACTTAAGTGAATATCACATGCTCTCACTTGTCGAATTTAACTTTTCATATATTATTACCCACAAATAACATAAACCGTGACATCATTCTCCAAACTGTTCAATAAGACGTTAAAAAAAATGGTATGTATTTCCAACAATTAAAGTTCTATATTTGTCATTGTTTTATTTTTTTTCATCTACATATATATCACGGATCTCGCATGATATGTGATACCATAGTCAAAATAGAAAATTGGAACAAGTTTTGGTGGAACTAATTGAAAGCAAATGGTGAAAACAATGTACAAGGTTTATGCAAACTCATGGATGAAAGGTCCTACCAGCTAATTACTCAAAGACATAAACAAATACTAGGTTTGAATGCACGAAGCGAGGGGATAAGGTATAAACAGGATGAAACATAGGAGTGGACATAAACATTCTCAAGTTTACCCTGCAAATCAATTGAAAACATAAACATCACTATTTCACCATATTTCATACTACGATTCTCAAAAAACTCTTAGGTAATTTAAATTTCATCCTCATGAAATAATCCCCCATAAATTAAATAAAAATAAAGATAGTTTGGGTAATGTAATTAGCATTTTAGTTTAAAGAAAATGAAATAAAATAAACGATACTTTTTTTGCTACTCTGGTTCCTAGAGGAAGGGACCTTGAAAATCCGGAGTTCGGCCGGGAGGTAAGCAAAGTTTGCTCATATTTAATATTGTAAGGAGTAAAATTGTTGCTATCGTGATTCCCACGGTTCACTCACTCCCCAGGAATTGCAAACACATACCTTGTGTGAGTATGAACCTCCTACTATGGAGAGAAGTTCAATTTATAATTAATTTTTAATGTTACACTGATCAAGAAAATTTCTGATTCACAACAAATACTTTGGCTGCTATCTGACGACTAGTAAATATACAGCAATTGAGGGAAACAAAATAGTTTTACACGGAAAAAAAAAGAAAGAAAAAAAACTGCCAAGGTAAATTAACTAATGGCCCATTGAGATTTCTGCAGTCAGCAGATTAGTTGACAGCACATCTGAATCCAATTCAAACTGCATAGATTACGCAATGACGATTTGAACTCTTATGAAGCACAAGAGGAAGTAATCAGAAACAAACCTCGGCAGCGCATAAGCCATTAAGATCCTACTGCTCGCCACCGCCGCCAAACATTCCCATCATGTCCTTATTAGATCCCATCGATTTCATCAAGCTTTGTAACCCACCCATACCTCCAATTTGCTTTAGCATCTGTGGAGGGAGGACTTTGCTCATGTGGCTGACATTCATATTTCGAGATAAGGCACTCATGTCTCCCTTCTTTGGTATTTTAAGCCCTTTCATTTTGCTCCATATCTTTGCGAGACGCTTGTACTCTTCCATCATCTCCATTACTTCCCTAACTTGCCGACCAGAACCTCGAGCAATACGCATCATCCGTGACTCATTCATGAGCTTTGGGTTTGAACTATCCAACTCTGAAACACGATAGCAATTAAAGGTTAGCATGTGAAGGTGTGCTATTTCAATGAATTTAGTGCACACATAGTTGATCTTCCCAAATAATACAAAAAATATTCAATGCTTGCCTTCATTTGTCATTGAGTCCATCATTGTCATGTAACGCTTAATTTTTGCCTGGCTGTCCTGATCCTTGCCTTTTGGTACTAATTCATTGCTAAATCCTGGTAGCATAGAAAAAACCTACATAAATCAACCATTAATTAGTCCCCGAAAGAAAAATAGAGAGTAGTTCTTCAATACAAACCATCCAGTTTAGTACATCAAATGAGAATTCATGTAAATAACAACCACCAAAGTATTTTTCCACCAAATGGGGGTCAAATGTAAACTCGTGTAAAATAAATAATATCAAACATAATAGGGGCTAACCTCGCTCATGGGACCCATCTTAAGAATATTCTGAAACTGCTCGTACATAATCCTCAAGGTAAAGGTTCCTTCTTGCAGCTTATTAAGCAGTTCAGGCTGTTGATCCATTGGAACAACTTCATGGATTTTGTTCATGAACCCAGACAAGTCTCCCTGGCCTGGTCCAAAATACCGACCGGAGATTAATATAAAGGGAAAACTGGCACATTAATATACATGCTTGAAAAGGTGAGGCATATCCTAAAACCAATGTTGGGAAGAAAAAAAACCAAAAGTATATACATGTTTGAAAAGGTAAGGCATATCCTAAAACCAATGTCGGGACAGAAACCAAAAGTACACACCTAATAGACGACTGACAAATGGTTTAACATCAAAAACTTCAAATTCATCCATGTGTTCTCCAGTTCCAATGAATATGACAGGACTCTTTGTAGCCGCAACACTAAACATAAAAAATGAATTAAGATTAGATTTACAAACTTTGTATCCGCAACACCAAACATAAAAAAAAAGAATTGAGATTATATTTACAAACAATGATGATGATAACAAAAAAAGGTTATCACGACATAGCAAACACAAGCGTGTGCAAGCATCATATTTATATAAGTTGGTATTATATCATATAAATATAATTGGATTATATCGGGTAATACTTACGCACTAAGCGCACCACCACCCTTTGCATGGCCATCCATTTTTGTGATAATGACAGCTCCAACTGCAACACTCTGTTTGAATGCTTGGGCCTGATCAAAAGCAGCCTGACCAATACTGCTATCCATGACGAAGATAACAAGATCTGGTTTCTGAATCAACGGAGATGAAAGATATTAGAGACTACCGGCTTTTGGAAACAGACATTGGTGCATACAATATCGACAGAAAATACCGTTGCTTCCGAAACTTGGCGCATTTCTTCAAAAAGAGCAGCTTCTTGTTTGTGCCGTCCACTAGTATCAACAATTATAAGATCACAGTTTTCTTTCTTGAATCTTTCCACACCTTCCACAGCAATTTTCACAGGATCTGACTCCATATAGCTGCAAAGTAATAGGGCAAGTCAACCAAAAAACAATATTCAAGCAAATGTGATTTATAGAGAAGCAGAGAGTTGTATGGACAACATAATGATGGACTATGGGCTCCTCCCCTCACCGCAAAACTAAAGAAAAAAGAGGAGAAACAGAAATCATAAGAGAAATCCAAATAGATCCTTGGGATAAAGGAAAAAATAATGCTTTTTAATTTTTGGTTTTATTATGCATGTTTATCTTCCAACAGAACAATAACATAGCATGTCTATGAGAAAGGTTGTAATCTATCACCAATCTACAGTGTTTTTTAATTGGCTACCAATTTCCTTAGTCTTCTTGCCCTTTTTTTTGCAAGAAAGAACATAAGGAATTGAAAAGGCTAGCAAGAACATTTGGTAGGAGGGGGAAACCAAATATAGGCCTTGGACTCGGCATTTGTTAAAAGTGATTATTGGAGATCCCCAATCTCACCGCTATCCACGGTGATTTATTATCCCAAATAAAGCACAAAATGTCATTACCCCCAAGAAAAGCAAAATGTCAATTTTTCCCTAAAAAGGAGTTGACTAACTCTAAGCCGGTGTTAACTTCTAATCTAGACTACAAAGCAAATCCAATTTCTAACAACTATACATGATTCTTCTAGAAGCAAGCCTTCGTATCATAATTGTCTTTCCAAAACGAACTGGCCCCTTCTCATGGAATATTCCGTCTGATAGTTTCGAAATGTATTTAAGGAATTTTTCTAGCCATGACAAAATCCATATAGAAATATAACTGTCTTTGCGCTCACCAACATCTATAACCTTGACTTTGTTATCAAAAGCCATGTATGAAGCATGTCTAATAATACAATATTAATCTGAAGGTTAAATCATCTACCTCCATCATTTCAATTCCCACAACTCATAAATAGGGCAAAAATACCAGTCGAAGATTTTGAGTTTACGTGCAACATTAATCTATAATAATAATTAACAGATGCCAAGAGTACCTTCCATAGAAAGGGATCTTAGCTTTGGTTGCATTTTGCTTCAACTGATCAAACGCACCAGCTCTGAATGTATCTGCACATACTAGAGCTGGCTTCCAGCCTTTTTTTTGGTGATAAAATGCATATTTTGTACAAGTAGTGGTTTTCCCAGATCCTAAATTCATTCAAATATCATATAGTATCCATCAGTAAGTCTAAATGCATTTTTCCACTGAAAGTAAATGGACAAACAATAATTGTAAGAAAGCCACATATTGCTTGACAAAATGCACATATCTTGAGTATAAGTAATACATAAATATTAGTATACATTCTTTAGATTGATAATTTACATCCCAGTATCATTTGCATCAATTGAATATTAGAGTATAATATGAACAAAAAGTAGGTAATCATATTTAATCGGAAAAAAACCTTGTAAACCAACGAACATGACAACACTAGCTTTTCCTTTTTTGGGAGTGAAAGCAGGCTTTCCAGGATCCAAGATATTGCAGAGCTCATTGAACACAGCCTAGAATCAAAAGGGTTCATAAAATATTAAGATGAGTTAACATAAGAAGTAGTCACGATAAATGTCAACTACATACGTCCCCGTGAGCTTAGCTCAGTTGGTAGGGACGTTGCATATTATATGCAGGGGCCGAGGTTCGAACCCCGGACACCCCACTTCTCCACATTTAAATGTGTGAGCTCCAGCCACTAGGCTACTTGACCAAAAAAAAATGTCAACTACATACACATTAATTAAACCACTAACACAAACACGGCAACACAAAATCCAAGCCTCTTCTAAGTTCAAGATCAATTATTAGTCCTAGACTCCTAGACTTGTACTTCTTCCAAATTCAAGGGTTGAAATGTGTACAGTAAAACAAGTTTTGAAGCAGTGCTAAGCAAAAGAGAGGGAAATGCTATACTATAAATCTTACTTTAACAACTGAAATTGAATTGGCTTCTAATTTATGGAGTTTCTCAAACTTGACAACTATTTAGTTCCCGACTTACTAAAACACACTTATAAGTTTATAACCACGTATGCAAAAGTCAAAGCTAAATGAGAGACCATGAAAAAGTTCGAGAGCAAAATGATTCAAACTAAAGTAAAACATTGTTATTAAGGCTCTGCTTGGACAGATGGAAACAAACGGAGCAGAAATCTCATTCCACTGTTTGGAGGGTAACAAAAATGACTGTAAGTGATGGAATAAGATGCAATAGATATGATTGGGTTCCATTCCACCATGTTTTTTACAATCCAAACAATGGAACATAACTTTATTCCATCTCATCCCACCGACACAAACATAGCCTAAGAGACTCGTAATCATGACAAGATGATTTCAACTTTTCTTTCAAATGCTTGGTAAAAAGCTTATCCAGACGAACTTTAAGGATGCATTTGACAGAGATTATTTACAGCTTATTTGAGTTTATTTTAAGACATAAGCACATGTATAAGTGTTCATGGGAACTTCCAAAGATAGAGCATGACATGTCCATCAGTTGTTTTCAGTTTAATTCAATAAACCTCCCACAAGAGCTAACGAATACAGCTTAAAACTTAAATCACATTTCATCTTTGATTACTGAAATAACATAGATATATAGACACTTATACAATAGATATATACTCAATAAGCGCTTAATTTATCTTTTGATCCAAAATAACTTTAAAGTCTAACTTCTCAAGCCATGCATCATAAACCAAAGCACATAGTAAATCAATCAAGCTGCAATGAGCATTCTCATGCATAAAAAAATAATTAAGAACTTTTCACCATAAGCCTCTAATGCAGAATACAGTATAACATTTCAATCCTAAGATCCAATGTAAAGAGAGGGACAAATAAAAAAATCAAAACTCTGCCACAACGTCTATTTCACATAAAAAAGAGTGAACACCCAATTTGGTGCCTGAAATTGCATCACTATATCAACCTAATTAACAATTTTCCAAAATAGTCTCTCAAATTGTAAAATGTTATCAGATTTTTCGTTCAGTTTGTATTAGCAGAAACTATAAGAAAATTAAGATTGGTAAAGTAAGTTTATACCATTCTACAATTTCAGGAACCAAATTTGGATATTTATGTATGTTCGGTTCCACTTTTAGAGGAGCCAAAATTGATTCTAGAGGTGTCAAATTTGATTTTGACGTGTTTGGATGTTCTCTAGTATAATTGGTTTCGCCTCCAGAATTGATTCTAACTTAAAGTGATGATTTGTAGCTTGAGTCTAAACATAATTTTTACACTGAAACTTATTGTTCAACTCAATTTTACGTAAATGTATCCAAACATATACCACTTTACATTCAACTCACTTCTAAATAAAACCAATTCATTCAAAATCAGTTTTAGTTACAACAGAACCAAACACACACAAATACATTCATCTAAGATTGAGTTGAACAATCGATTCTAACTTGAAGCTAAGTGAGTTTTAGTCACTTTTACATTAATGCATAAAAAAAAAATCACTTTACCTTCAACTCAATTTTTGTCTGAATCAATTTTACATAATCAATTCGCTCAAAATCAATTTTTGTCACCACACACTAAAAATTGGTATGAACGATTAATCGAGTACAAAAATTGGTATTGATTGAATTGATCCTAGAATCATAAGCTCCAAATTTTAGCTTCAAGTCAGAATCAATTTTGAAGGTAAAATCAATTTTACTCCAGAACATCCAAACATGTTAAATTCTAATTTGAAACTAAAAATTGAAGCTTTTGATTTTAGAATTGATTTTAAAACTCCAATTTATTGCTCAACTCACTTTTACATCATTACATCCAAACATAGATCACTTTACCATTAACTCGCTTTTAACCAGAATCAATTTTACATAATCAAATCACTGAAAATAAATTTAAAAAGTTTATCACAGCAGAACCAAACACACTAAATTGATACAGTATTGGTGTGTTTATCGTTACACTGATGCATCCAAACATAAATCAATTTACCTTCAACTCAATTTTAGTCATGATCAATTTTACACAATCAAAACACTCAAAAATCAATTTTTTATATCCCCCCATAACCAAACACGCATTAAATTAATACAATACTAAAATTTCATTGATAAATAAACGAAATTATAAAAAATTGGAGAAAGAGGAAAAAAAAGTTACTTGTTGGATGATTCTACGTTTATTATGACCAGCAGCAAGATCATCAAGATTAACAATCTTCTTAATATTGGTTTGCATATCTCTAACAAGCTTGAATTGAACATCGGATTGAAGAAGAGCGCGAGTGATTTCATTGAGACATTCATTCAATACTTTTTCATCGATGATTGTTGCATTGCTCATCTGCTTTAGAGCACGCGTAATGCTCCCTCCTAAATCTGCGAGCACCATCTTGATCAAGATTGATTTCCGAGATCAAGAATTTGGGGATTTAGGGTTTGATGAATGTTTTTCTGACGAAGATCGGAAAGAAGAGTTTCGAATGAAAGAAGCTACGTCGTTATTGAGTAATATAATATCTTTCGTTTTGATATATAAGATTTTATTAAAAACTGATATATTTAATATGAATTTTATAAGTTTTAACGTAAAATTACTATTTTAAATTTCTTAACATGTGCAAATTTGCACATGATATAAAAACAATTTATTTATATATTTATTTTTAGGGGGGATTTTATCCTTATGTTGCAGTTATGTTTTGTTCTAAAACTAGATGAACATTGAGAGAGAAGAGGTGCAAATTAGAAACAATCAAACCAAATGCTTAGGGCAATCCCCAGTTTAATATATCATTTAAATTAACGAAATTGTTGAGTAGAATTTAACAACGGTCCTCGTGGATATGAATATTATTATTACTTCGATAATTTTGGTACATTTGTCAAATATCTATCTTTATCGTTTTCTTCTTGAATCATCATAGAGTAAACTTTGTTAATGGATGGTAAATGATCAATAAGCAAAACTTGAGATTTAACAGTTGAAAAATTATCATTCATGCAAGTAAGAACCTAAATTACTTGATCTTAAATACGAAATTCACGAGTTGCACGCATAACATCACATCTACATTGATAAACACAAGTACATGTTGGTAAGGGCATATGAGAATTAAGCTTTTCCCAAAGTCCTTGTATCTCACTAAAGTAATCAAGAATAGATTTAGACCCTTGCTTGAGATTATTAATCTTAGAACGAATATTAGTAACACGGATACGATCAACTTTCGAGAACTTTTCCTTAAGGATTTGCCATATATCAATGGATTTTTTCAAAAACACAATTGTTTCACCAATTGAAGGAGAAACAAAATCGAGAAGCTAAGAATGAAACATTACATCTTTCCATGCACCTTTATTCAAATCAAGAAGATCCAGAACAAGAATGGAACCATCAATGAAAATGAACGTGTTCTTGAAACCAAGAGCTCACTGCGTTTATCTTGACCAAGAAAGATAATTGGAACCGTTCAATTGAGGTTCAACTACAATGAAGATGGGACCTTCGCTTGGATGGACATAATATACATAATCAACATTTGAAGGTCGAATTGCAATGAGATTCACTCAAGACGGCATGACGAATGTAATGAAAATGTAGCAAAATGCACAAGGATCAAAATATAGCACAAGAAAATTGCAACCTTCAGAAGGAATGTTGCAAAAATGTGTAAAAAAAGTCAGAGAACAATGATAAGAAATAAAGAAATTGTTGATCAAATCAACAAGGCTCAAAGATAATCATGAATTTTGTGACTAATACCATATATGAATAGAGAACTTGAAAACGAAATATTAAAGATGTTAAATTTACTTTTGTTTTCATTGATTGATAATGGTAAATGAACAACATTTCTAACTAATTTTCCTATAATTCCAGAAAAATACAATGTTATTACATTTAATAATTAACCAAACAAAGCAGATGAAAATGCAAATTCATCTTCCCCATTCGCAACAATTGTCTAAATTGAAATTGAAATATGTCAAATACTCTATGATAGCATTGGAAACAATGCGTTGGTATTACCATTCTTCTATGAATTACATGATATAGAGTTGTGTGTATATGTATATATGGTTGCTAATTTACTCTCACCCAAAAATATGAAGGAGTAAGTTAGGAAGCCTGCTTCCACTTGTTTTATTTACCAAAACACTCACTTGTTACTTTTTCAAAATGGTGTTATATGAATGATGATTGAGTAATTTTGAAACAAACACTCCGTAACTGTTTTGGAAATTTCCGTATTGTTTCTCAATTGTGGCGTGTTGAGTGTTCCCTTCGTCTTCTTTGATCAGTAAATAAATCAAGTGAGGCTTGTAGTTTTAATAAACTTATGTTATGTTCTTTTTAAATGGGGTTTATCATTATTAAAAAAAAAAAATTAATTAGATATTGCAACTTAATATTAAAGACACCGTAGCTTGTTTTTTATAATCAGGTAATTAAAAAAATTAAAATACTAGTATCAAATTATATCAGTTGTTATAACAAAAAAAAATTATATCAGTATTTAACTTCATAAATCCATCGTATGATATAAAAAAAAGGGATATTTTGTTTTTTAACTAATTAAATGAAACTTACAAAATTACCTACTAAAAAATGGTTTAAATAGTGGTAAGTGGGTATTTTGGTCAAAAGCACGCGAGAGTGGACTTGCTAACTTACTCCTTCATATTTTCAGATGAAGTAAGTTTTTTTTTTTTTGACAAGTGGTGGGAGTACACTACTAAAAAAACAAAAATTAGTGAGGGATATTTAGTGAGGGAAAACGTGAAATCCCTCTCTAATTCCGTCATTAAATTTTGCGACCAAGGAATTTGTGAGGAATTTCATTTTTTCCGTCACTAATTTCCCTCGCTAATTTTGCTTTTTCTAGCTGTGGTAAGTTAGCAACCGCCATATACATACATATATCAAGAGAAGAAAACATTTCCATATTCAATTAAAACAAAAGTTTTCTTGAATAAAAACTAAAATTATTTTTTAGCATACTTCAAAATTGGCGTTGTATTTTTTTTAACCAAAAAACAAAAATGGGGATGCAAAGACATCAAATGATGGAGATGACATCCTAAAATATAAACCATATATTATTTGCAGCCCCCAGTCATTATTATTAAATAAAAACGAAAAAAAAAATACTTAAAGGGAGTAGACTAAAATTCAAGGGTACAATTCCAAGAACCAATATCATTTGCCTCGTTAAAAACCTCAACATCAAAACTCCAAATGGATAAAATTTGATAGCAAATAAAACCACGTGCTGCTTTATTCTCTAGAACTAGAATGTTAGTTTGAAAAGAAAAAAAACACCAAACGCTTCACACAAATTATCGGGACAAAAGGATATTAGTTGTTTGTAATAAAACAAAACAATACATTTGAAACCTGGAAAATAGAAATTTAATACTTGCTACAAATAATGTTAATTCAATAGCAACATGTTTTTCTTCCAATTGAAGTTTTAGTCATAAAAAACATTTTTTCATATATATGGGGAAGTTTGTTTTCCTTCTATTAGACCCTTTAAAAGAAACAAGCAGAAATAAACAAAAAGAAATCATATAGAATTTTTTAAATGCTATGAAATGACTACAATATACAAATATGTAAAAAGTGTCTAGATTTATATTTCATTATAACTATATTGTGACGAATCATATATTTAAATTGATCATCTACTATGACAAATATTTATAATGATTTTTTTTAGTCTTGACAGATTGCATGATCATTTCATACAAATGAGTTGGATGACCATATAGCTATTAAATGCATAAATTTTGTATGTTTGAAATTGAATTGAAATTGTATCATCATGTATACAATTCACAAATATTGTATGAACACAGAAATGAAATTATTGTATGATAACAATTATGTAATTTTATTGTTTAAAAAAACAATTAAGTGATTATATTATTTTTATAAAAAATATTTAATTGATTCATGTGAAACAATTGTATGAATTGTATAATCATAAATAGTGTATGAGCTTAACAAATTATATTCAAAAATATGTTTTGATTCTATGAATTGTAGGACTATTATATAACAAAAATGAACTCACATAAAACATATGAGACACAGTAACAAATTTAAACAAAAATGATTTATTAGTATGTGTAAGATCCAAACTTAAATAAATAAATAAATAATAAGGTTTTAGTTTCAAATTCAAGTTTAATTAAAACTCAAGTGTGTGTGTGCGTGGCTGCATAATTAAATAGTAATTCCTGATTATAGGACTTTGACTGTTAATTGACCTAGCCACGAAATGTTGCACTACACAGCTGAAGAACGATCTTGATATACTCACCAGCTTTGCAATGTTAACATTCATATGAAAACATCACCCAAGACATAGTAAATTATAAAACTTAATAACATAGAATATAGGACATACTTAGTGTGCTAAGCATAGAAAAGTTCTCTCGATACATATTATACTATCTTAAAATCATAGTCTTCACATTGATCTTATAATTGAAATGTCAAAACCCAGAAAAATGTGAGCACTAGGGTTTGTTGTTTCCATTTTCATAAAAAAACTAAAAATTCAAGGAAAAAACATCTAAACTCAAAATCCCAAAAATAAAACTCAGTTTATCCATCTTAGAAAATCTCTACTTCATAACAAAAAAAAAAAAATCAAACAAGAAAGAAGAAGAGAATTCTCGACGGTCGCCGTTATTCCACTAAGATCCCTTATTGCCATAACTAGGATAATTTACCTCTCACTGTTCTCTATCTAAATCTAATAGTGGTAAAGTCTCAGTTCTTTATCCACCACCTTGGCAACAACGACTTCGCGACCCCCATCTGACTATCATGATGGAAACTCCAGAATTCGAACTCGGTCCCTACATATTATTGTCCTTGCAGCTACCAATCAAATTGTATTTCCAAGACAACTAATCATATTATTTAGTTTTGATTTAAGTGTTTCAACTAATCATGTGAACTTTCTGCACTAAAACTTCCAAATTTTGGTAAGACAACAATAAGAAATAAGAGTTCGCATCACATGATAAGTTGGAATCAGTATCCAATCACTGACTTGGCCAAGGTTATTCTACCCTCAAGAGATAATTACTTGGATTTCCATCCTACAAGGTTATCCTACAACATATAAAGAGCTTTTCCCAAATTTGAAGTCAAGTATTTCCCTAAAAAGGAGCTTCCTTAAAACCCATGCAATTTATTATGAATGTATAGAATGTTGATGTTAACACTCGCTTATTGCTTGTTAAACACTTTGTTGAGGTCAAGTATTTCCCCAGAAAGGAGCTTCCTTAAAACCAAAGTGTTTAACAAGCAATAAGCGAGTGTTAACATCAACATTCTTCCAAAAGAAGATCGAAGTCTTACACATTCATAATAAATTGCATGGATGATTTCCCAATTCATATGCAAACATAATGTGGAATATCATCTAACCATTCAAACCAGCTTTCACCCGACATATGATTTAACAATGGGTTGAATGAAACACAACGTAGAATAGAGGAAGATGGTACGTCTCCAATACAACTATCGCTACGAGGACATTTTAGTAGTCACACCAGTTCACGTGGAAGGGTATGAAATAATGTAACGTCATTCTTTTAAAAACTAACTAATCTATATTCCATTCCATCATATACCACCAATCAAAACATTCATATTTTACTTTAAAAAGGTAAAAAAAATAAAATCACAAAGAAAACAAAAACTAAACATTAACAAATGAGCTCTATATCATGATAAATTTGAGGTCTGCATATCAAACTTCCAATAGTCAACAGTGATAATATCAAACTGATATTGAACATTGTGGGTACTCTCAGTAACAACAACAAATAAAAGCGGAATAATAGGCAATATATATGGGAATGACTTATGGATAAGAATCTGTCAAATTCTATATCGGGTTGACGGGATAGAATCACTCTTGAACTAGTAGAAACAGAAAGCATGCTCGCACCAGAAGCTACACAAACTATAACAACGCTTGACCTTTTCGTGATAAAAAGAGAACATAATTAACTGGATGCAACTAGTTGCTGCCTTTATTATGGCATTCTACACATTTAGTTAGAAAATATCAGGTGGGAAATGCCCTTGAAATCCGTTGCTCTGTTGAGCCTGCTTCAAATGCATTGCCAAAGCATAGTTATTCATCTGTCGACAAACACAGATACAGAATTCATCAGCATGTATGAAAACAATATTTAATGTACAAAAGCTGAAGCTTGGAATTTGTTTTTGTTTATATTTTTCACCCACCACTTAACTAATTTGCTTGTCTGAATATAACAAGGAACCAAATTTATTTTATATGTAAAATTAATTTCTTATCAGATGCAATAACTGAGCATTGGCCTCTCCTCGTTTTCAACCAAAGCAGAATTGAGTGCCCCGCAAAAGGAAGGAGATTCAGAGAAGACCAGCAAATGCAAACTTCCCACTCACTTTTAAATCTACAAATAGTACTTGCATATTACCAAAATAACTCCCAGCCCCAAAGGGAGAGAAATACACAACAGATTGACAGCAATGCATTTCAAGCTACTAGTATCCTATCAAATGTACTTCAGAACCGAGAATCAATATGAACCTCTGAAATTATCATCATGAAGTAGTTTCTAATACCTATGTAGTCACATCACTTCTTTCCCTTCTATCCCGTTAAAGAACAGTGTCAAAATTGAATCCTATCTTTGAAAAATTCACACAAAGTTACAAGGAATATTAACTCCTTTTAACCAAGAGTGAACAATTTGACAGTGAACAAAAAAGGATAAGGTAAAATCAGACCTCAAGAGTTCTGATCTGCTCCTGGTATTGAGACGCCAACTGCTTCAAATGCTGCAATTCTTGATTCTTATTATCATAATCAGAAAGACGCTCGTGCTGGATCCTAAATGCGTTTTTAAAAGAATTTTTCTCCTTAATCAGCACTTCGATTTGCTCCTTCAGCATCAAATTTTCCTGAAAATTAAAACATCTTGTGCGATTAAGATACATACTCAACTGAGGATAACAGGGCAAAAGTACAATACAGTTACTCCTAAACCATAATAGTGTTTAAATTGGGCCTAACTCATCCTTACAAAACCGGCTTGTGAGATGAGGATTGCCCCCACTTATAAACACATGTTTAGGCCATCTCTTATCTGATGTGAGGTGAGGATTGTCTAAGCAAGTTTGCTCCACCCTCTCCCCACGGTATTATCTTCACAAATAAGTTAGTGAAACTAAACTTAGATATTAGAATAAAAAAAAAAATTAGGATTGAGCAACCTCAACTAAACCAGCACTCAACAGTACATTCTTCCTCAAACAAACAAGTCTCAAAACACACAATATTGTCCTACCGATAGTTCAACAATCCTTGTTCTTCACCAAGGAGATTCACTTGTGACCGGCTAGGAAAAACAGTTTTAACATGAATCTTAAATTATTCTAGCATAAATACCTTCTGAAGAGCATCTGTCGCCTCAGCCCTTGCTCGTTCACTGATTGATTTCTCGAGAACCTCCAGCATTCTAGCAGCACGGGCTCTAGCATCATCAACACTGGTAGCAACCATCATTTCTCGAACAAAAAAGTCAATCCATTCGGCTCCATCTGCAGGAAGGCTGTTCAAAGTAGATTGATTCTCAGAAGCAGAAGCATTCCCATCATTCTCCAATTTACCTGCACATTTTTTCAAACACGTGTCAATATTTCGGTTGATGACTTCACTCTCAATAGCCATTACTTGTCAACAGATCATTCAACTCAACTACCTATACTTCACAGCCCTTGTCCAGGTCCCAAAATAGTAATACACTAGTAATGTGCTCATGAGGCGAAAACTTGACACAATGTGAATAATAAAAAAGTGTGACCAAAGAGGAGTGTATATAAAATGTGCATGTGTGTGGGGGTGAAAGAGAGTCGATGGGATTTATTACAAAAAGTGTAAAGCTGAATGTGCTTTTTTTTTTTTTTGTGGTAAATAGAGAGGGAGTAACACTCGCATGACTGAAACAGCAGAGAGAGAGAGAGAGAGATAGGTTACTAAGAGGATGAAAGAAATAAAAGGGGAAAATGTCATTAGAATAGAATACATGCCTCCAGCTAAAAGATTGAAAACATTGGAAATGACTTTTTGTTGTTTTCAATACTACCAAATCTGAGACCATTGTTTCGCAAAATATGAAACAAAATGAAAACTCCAAATGGTCAACAAACACATCCAATTAGCCAAACATTTATTTGCCAACACCAATCATACCTGCATCCACATTGACATCAATCTCGGATTCTTCAGCAGTTCCAGAATTCCCACCTGCAGCTCCCAAGTAAAGCTCATTCAGGCTCTTGATAGCAGCATCTAGATCGTTGTCACATTCTTGGAGAGCTCTCTCAAGAACCTGAAAGTTAAAATATTAATACACGGGAAAAACATTCTTACATTAAATGTCGCATAAAAGTATACAATGTAGTAGTATTTTCCCTCCATCAAATATCTCTTTCATTACCCTCCTGAACTAAATAAAAAGAGTAGATTTATTTTCATTCCGCTCAACTAAACACAGTATATCTCATTCAAATTCAATCCTACTCACCCCCTCCATCAGAAATACCTCTCACAATCTTCCTTTCATTTGAAACAAACAAACCCATATTAAAAAACAACAATTACTAAATTTCGACATAGATAGTAAATCCCCAATTCGTCCCCTGAAGTTGTAGGCGTCAGGCATTTAAACCTTGAAATTTGTGAATAAAGACAAAAAAGACTTGATTTTGAATTACCACCTTGAAATTTGCAAATAGGCAAAAAAGACCCGATATTTAATTACTGTCAAACTAGTCCATACAAGTTAACAAAAGGACCAAATTGTCTGATGCCATTCAAAATCGGGTCTTTTTTGCCTATTCACAAATTTCAGGGGTATAAATGCCCGACACCTACAATTTCAGAGTGCAAATTGGTGATTTTGCTACTCTAGATACAGTGAGAAATATCAAATAATCAGTTTCTCAATGCAAATCAACATATCATCATTCATAAACATAACCTTATTAGAAAACCACAATCACCCATCAAACCATCTTCAACTCAGATACAATTATAAACATTAAATAACCAATTACTCAATTCAAATTGTCATCATCATCATATACAGACAAATTCGTCCATCCCAAAAAAATATATCATCGTTGATTAGCAAAAGCCCGAAATTAAATAACAAATAAACAAATCCAAGCATTGAACTAAACATATCAGCATTCATAAACAATCATTTCCTCATTTTAAATTATTTTCGTCATCATCATTCATTAGCAGAAACCCAAATTCAACTAACAAAACAACAATAAAGCATCTCCAACATAATCAGTTACTCAATTCAAAACATATCATCAATCATGACAACAATTACCAATCTAACCATCTTGAACTCAGATACAACTGTAAATACCAAACAATCAAATGCTCAATTCAAATAATATAAACAATTCCATGCATTAAACTAAACATAAAATAATATAAAAACAAAACAAAATTAAATTAATCATATTATATTATAAATGAAATGAAATTAAATTAAATACATTTTATATATAATATAGATAAATCAACATTCAAAAAATAAAAAGGAAAATGGAAAAAGGGAAATTAGTACCAATTGGTCCATATGAGGGAAGAGATTACGAAGCTGATCAAAGAGAGAAGGAATAGTCGGAAAACGAATCGGAGAAGTAGAAGAGGAACAACGAAGCCTCTTAGATAAGGGAGGAGAAGGAGGAAGTTGTTCTTCAAAGAAAGATCTCTTGCTTCCGCACACAGCAGCAGACATCGTTCTTCCGATGCTGACTATCGAAGAATTCGAATTCGATCCAATTTCCTCCTCCTTTTCCTCTTCTTCGTTGATTTTCCTTCTTCGATCTATATCCAATTGAAATTGGATGAAATTAGGGTTAGGGTTTAGAGAGAATTGGGGATTTTGGTGATGGTGGAAAAGAGAAGGGTTGAAATATTGAGGAGAATGTGTATTTATAGGGAATGAATGAATGAAGAAGAAAGCGATAGAGATCGGTGCCACGTGCTTATGAGCGCGTAGTCGCAAAACGGTTACAGGAAAACAAGAAAGGTGAAAAAACTGAAAATTATTACTGAATTTTTGTTGTTGATTTTATCTTTTATATATAATAACTAGCTTTATTGGTTTTTTTTTTTTTTAGGTAACTTAAATGTGACGGAGCATGCAAGGATTCCTTGGATTTAGTTGGTTGTGGTGGTCTATTTTAAAATTTAGATGATAGATGTCTTTAAGGATATTTTTGTAAAATCGAAAAATGTGACGAGCTTTGTATGAAATGTGGAAAATTTACTTTTAGGAATGCAGCTTGCTTATAGATAGAGTTTTCACCATCTTCAACTTCAAGTGGAAAGCAAAACAAAAATTCTGATTGACATGATCACAAGAAAAGTCAAAATCAATGATGATCCATTGATGCACCGTATTTTGGAGCTCTTAAAATTAAATTGGCAAATGTATTTCAATTATCGTTGGCGAGAAGAAAATATGAGTGTTGATTGGCTAACTAATCTTAGCTTTTCTCTGGATTCTTTTAACAATTATGCTATGGAGACACCTCCCTGTGAGGTCTCTAGTCTCCCTTTTAACAATATATATTTTCTTTAATTAATATTCATCGTTTTTAATTAGTAATTTATATTCTTATTATAGTAGTGTTATTCCTATTTTAATATGATTTATATTTTCTTTAATTAATAATTGAATAATATTATAAAAAGATATAATAGTAAAAAATATATTTTAAATGAATTGGGAATTAAAAAATACAAGACTAAAAAGAGGTATCCCCTTTATACAGACATTTGTTATATAGATAAACAAATAAAAAGTTTTATTAACGTGTATCCTTATGAAATACAAATAAGTTTGCTTCCGGAAAAAGAAAAAAACATGTATTTTGAACATTTGTTACAAATCAGAAAAGTGTACCCTATCAAAGGAGTATACCATACATCGACTCATGTGGAGGTCGATGACCATTCAAGCATCTTTTGACACAAAGAAGTTTCGTTGTATGTTTTTCTATTTGTGTGAAGGCTTATGAACAATAAGATTTCATCTAAAGACAACTTGGTCCGATGTGAATTTTTACAATTTGCGTCTTTGTTATGTACATGAGGTTGTGGGAAAGATGAAATTGTTAAATCATATGGTTTTTAGAAACATCTGGGTTTAGGTTCTCATGTGACTAATTATATATTGTGTTCTTCCTTGTTCTTTTTTAGATCAACTCTTCAATTTGGTGGTTTTGTCTTGTGCTCTAAAAAGATGGTGTTCTTGTCTGTATTTGATTTAGATGACTTGCATTTGCATCATTTGAAAGGAAAAAAATTTCTCGTATTTTCTCTTATAATGAGATACCATTACTGCAATTGATGGATAAAGTGAAAGTTGTCGTTTATTAGTGGTTAAAAGCTAAGAATTTGAATTTAACTTTTAAGTTGAATTCTTAGTGGCATAATCATTTGATTTGTCATGGGATGGCCACTTTGTAATTTGATGCTTTTGTTTAGGCAATTTGATGAGGTATGTGTATCTTGATATTTTGTTAAATCTATTTTAGAGACACCTCATTTTCTACGTTATATTATTATTATTTTGGCTTCGTTAAAAAAGTATAATGTTTGAGAAAGTTTATAAAATTACGAGTGTAATATATATGTATATATCACACAATGTGGAATCATAGAATTTCCTCAAAAAGAGGCAATCATCCTTTAATAAAGAAGGAATGACCGCAGGAGTATGCCAAGTAATGGTGGCTCCTACGATAAGGCTAAGTTCGGAGTCCTTCCTTCTTTATAAAGCTTGTGAGTTGAGTGAAGTTAAGCTTTTGGAAGAAAAATCTTGAGGAAATATTGATGATTTCTTTGTATGGCATTGTTTGCATAAGCTCAATAGCATAGTAATAGTAATAGTAAAGAGAAATAACAATACTAGAAAAACTACTCAATTAAGTGCTTATGTATAAGTTATCTCTATAGCAAAAGATAAAATAAGTGCAAACTTTTTTCATATAAGTTGTATGCTGTTTTAATAACTTATCGTAGATAACATACGAAAGTAAGCCTGAAAACAACCTATGAACATGTCATAAGTCGTTTCTATGAGTTATGCCAAACTGTTTCACCAGGGTTTATGCTAATAGATAAACTCAAATAAGTCAATCTAATAATAACAAACTCAAATAATTGCTTAAAACTTCAAAATCAATATTTAATACACCAACTCATATAAAGACCATAGTTCTTTGAAGAATGGACAATCATTCATAGATCACTTTGTCTTTCAATTCATGTTTCAATTCTTCTGAGATAAAGCGTAACCAGTCTCGACTTGCTTGATCGACCTGCTCACTTATCAGTAACTATGAGCTGCGTTCAACAGTATTCTATAGTTATAGAGCTTCTAAACATTTCACTGCTCTCTATATGTGAGAATTTATCTTTAGATTCTCCCTTCAATAACTCTACCACATCAAGCATGGTAGGTCTTTTCTCAGGAAAAACATGAGCACATATCAATCCAGCAATAACTACTCTTTTAAGTTCTTCTTCTACATAATTACCATTTAGTCTTGGATCAGCAATTTCATTGAATTTCTTCTCACAAACCAATATCAATGCCCAATCAACTATTGTTATCTTCAATGTAGAACTAACCTTTATAATTGGTTTTTTCCCACTAGCTAGTTCTAGAAGGAGTATACCAAAGCTATAAACATCACAACTTTCAGTTACTTTACCTGATATAGCATATTCTGGTGCAACGTAGCCTAAGGTACCCTTAACATTTGCAGTCACTTGTGTTGCTCCATCAGGGATCAACCTAGCAAACCCAAAACCACCGATTCGAGCTCGGAAATCTGAATCCAATAACACATTATTGGGTTTGATATCTCTATGGATGATACGCGGCGTTGCTTGGTGATGAAGATACCTGAAAGTCAATGTAAACACAAAATAAGTGAGGCCTAAAACAATTTTTTTGAGAGATTGCTTAATAATATGTATATTTTTTTCTTTCAAGATTTAAAAGTTTTTTCCTCAGTAACTTAGACTTTGGGCCGACCCTACCAGAAGTAACACTTCAAGAATAATGTAATGAGATCATAAAAAATTCGTATTTGGGTTATCTAAATTTCAAAATTCTTGAAGATTTTGCAGTTAGGAAAATTTCAAGTGTGTTTTTGCCTGAATAGCATGAACTTCAATAATTTTAGGACTTGAGAGAATCCAAATCCGAAAAACTAAGGCTGGTACTCACACAATTCCCTCAGCACATCCAATGGCAAGATTCATTCGTCGATTCCAATCAAGAAAGCATTCTGCTGATTGTGGTCCATGAAGATGGGAGAACAAGTTAAAATTTGGCATATAATCATACACGATTAACCGTTCTTGTCCTTCGGCACAATATCCACGTAAACTAGTAAGATTCTTGTGTTGTACTCTTGCCAATATCTCAATTTCAAATGTAAATTCTCTATCTGCTTTGCTGCTGCAAACTTTCAATCTTTTCACTGCAATCTGCATTTGCACACACAGCAAAATATCATCTACTTTATAGAGATCAATATCATACATGAAATTGAGAAAATATCATCTACTTTAATAGAAGTGTCGTAGTACTTGAGATCCATTCCAAAGTTGGCCCCAGTACACATTGCCTAAGTCCCCTCCTCCAAGCTTGTTGTCATGGTTGAAATTATTAGTAGCAGAATTTAATTCCTTCAAAGAAAACACCCTCCATCTAAATCGCTCACTTTCTCCTTTTTTGCTGCATCAATAGATAGATACTAAAATATCAATTTATAAATATTTATTTCACGTCAATTAAAGTTTGAATGTAACCATTGTGCACGTTACCTTAGTTCTTAAAGGACATTCACGTTCTTAAGGACTTGAGGGAAGCATCCCCTATTATTTATTTATTTTCCTTTATATATATATATATATATATATAAAATGTTTGATTGTAAAAAAAAGTACTTCAAGTTGTCTCCAGGTAAAAAAAAACTCATTGAAACACACACCTTGGTGAATAGTTGGTCATGCATTAACAAGTTGTAAACTTAGTCATAATTCATAAGGGTTTCTTAAATTGTACTCGAGAAAATTCTCAAAAATCCTAGTCCTAGCTTAACCCTGAATCTTAAACCCTTTTCTAATATTTTTTTTTCCCTCTTAAAAACACACACACAATCTTGAAATCATAGTCCTAATAAACAAATATATGATAAAAAAAAACCACAATTATTTATTTAAACTAAGATTCATGAACTGTTATCATACCGATCCGAAGTATTTCCGCAACAAAACCAAAAAGCCATATAACCTTTGTAATTGTATCAAAGGAGGTGTTCTTATTGTTCCTCCAAAGCAGAAGTTGTTCCTTGCTAGAGGGTTATGATGAGATATGCCAGTGTTTGATGTTGTGAGAATTTCTAAGTTAAGCTCTTTTTTATTCCATTGTCATCTGTTTGAAAATTTCAACAAAAGAAAAACAAACTTTATCGGACCTTTCATTGAAATGGAATATTTTAAAATTTTACTGTTTTGGCGGAAAATTAAATTATGCACTAATAAAGGGAGATTCGTGACAAGTTGGTTTATAATATATTTTCTTTTAGCAAAGCAGGGCTCCCTCCTGTTAATAAAGAAAAGTTTCTTTCTTTTTGGATATTTGTCGCTTTCAAGATTGATAGAAGATTACTAATCAATATAATTCTTTCATCCCACAATAATTTGTCTCTTTTAAAATTGATAGAAGACTACAAATCAATATAATTCCTTCATCTCACAATAATCAATCTATTTGATCGTTTCGAACATATTAAAAAGAGTGTATAAATAAAAAAAATAAGAATAACATTTCAACTAGATTACTTTTATTTGCTAATCAATATAACTGGAACAATCTTTGGTTGGAATCAGATTCGGCTCTGGTGGTCCAAGCATTCAGTAACAAAAATCTTGTTCCTTGGCAATTAAGAAACCGATGGAAAAATTGCATTGCCCTCTTATCAACAATGAACTTCATGGTATCTCATGTGTATAGAGGAGGTAATCAATGCGCAAACTTGCTTGCCAATCTTGGTCTCTCATCTTATGCTTTAACTGTATGACTTTCTCTGCCTACCTGTTTCAGGGAGTTTTTTTGCTAAGAACAAGTTAGAAATGCCTAACTTTAGATTTGTCAATATGTAGGGAGGTTTGGTTTGGTCCCCCTCCTTTTCGTTTTGTTTTTTGTTCAATATATTTTGGCGGCCTAGCACTTTGCTAGCTACCTTCTTTTTTTAAAGGAAAATTACTTTTATTAAATATCAGTGTGTTTACCATTATTATAATAAATATGAATTGAAAGATATTGATTTGGAAGTGATACTAGTAGTGTCAATTAAAAGGGTATAAATAAAGAAAAATTATAGGTATTTTATAAGTTAAATTACATGTTTGATCATTTACGTTTATTCTTGGTTTCAGGTAAGAGATGTAAATTTCTTCATGCAAATCCTCGCTAAAAGAAAAAAAAATCAACATGGATGGAACATAGAAAAGACGAATAAGACCAAGTTGGATCACCCCTAAAAAAAGATCAAGTTGGTTCTTTTCTCTCATTCATAAGGTACAATCGATTTCTATGTGGTTGATTTTTTCATGGATGAAAGGGTTGTGGGCTTAGATGAATGGTCGATTTGTATTGCTCATGACCATTTGTATTGCTCAAAAGTCATTAGAATTTATCGGAAAGTTACAATATCCGATCACATAAAATCTTTTGAGAATTACAATCCAATCATTATTTTTAGATTGGAGTGTATCACTTGATCAATTTATTTTCAGAGATTAGACAATTTAAGAGATCTTAAAACCAATTACCGTCGATTTGTTTTCATGGAAGATGAATGCAGGTTTGTCAAGGGTGGTGCAAGAGTGGAGCTCACAAGTTAGGTTGACCGATGGACGGTATTCTACTTCAGAAATTGGAGATTGTTGATTGCTTCTTGGATTTCTAAGAGATAAGAGAGGATAGAAAAAAGCACAAACATATTTTAAATAAATCATTGAGTATTTATTATTTTTGAGCTAGTCGGTCACAAGACCATCTATAGGGTTTAAGCACACGTATAAAGATTTTTTTTTTCTAATAATAAAAAATAAAATTAATTTAACATTTTTAAATTATGTGTGTGCCTAAACACTGTACATTTGGTATTGCGACCAAATAAGTATTTATGTGTTATTTTGAATCAAAGTTGACAAACAGTCTTAGCTTTTAAAGGATACATTGACATGTAAAATCAAGATAACAGATTATCCCGCACCTGCAATTTCAAGAATAAAAGTGATGTATTTTAGCAATTTCTGGTAAAAAAAAAACTATAGATATTCATAGAGTAAAAAAATGTATTTGAAATATGTATTATCTTTACATATTTATCTATATAGTTATTAATATTATAAGAGGAAAAACATTTACCATTTTCAATTGCAACACTTCCCCACATGCCCCTCGAAAGCTAATTGACAATAATTATTCATCAGCAAATGTATCATAGCATTATTCAGGATGACTCTGTAATCATTATAGCAAAATTGTGGAACACTAGGTTTTTTTTTTGGACAAAAACTACTCTTGTACACAAATCCCTCACAAGCTGTATAGTAATGACAAATTATGAAGTTGTGCTGCAATAATTTGATGCAATGGATGGACAAATCATTTTCAAACTTTAAGTCTTGGCTAAGACGGATTTGGATAGAATTTAATAAGAATGTGACGAGTGATAAAAGTACTGATAATAATATGCAGTTGTCAATGCAGTTGAGAGAATAATTCAACAATTTAATAACTATAGTATATATACTAATAATAATATGCAGTTGAGAAAATATTAATACTATTAATAGAAGTGTCGTAGTACTAGAGATCCATTACAAAGTTGTCCCCATTCTCCAAGCTTATTGTCATAGTTGAAATTATTAGCAGCAGAATTTAATTCCTTCAATGAAAAAGGATAGGTACTAAAATATCAATTTATACATATACAATTGAAGTCAAAGTTTGAATATGCTTAGAGATTGAGAGGATGTATATGATAATATTGGTATAGACAATTGGGGTGAGTTCTTTAGCATGGGTTTACAATGCTTGAGTTGAATGGAATGATATAACAAAGAACATTGGAGTCTAATAAGTTTAGGCTCTTTGGAAAGACCGCAATAATAATCTAGGCCTAGTATTCTCTAGAGAGATTGAGCTTGGTAATCACATTACTTCTAAGTTCTAAGATGGTTAACATAGCTTATAAGATTGAGAAGGAAATAAATTGTCATCTTGGATTTCGTGGTGAAATATACTTAGGACATGATATTAACCTTCTTCTCGTTGATAAGGACTTCGGGAACGCAAGTTTGTCAAGGGTGGTGCAAAATCTTGGAGGAGAAATTGTAGCAATTGGAATTTGGAGCTCACAAGTTAGGATGACCAATGCATGGTATTCTACTTCAGAACTTTGATTGGAGCTTGTTGATCGCTTCTTGGATTTCTAAGAGATAAGAAGAGATAAGAGTGGATAAAAAAAACCAGATTAACATGCAGCTAGCATAAGTGTTAATTTTGAATGACACTCATTTCGGTCCTATTTATAAAAGAAAAAATTGACTTTTTAAATATATTGAGTTATTGATTTATTTTGTTTAGAATATAGACCAAATACATCATTTATACAATGAATAAAAAAAAACAAATGTTTCTTATAAATAGAACCGGACAGAGTATTTGCTCATAAGTGTTAAATTTGAGGGGTGTTTGTTTATTTTCAAAAATAACAATAAAATAAAATATAAAATAAATCAATTACCCATGTGACATGGCATAACCTTCAATTCGCATAGAGATGTCAGACCATCTACAACGCAACACTTCATTTGGGTGCTTAAACGGGCCCCGATTGTACACATCATTCGTTTTATAATTAATACTTAATAAGCACCTAATCTCTCCAACCCAACACCTCAAAATAATTAATAATTATTATCCTACAATAATTGTATATCATTGAATTTTAACAATAATTTATATATTCATTTTTAATTATATAATTTTAAAATATTGAAGTAAGTTAATTATAAATTATAAAAAAAAGTTAAAACTTGAAAAAAATATATAAAATAAATGATGGTAAATTATTTGTTGTTTTCTTTAAATCCAATCATTGTGTGTTTGTTTTGTTTTTTTTAATTCAGATGGACAAATTATTTGTTGTTTTACTGACGTTTGACAAAATCAAGTTTTTTTTTATTAAGTTTCGTAAATTTGAAGTTATTTATTTTTTTACGAAATCTGCAATTTCATGAGGTAATTGACTTTTTATTCAAATTTCTAGTAAAAAATTACGGATATTAAAAAGTTGATGGAATGATAAATATATTTGAAATATGTATTATATTTACAATTTATCTCTATAGTTATACTATTATAAGAGGGGAAAACACTTATCGTTTTCAAAGATAAATTAAATAGAAGCGTATTTGTAAAAAAATCATTATTTTTTTTAAAAAAAAAAGTCAAATGAATTATATTAAGGGTGCCCCTAATATGGACCATAAAAATAAACGTTCATTGGTGGACCTATACATATGACTTACAACAACCAGTTAGCCTCCATGTTAATAATTGAAATTGAAATTTAATAAAGTGAGGTATGTCTCCTTTACAAAATGTCTCTCCCTTCCTCAAATTATCTGTATTTTACATCTCCATTGTTGGACCTTCATGCTTCATCTCTCTCTCGTTGGAACCTCACCCAACACCACCTCATTGTTCCCCAAATATCGGCCTTCATGACAACCATATGCAACCAAATCAATTGAGAAGAACTTCCTGATACAAATCACCAAACTCAATGATCTTGGGTTGCTTAATTTTTTATATTTTCGAAGCTCATCGTAATTTTTTTCTTCCATACAACTGACATTAAAGTTAAATTAACAAAATGTTGTTTGGGTTTTTGTTTGTCTCATGTAGCTAAGGGATTACATCCGAATGAAAATAGGACTGGCATATGTTGTAGCCAAAACAAAAACGAAATTGCTCTGACATATATGAAAGGTTAATTTTCCTAAAGCAATTTTGAGCAACTGCAAAATAAGATAAAGGTTCAAAATTCTAAAAGTTAATAGACAATTTATGTATTATTCAACCTTCATTGTAGATCCAAATCACATGATTGAACTTGAAAGTGAAAAATGGGTCAAGATCCAC
>Ga0315914_1002482_pt1 | contig 28204 bp, 16 predicted proteins | sample MpolenodulesMG_FD_203920 | JGI IMG/M metagenome (GOLD analysis project Ga0315914, IMG submission 203920) | Medicago polymorpha root nodule microbial communities from Los Angeles, California, United States - elongated nodules | ecosystem: Host-associated > Plants > Roots > Nodule | place: USA...
TTGCAAGGATTAAAACTCAACAAAAATTTGAACTTTTGTCCATTTTATTATATAAAGAATCAAAGATTTATTTAGAAAGATTAAAAACAAAAATAATATATTGATAGAGACCAAAATAATATTTATATTTTTTATAAATATGTTTACAAAATAGTCTAATCAAATAATTTTATCAGTGATTTGAATTTTATAACAATTAAAAACAGTTTTAAAAGGAATTTTTTTAAAACAATTTGAGGAGACACAGCAAAACGTTTAAAGTATTAGTACTTTTTATTTGGATAGTGATATATAGACCACCTTAGGTGGCATGTAGCACTTGTACACCCACATACAATTGTGACATGTGTCCATGTGATCCCCACACACACAAAAAAGTTCACCGTTTTTGTCTCTCACACACTCTCACATAGGATGGTAGAATGTGTATATGAAAAAAAGGGTGTCCATAAAACGTTTATCTTTTTTTTATTTTTTGAGAAGGACGTACTTGTATTTCTTGTCATCAAACTTTAGGCTTGTCTTAACATTATATATCGTTTTTAAATATAAGATGATCTTATTAAGATCTGATCATTAAGTAAATTATGAGAATTAAAAAAGTTAATAATAATACTAAAATTTATCCATCATATATAGAAGAGAAATAATTAATATTTCTATTATATTGTTTATTGTTATTTTTACAATATTATAATATTTATTGTTGGTTGTTGTAGAGAAAGATGTAAAATAATTAGAACCATATGTTGGTAAAAAGTAATTTAATGAAAAATATAAATAAGAATCTTCTCTAAATCATTTATTTGACAATCTGAAGTTTTAATCTTTTTGATGGTTAAAAACTAACAACGAAAATTTAGCTTTTGATTTACATTGTTGGTGTATTAATCATTTCTTGTGTTTGCATGCATATGTTATCTAACTAGTGATGTTGTTTTGTTTTCTAACTAGCGTTTTGATTGATGTGTTTTGTTGGTGACCAGTTTGTATTTTCTCTTTGTATTGACTCTTGATTTCTTATCTTCCACTCTTTGTGGTGCTTATAATTCTTTAGTTCTTTATTATAATTCATTTTGCCTATTCTAAAAAGAAATTGGATTTGGTCCAAAGATGGTCCTTACTACTTTAAGTAAATTTTAATTATATACTATATTTGTTTTTATTTTTTAATATTATAAAAAAAATTACCAATTTAAAATTAAAACTATGCCTCACTCCTTCATTTTGATGGATTTATGTTAGACACGTCGATGAGTTCATTTGTCAAAAAAAAAATCGATGAGTTCTATATTTAGATAGAGCATGAAGCATTAGTAACTAGTAAATACTAATATATTTCTTAAAAAAAAAAATACTAAGATATATATAAATTATTTAAATAAAAAAACTAGAATTGGTAAAGTAAAGCGGATCCAAATGTGTAAAGAAATAATATTAAACCTTAATTAATAAATTAAAAATATTAAAAGTCCTAATTCAACTGACAAATACCGAAATTGCAAGGTCGGACATCGTGACCCGGGTTCGAACCCAGGATATATTACATATACATCTACATCATAACAGATAGTGAATTTCTTTTAAAACATTGCTTAATATTTTCACTATACACTTTACTGATTTTTAACATCTAAATCTAGTCTAGATAAAACAAACGTACAACTCAACTATTGAGGAGAGAATTTAGGTTTGACATCATTGACACGGCTAAAACAAGGCGCTATCTAGGGTGGACGACCATAATAGGTCATGTACCGTGGATGACTAACTTTTACCTGCTATTGCAGGTCATCCCAGTTATAGTAATATAATAATACTTCACTTATTATACTTTTGACCCTATACTTTACATTCACAGGAATTCCACATATAAAACTGTAATTCAATTTCAACCCCTAAAAAAAATGTGTCAATAAAGGATTCACATGGTATCTGCATTCTGACCGTGTGGGACGAGTTCAAGAACCATTGCTCCACCTAAAATCTCCAAACTAACTAAAATGGAGCATCATATCCAAAGAACAAAGCTTTCAATTAAGTACTGTGCCAATTATGCGTTTATGTTGGTGGTTGAAGTATATTAATTCGCCTCATTATTTTAATCATGTTCTCCATTTCATCCCATTTTAAGCCATGTAAAATGCATAATTTGCTCTTGAGTCAAACATAAAAAATGTAGATAATTTTGTAAGCTTTCCAGCGACTCAAAAATCACCTCAATCAGACATACAAAAGTTCTCTTGAGTTGTCAAAGAATTTTTCTCTCTTCTCCCTCATTTAGCTTGTGTTGATGAACTATTTTTTTCTTCTCCCTCTTTTTCTGTCCCTTCGGTTGTCCCTCTCTCTTAGTTTCTTTTATTTCCTTACTTATTAGATTTTTTTTTTGCATTTCATTTTATTTCTATTTATTTTTTACTTTTTTTACATTACATTCATTCTATTTTTGGACAGAGAAGGGACTGTGTATGCCCCACTGCTAGAGTAGTACTCATGAGAGACTTATGCTGTATTTTACTGTTTGGATCAATAATAATTGAGGAGATGAAAAACAAGAGTAAATGGTCAAATAAATAATTCACTTTGCTTTGTTGGACACCATTGCTTACGAGTTTTCTTAAGTTATATGGGAGAATCTTTCCAAAATATTCTCACTTTGCTTTATTGCCTCAATTTTAATTGTTTTGCCTTGGCATAATCATTATTGCTCTCTTTATATGTAAATGAGAATGGACTATTCTTAATTTTCAACCACCAACTCTCTTTCTTTTTCATACATATATATTTATCCATAGCTGATCCCATATTTAATCTCCACACTTGAAGCCTCTTCCACCATTAACATACTTAGGCTCGTCTTGTGCATGATGAGTGTTGAAAAAAACCAGTTAGAGGTTGAAGTTAATGTTTTTGATGATTCGAAAGGAGGAGTAAAATGTTTTTTATCCCTTATATTCTGTTTTCTGTTTTTAATTTTTTTGACATTTTCTTTTATTTTTGTTTTGTTAAAACATATACTAATGTCTCCCAAAAAAAAGAACACGTACCAATGAAGAATATATGATGTTATGTTATGTTTCTATTTTATGACGGTTTGTTTGGCTACTAGTGTTGTAGTTTACCATAAGGTCAATTTTCAATCGATTTTATGTCAATTGTTGGGTATGTTTTCTGATTATGGTGTGTTTTATAATTCTTGATTAGGGATTTAGTCCATGTTACTGCTTTTGATTCATCCACGTTGGTTATAGCTCCGTTTTGTATGTGTTTTTCACTGTTCCACGATACGATTTTCCCTTTCGATCAATGCTCCTGATCCGGATCCCCGACTACTGTGATATAATTGTTGCCCCCCTTTGTCGCTTAATCATATGAATATGGTTCAAATAATTCTGACAGGATAATGTATAAACTTGCAGGAGTACTTAGAAGTTATTTCCTTCCCTTTATAGCATAAGCAATTAGCTTCCCTACATTTAATTTTTCATTTAGTTTTAGGATAATTTGTTGTTGTGTTGTATTATCGGTTTCTACTGCAAGAGTTTTATGGTCTATTGTAAACAGCTTGAGGCTGAAATTCCTTCACTTGAAAATGTCTTTTTCTCTTAAACTCATTTTTCATATGTCATCATGAATCAAATGCTCTTTATTACTTGATGATCGATTCATATGTACTTGGATATTTCAATTGATTTATTGATTGTAAATTACTATTAAAGTGTAATCTTGTAATCAAGGGTTGTTATTTATTGTTAGGGAGAATTTGGTGAGTAAGTTTTGAGAATGTTATATAGAATTTATTATACTATCTTTTTAATTGATTTCAGTCCTTTGCAACAGGTAGTTTGTTCACATGAATTCGTGATAGATTCATTTGTTTTGGTTTGTATAGATGCAAATCTTCGTTAAGACACTTACTGGCAAGACCATAACTCTTGAAGTTGAGAGTTCAGATACCATAAACAATGTTAAGGCCAAGATACTAGACAAGGAAGCGATCCCACCTGACCAGCAACGTCTCATTTTTGCTGGCAAGCACCTAGAGGATGGGCGCACCCTTGCGGATTACAACATCCAGAAAGAGTCAACTTTCCATCTTGTCTTGCAACTTTGTGGTGGTATGCAGATTTTTGTGAAGACCCTCACAGGAAAGACAATTACTTTGGAGGTTAAAAGCTCAGACACGATTGATAATGTGAAGGCTAAAATTTAGGACAAGGAGGGCATTCCCCCAGACCAGCAAAGGTTGATTTTTGCTCGAAAGCAGCTCGAAGATGGTAGAACTTTGGCTGATTATAACATTCAGAAGGAGTTTACCACATTGTCCTTCGTTTGAGGGGAGGCATGCAGATCTTTGTGAAAACTTTGACAGGAAAGACCATTACATTGGAGGTAGAAAGTTCAGACACCATTGATAACGTGAAGGCAAAAGTCCAGGATAAGGTTTTATCTTGGAGATGAAGCTTATCGAGGTTGGATAACCCCTCTTGTCTATTCTTTGAATGGTGTTGGGATCCGATAGATTGTCTATTACGGAGGAGGGCTTAGGGGGAGGTTGCTGTTTTGCTGGTTTTGGGGTGTGGCATGTGCGGTCTGCTGCTGTTTTTGTTGTCTCAGCAGTGCGGCCTCCTGCTATTTTTTTTTTCTTTTCTGTTTCTGCTGTTTTTTGGCAGGGCTGCGTTTTGGCCCCTCGCGGTCTCGGGTGGTCTCATCTATGCCTCTGAAATTTGGTGCCTTATATTAGATTGCAGGGCCATAGCTTTTTTTCCTTTCCGGGTTTTTTGGGGTGGCCTCTTTCATGTTTGTGGGGGTTGGTGGTTTGGGGTGTTCTGCATATTTTCGGCGCCTGTTGTATTTATTGTTGATTTGCGTACCACGCGCGTCTTGTGCGGGTATTGCTTAATAATATTTGCGGTTTAAAAAAAAAATCCAGGATAAGGAAGGAATCCCACCAGATCAGCAGAGGTTGATCTTTTCTGGGAAGCAATTGGAGGATGGAAGGACCCTTGCTGACTACAACATTCAGAAGGGGTCTACTCTTCACCTTGTTTTGCGCCTTCATGGTGGATTTTAAGTATGTGAATGTTGCATAACTGTCTTTTTATGTGTGTTGAAGTCTACCAGTGTGTATAGTTTTTATGTTTCAGAACTTGGGTGTTTGGTCCGTGATGGCCCTGCAAAACTATCATTTAATGTGGTTTGGGTCTCTCTAGTTTTTACCTAAGGATGACACATGGTTGGAAGAGTTCATATGATCAAAATAGTCACACAGTGGAGTTGGTGAACAAGGCACATCTTATAATGAGCCCTTTGAAGTCAAATGCCTTTTCTAAAACAAAACTTAATGCAACTAGCTCGATCTGCAAGTAATCTAAACCTAAGATCATACAATTTCTTGTTTTAAAACTTTTGAGAAATATTTTATTCAAACAGAACAGATAGGAAATTGTATGATTTTAAACAGAACCTGCCAAGTATGATTCAGATGATCATCTTCAAAATTTTAGAATAATGGAAAGCTCAATCAAAACTATATTATATGTTTTAAATACACATGTAAGTTCACTCTAGTTACTATCTTTTTTTCATTATTTACTAGTTTTATTGTATCAAATGAAGAGAGGTATAATAAAAGGATGTTAAAGGTAAAATTCTCTAAGGTAGACCTCCGTTTGATTCTTCTTCAAGGAATTGAATGGGGTTACTGAGAAAGGTCTTAATAGTAAGGGCAATATTCAAACAATCATATATGTTAGATTGCAAAGCATCAATTTTTCAATTAAGTATAAATAAGGAGAGATTTAGAGAAGCCCAATTTGTTGCTTAATTATTTTACGGCGTCAAGACCAAATGTTAGCTAGCATGCTTTCAAGAATCATGCATTGTGCAGGTGAAATTATGATATATCTCTAGCAAGCCACATCCCACTTTGAAATTTTTATATTTTAATACGAATTGGAAAGGTTTATTTGTTGCCATGAGAAGCGCAATCGGTGACTGCCATTGTTTTGATCTGGTAGTGTTTCATGCCGTTTAGAGAGTAAGAATGCGAGATATGCTGACTCAAAGCAACAATTAAGAAGGAATATGTAGTTACGGCTGCTGAGCTTTTAGACGAAACAAAGTGAGGCAAGGCAACACAATTTTATATTGATAATCAAGTTACAGTACCAGTAGTTTCATGTGCTATTAAGCTTTCTAAAATTCAGTCTTGAAAATGGTTTATGGCGAAGAATAAGACCGATACGGTCTACTTTAGGAATGATGTGTTGATTTGTCTCCTAAAAGAATAATCATATAATTTTTTCTAGGGGCTTCTCGTAGTAGTTTGTTTTCCCTTCATCATTGAGTACCATTTGCACTCCTCTCTAATTGTAATGTTGCTTTGCTGTTTTAAAACAAGGAAAACCAGAAGTCAAGTAATGTTTGTGTGTAAAAATATGGATTTTGTTGCAGTGCAGTAGATGTTATTTAGTTTTCACTCAACTAAGCATTCATTATCATTCTTTGGAATACGAATGTAACATATAACACCAATAAGAACAAACAACTATTTACTTAATTTTTTATGGATTAACTTTTCACATATTACATCATCATAGATTTCTTGCACACACATCACAAACAAGTAAGCATTACAACCATAAAGAGCACACGAATTAAGACAAAAGAGTAACAAAGCTTGTTCTTAGTTCAACCAGAGATATCAATGGACTTCACTTCAGGCTTCTTGATCTCTTCTTTTGGAACAATAACAGTGAGAACACCATTCTCCATTGCTGCTTTAACTTGATCCATTTTCGCATTCTCCGGCAATCTGAATCTTCTCGTGAATTTACCACTGCCACACTCCACGCGATGCCATTGATCGTTCTTATCTTCTTTCTCAACGTTCCTCTATCCGCTTATCTGAAGAACTCTATCATCTTCAATTTCAACCTTTACTTCCTCCTTCTTCAGTCCTGGAAGATCAGCCTTGAACACGTGTGCTTCCGGGGTCTCCTTCCAATCCACTCGTGTGCTCACAAACGCAGAATTGTCTCGAGGGAATGAAGCAGAATGTGCAGAACTAGGAAATGGAAAATCCTTGAAGGGATCCCAAACGTCAAGGGAGAATGGATCGAAAGTGTTGCTCCTTCGGCCACTGAAGAAACTTGGAATCAACGACATTTTTTCTCTTTTCATTGATGTGGTTGAAAACTCTGTAAATCAAGAATGAATATGAAATGTTAATTACCTATTGCTTTGAATGCTTTAAGTGAATTGCATACTTTGCAGGCACTGAAAATATAAATGAGACGGAGGAATGATCTTGTAATTCCCAGAAATTTCTATTTTTGATACATACTGTCATCAGGCCATCAAAATTTTGGAAACACTGTGGCCATCAGGCCATCAAAATTTCTGTCCAGGTTCTTCCAATTGGGCTTGGGTTAAGCTTGAAAGCCGGAAAGTTGTATCGATTTTGAAGCAAAACTTATATGCTCCGACAATAAAATTATACGCGGTTTGATTCGATTTTGAAAGATTAAAGTTTTTACTTTGTAAAATTAATATTACTCGTTAATTTTTTGGATTACACGCAAACAATTTTACTTTAAAAGTTCATATGCTTCAATGACTAATGACGTAGACAATTGTGAATATTTTTCAAAACAATAAAATATCAAAAGAGCTTTTTTTTATCATTTTTTATAATGCATTATTTCTGACTAACATTTATCTCCTTTTTTTTTCATTACAATGATTCACTTAAAAAGTCATACGATAACTTGAGAAGAGGTGGAAGGTCCGCGAGGGTTATGGAAATGGAGGAGGACATTGGTTTGATGATAACTTGAGAAGAGTGGTTGGTGACAGTACGAAAACCTTTTTTTTGAACGGATACGTGGGTGGATGGTGTTCCTTATATTGTGACATTTAGTCATTTGCAAGATAAGGTGAACGTTAGGTAACCTAAGGGCATTTACTTTAGCTTCTCTGCATTTTACTTGCGTTTTCAAACAGTGCCTTTTATTCCTCTAAAAACTTGTCTTGCTCTTTAAGTAACCTAAGGGCATTTTGTGGCCTTTTTAAAATAGTTTCCCTCCTTCAACCACCGCCGCAACATTCAATTTCTGCTACCTCTCATCTAATTTAGTGTTTCTTTAATTATTTTACATTTGTTCTTTCCATCGTTGGATTTACATAGCCGCAGTAGAGAAAAAACAGGAGAGGATCCGAATCCTTCAAAAACAAAAAAGGCATTCGCTACACAGAAACCTCAATGATCAATTACGATTTCTCCGACGAGTCTTCGTTTCTCCAAGAAGAAGCCCCTGTCGAATTGAAAGCCTCTTCATCCTCCGCCAAAGACATGTCATTCTCCACCCTTGACCTAACCCTAGGCACGACGCCCTATACCATCGACGACATCATTCGTAGCTACAATCTCTCGCCCTCCGAAGATGCTATGCTTCTCAAAGAAGCCCTCGATTGCCCCATCGAGTTGAAAGCCAAGGAACTCAAACCCGATTGCGACATCATCCACATCCTCAGAAGGTCCGAAACCCTAACCGGGCAACTCCCTCCCTTCTCCCCCTCCCGGAAAAGGCCTCATCCTCTCACCTCCTCGTTGACGCTGGTGAATGGGAATGTGATGTATTTTGAGGGTGGGGATGTGATAGATTGTTCAATAGGTGCTTCTATGTGTATTCCCAAAACTGCTAAGAAAATGTCCACAGATGCACTCTTCATTCTCTTGGTGCCCGATTCTGAAGTTGTCATGGAATTGGCTTCCTATTTCTTTCCTAAACGCTTTCTGTGCATTGTTGTCTCCGTGGAGGGTCCGCATGATTTCTTGATGAGGATGGAGAGTGAACTGAACTTGCCTGTTTTGGGCCTGTTCGGTCCTGATCCACACTCTTTGAAGATGTTGGCCTTTTATGCCAATTGTTTGAAAAAATTTAAGTGGCTGGGGATTAGGCCAACGGATATTATGGTTGAACATTCTGGCCGTCTTAGCTTCTCCATGACTAAGAAGGATGTCAAGACTGTTAAAGATATGTTAGAGGATGCTGATTTCAAAACTCGTCTAGAATGGCATCAAGAATTGCAATTTTTGGTCAAGAATAAGCGAATGATTGCCATTGAGTCGCTGGCCTTTTGCGGGGTAAGATCGTATTTGACAGATGTATTTTTGCCAATGAAACTGCAGTTGGAAGATTGGATTTGACGCTGGTTGCCATTTGCTAATATGGTAAGTTTTTTTTTTTTTTTTGGGAATTTAAGAGTCATGCATATTAGTGTTCTGAGGTGATGCTGCGAGAATTGGATGTGTTAGCAAGAGTGATTTAGATAATGTTATTTAGAGTTGCAACTGCTCTATATCACAAGTTTTACTGTTATTAACAAGCCAGACCCTTTCACAATCTTTGATTTTTATGTATCTATAACTAATGTTTTTCCATTTGCTTTGTGAGATCGACATTATGTATATTTAATGTGCTGCTGTTGTCATTCTATTTTCTGTTTCTAGTTAGTTTTCTCCTAACTTGACCTAAGCTAGCTTGACATCAGACACTTTTCATGTTCTAAACTTTTAGTCGCATATCTTTGTAATGCCGGATCGGTTATTTAAGTCAACTCCAAAGAAAGAGATGATGCCTTCGACGAAGTAGGGAACTTTTGGGTGATTGATAACCTCACATCTTCTTACTGCTTTTGTTTCTTTTCTTACTAGTATGAATTGTCGGAAAATAAAGTTTTTTGCCTCCAAAGTGTAATGACCGGAAATGATGTGTGGTGTTTTTTTGTTTACATTTTGTTAGATGTTTAATAAACTTTTCTAGGGAGTGTAATGACCAGAAATGGTGAGAGGTGCTTGTTTGATATTCTGATTACTTATAATTGCCAAAAGCCTTAATGGTGGTTCAGTTTCTAATGATATACTGAATAACAAGTGTTGACAAAAACCTCTGGCTAACTAATGCCATATACATTTTTCCTTAATGTTTTACTGTGATATAATTTGCTATGATGATAAAGTTTTACTGTGATATAATTCGCTACTTCTAAGCAGTATTGTTGTTTGTTCATTATTTCACTCAATCATTTGTTTTATGTCTATATGTTATCAATCTCAATTGGCCAAACGATGACTCTATCAAATCATTGAGAACTCTAACATCAATTTGAGTGCTATGAATCTTTTATTTGAATAGGAAGACCTGATGCCTCATTCAAATTTTAATGTTGTTCACCTTTTTTTTTCTATGTTTTTCTCCTAATTGTTTCAACGTATTTAATTTAGTTAACAATTGTATAAGATAACTGACTCAATTGTTTCTTGTGTAAATTTGGACAGAATTTGGGTTCTCAATGATACTGCTCAAAGATGGCAGATTCTGTTCTTCATTCCATCTATGGTACTTCAATCAAAATAAAACATTTCCTTCTCATCCTGCAACTATCAAGGAAAATGTGGACTCCGTTCACTGAGTGACTTTGGCTTTTCATTTTTAGTTGTCTTTTGCGGTCTTTTATAATTTGGTTGTGGAGGCTTTGATTCAAAACGTTGTAATCAAGATTCAAGACCTATTTCTGGATTCCATTTACATGTCATTTTGACATTTCTTTCCTACTTTTTGCATTTGTGTGTTTTAAGATTAGTGGGAGCTTTTCTTCAACCCTTGTAATAATAATCAAAACCACTTCAAGTTCATTTGAATAAATATGTATATCTTTCTAACCAAGATTGGTACTACTAACCTTATCTAGGTGTAAATTTAGATGTCTAGTTGATTTGAAGTTAATCAGGACATTTATGTGTCTCAGCCAACCGGTATTATCCATCCATCATTTCCTCTTACTTTTGAAAGCTGAAAAATACCTTATATATGGTCTAAACTGACCTATGGGCCTAGTTTCAGCTCTATGCGACATACTCGCCAACTATGGAGGAATAATCCGGACATTTAAAGTCAGACACTTGCTCTTCACCTACACATCAGGTTTCATCACTGCATATTTTATAATATAGTTGACTTGCTGCTGATGTGGAATAATCCAAATTCATGCAACAGTTCAAGAAATCACTTGCTGCCAAATTTTCTTCAAAGGATCATTGTCCATGAACTCACTTACTAAGTGTTGAAATTAGTCCTGCTTCCACTGGACTAAGCAACGCTACATAACGCAACTTATTAGATCCAATGTATAAAATAGAAATTTCAATGGCGTTTGCTACTCTAACCTTCCCAACCAAGTATTTTTTTCCCAAGTATTTAACCTCTAAATGATCAACTGTATCGATACTAGGTATTCAAAAAATGATGATTTCGGAGGAGACATTGAAGACACAAACATCACTTTAGTCCTAATGTGATTTCACAATCTCGTAAAAAGCAATCTACAGTAGCACAACACTCCCACAACATAGGCAATGTCGGATCTACTACAGTCGGTAGCGTACATGAGGCTGCCAATGCTTGCATATTCTGATTGTCTCACACTTTGACCACTGTTCTTAAATAGTTCTGCACTTGGACCCAAGTGATTTGAACGTTTTAACAAACACTGAACTAAATCAATTTAGAAAACAACTTGATCAGCTAATGTACTGGAGTCACACACAAGATAAAATCACAACTATCAAATGAGTATAGAATTTCACTTTTAACCAACAAAAATTTAATATGATGAGAAGCTCAAATATACTTAAATTGGGAGTATTATCTCGGAAAAATTAAATGTAAAAATAATTTATTACAAGTTTCTGTACAAAGTACAAGTAAAATATTTAATTTTTCAGTACCAGTATAAGTAAATTATTTAATTGATACAAGATGGGTGAACTATTACTGCAAAAATAATTTAAATTTCAACAGCATTTTCTTCCGAAGAACCCAAAGTAAATTGAACAAAAGTTTGAAGTGCATGAAGTACATAAGATATCAGTTTTATACTCGCAAAACCCAAGCAACAAATTGTTCTTCTTCTAAGTTCAAGCTAATACGTGAATGGATAGGATAATTCACATTAGTCTGAACAAAAATTAAGGTGAATAAAGTAAGCAATTGAACAGGCAAACATAACATAGCATTTGCAAAACCAACAAAGTTACAGTACACAGAATAATAGTAAAGCAAAGGGATCCATGATTTAAGACTTGGCATGTTCGTTCATAAGAAAACTAATTTGGAACAAAATTGTCATGAAACAGCTATATGAATGGATTATAAACTCAGACTTCTCAAGGTCATCACTTCTTGTCTTCCTTTTCTGCCTCAGCAGCCCTCTTGAGCCTAGCACCCAAATGACGCTTGTTAGTGCGTTCAAGGCAAAGCTTGTAATAAGCTTTGAATGCCTTCATTTCATCTGTAACCTTAACAAGTTCAACAGTTGGCTTCTCGCTCACAATCGGCAAGTATGATCCTTGGACTTGTGTGGCATTAGCAAGTTCCTCAGGTGTAGAGTCACCAGCCTGCAGAAAAATAAATAATTCAGATGACTGTCCGATTAATACTTCCTATTTCAACTCTAGCAGCAATGATGGTATCAAAGTTAAGGAAAATCATACATCAACTAAACACGTCATTGAAGTTCTTATATTACCTTGGTCTTGCGTGCGCGCCTTGGGAAAACAACCAACTTGGCCTTGTATGTTTTCAGCCTCTGCACATTAGCTTGCAGACCCTCCAAAGAACGGTTTTTGCGGCGTCAACAGAAATGCCAATGGTTGGAGCAAGCTTCTTGGGGATACCGGCAGCCTGTCATAAAAACAAAAGTAGGTTACTAATCAAGTCATAGTATGTAGTTTATGGATATATATTTGAAGACTATAAAAGTCTGGAGGTTTTCTAGAGTTCAAGTTTTATTCAGGCACAATTGAATTGTTACTAATTACTTATGAAAATATTCCAAGAAACCAAATAGCCATATGTAAAAACTTGGTGTCAAACCATAAACCCATTATTAAAGTGTCGAGCCATATGTAAAAACCATCAGCCATATGTATAAACCGATCATTAAAGTGTAGAGCCATATGTAAAAACCCGTCATTTAAGTGTTGAGTCATATGTAAAAACCCATCGTTTAAGTGTTGAGCCATATGTAAAAACCCATCATTTAAGTGTCATGCAAAGACTTGTCATAAAAGTGTCAAGCAGAATAAAGACATAGATTATGAGTTTACCCATTACAAGAACTATATGTTGCTCTTAAATGATTTGTTACTCTTCAACTTATTAAACATGGTTTTAGTACAAAATTGAAGACTATAAAAGCCATACAATATTTCCTACAGTTTAAGCTATATTCAAGCACAATTGAATATCAAACAGGTTGCAAGTGAAAATATTCCCAGAAATCAGTTAGCCGTATGGAAAAAAAAAATCATTAAAGTGTGTAGCAAAGTAATAGATAAGAAAACACAGATTTTATGTTCTTCCACGACAATAATTATATTAGATAGAATTATTTTCATAGAATATTCCAATTTAATCTTTAGCGTAAAAGCTATAATTGAAGAGTGAATCTATAGCAGAATAACTAACAGAAATCTACAAACCCATGAATTGCAACATCTACGCAGAACATAAGACACAACTAAGAGTTCAGCAAGCTATTCTACCTTCAACTCTTCAAGAGAAAATCCTTTCCCAGCACGAAGTTTCATGTTGTACTTGGCGGTTTGACAGTGAACAACTGGCCTCAGAGGTCCAGCAGTTGGCCTGGGGAAAATCTTCACTGCTTTCTTTTGGCGGGCTACAAAAATCACAGCAAAGCATGTCAATAGATGAAGAACCCAACAATACTATAATACAAACTAAATCCTTAAGACGCTGCACAACATAGCGAAAGAAATGCATCAAACAGAAAACCTTTAATCAGCAAAACATATCAACAGAAATATTAACCAAACACCATTTCTAACGATTTAAGACAGCCAAACATGCCAAAAGAATTGAAGCAAACAGCAATACTACAATTCATTAACAACTATTTCGAACTAACAATTTCTTGTTAGAATTGATGATTCTTTCATGAGAGTAAATTTTACATGAACCAAAAAGAAAAACTTGTAAATAGCACATTTGTATGAAGCATGTTTCCATCTAGGTGATCAATTGATTTTTATGTGAATCTGATGCAAAATTGTTAATACTTGAAAATTAAAATGGCGCGGAAGATTTTACAGTCAAGTAATTACTTATTTAATCATCAATATTGCACATTGCCATATTTTCAAAAATCACTCGGCTTGAGCTAATCTGCTAGCAAAGTAACAAGTGTACTATTACTACATCATGATGGAATAATAAAGCTGTAAACAAAGGATAAATGTATCATAAACCTCCTTAGTATTAGTTTGCATGGATCTAATGCCTGTGGTTTGTTAGCTTTTCATCAGAACCCCAAAAGTCTGCACATTTCAAATCATCCTGAGCCATTATTTTGGAAAACTCCTCATGGTTGTAGTTCAATATGCTTTTTCCACCTAGTTCACTTGGAAGATTTTCGTCGTCAAAGTAAGACCTCATGAGTTCCACACTGTCTTTACTCTTAGGGTACACAAATTTCACCTTATGAAATGTCTTGCTATCCAAGAAATACTTCACTATCTGCATAAAAAGAAGTACAAAACTTTAACTTTTTGATACTAAAATGCAATAGAATCAGTATTATATTTAGAGTTAAGTGAACTTTAAAGATTTGGATCCTTCAGAGTCACGAAATTACGCAGTTGTTGATCTGAACTATCAGATCAAGATCCGTACCTTTTGTTTTGGACCAAAATTACCAATGTCGAAACGTGGACTGTCTAATCTTGATTCGGCGGTCCAAATCAAGTGACTGTGTCATATGTGTGATTCCATTGATCAAGGTCGGACAGTCCACGTCCATACTATGTTTTGGACCAAATTTACCAAAGTTAAAACGTGAATGGTTCGACTGTCCAAATCATGTGATTGTGTCAAATGTGTGATTCGTTTGTTAGTTACATATTAAAAGAATGTAGTTCATTCCTTGACACTTCAATACCTTCATTTAAATCAGCCTAACAAGAATTTAATCTTTTGAAATAAACAATAGAAATGTCGGGTGAATGCTTGAGAACTGCCGTTTAACAAGTTTGAATTACATCATTCAGAGGAAGACAATTGTTGTAGTTTGAAGGTGCATTCCCTACTTAATCACGACCTTCTGGTGGAATCAAAGTTTTTATGATATCTTCAGTTGATCTCAGCAACGTTACACGCATATCGATCCACTGGAACATGTTGTGCTCCCAAAACATGCTCCTCACATTATCGTTGTTCGTTAATTCCACCCAAGTGTATGATATTCTCCCATCGTCGAGCATTGAACGTTTATACCGAGCGTATTCCACCCTCCTTGTGTCTCTGCGTCTGCTCAACAGTAAAAACTTGATTGTGTAACTTCTAGAGACATTGTCCAAATCTCACATGGAACAATTGTAAAATGATCATTAGTGCCGCAATGATTAATAATAAAATTTAAGAAATGGCGTTGGGTTGACTAATGACGGCTGATTCAAGGAGAACTTGTGTTGCAAGGTGGGTACTAGGGATGATACATTTTATTTGGACTGATTCGTGATGGTGTTGGGTTGACTGATGAGGGCTAGTTCGAGGAGAACTTGTGTTGCAAGGTGGGTACTAGGGAGGATACATTTTATTTGGACGGGCAGGTGGCTTGGGGACAAGTCTTTATGTGATAGGTTCAGTAGACTGTTTGATTTGGCTAAGAATAAGTGTGTGTCAGTAACAAAGATGTCTGCTTCAGGTTTGGGGTGAGGGAGGAGAGGTGTGGAAGTAGTGTAGAAGATTATTGGCGTGGGAGGAGGAGTTGGTAAGGGAGTGTAGGGTTTTACTGCATAGTGTGTTTTTGCAAGGTGATATTCAGGATTGTTGCATTTGGATTCCAGACCCCATTGATGGTTATGCTGTTTGTGGTGCTTATTGTCTTCTTACTAGTGAGGTATCTCATCATTTTACTGTTGTGTCGGATCGTACCACATATAAAGATGTTCTTTTGAAGGTGTCTTTGTTTGCTTGGTGGCTGCTCCAAAATAGGCTGTCTACAAAGGATAACTTGTTTTGCAGAGGCATTATTCCTAAAAACTCTCAGGTGTTACCGGTTGTGGAAACGTCGAATCAACTAGTCATATGTTCCTAGGTTGCGAGTTTTTTTGTTCTTTATGGCATCTAGTGCATAATTGGCTTAGTTTGTCGTCAGTTGATCGAATAGTTATTTCGGCTCATCTCATTCAGTTTGGCTACTTGGCAGGTTGCCAAAGATCAAGACATTCTTTTATGATTATGATATGGCTTGCTTGTCTTTGGATTATTTGGAAGGAAAGAAACAACATAATTTTTAATAACAACACAAGCTCAATTATTCAACTTTTAGATAATGATTTTTTAGAGAAACTTTTAGATGGTGTTAAGTTGTTTTTCTGTTGGTGGCCAAAGGCAAAATTTACTCATATTGTCTTTGGTTATCATGATTGGTGGCGCAACCCTCTTATGTACCTGGACATTGGTTAATTCCTATTGCCTTTTTTATTTTATTTTTATGATTTGAACTCGGTAGCTTTGTAATTTGTGCATTTTTCCTTGGTGCACCTTGTGCTGGGGCAAATGCTCTTTCTTAGTAATATATTTCATTTTTGCTTCTTCTTCAGAAAAAAAATTTATTTTTATGATTTGAACTTGGTAGCTTTGTAATTTGTGCATTTTTCCTTGATACACCTTGTGCTGGGGCAAATGCTCTTTCTTAGTAATATATTTCATTTTTGCTTCTTCAAAACAAAAATTGTAATAAAAATCTTATCATTCTAATTATAAGGGAAAACAAGCTCTTATAATATGAAATTCAGTCATAAGGCAGGGAAAATATATCAAGTATTGTTCAAATTAGATATGAAACTTGGATAGTCGTAATCGATAATTTCATTTTAAATTTAATTTAAAATTGAGAACTTTTATTTTTATTTATAAATTTAAGCGTTACAGATATTCATTAAAGAAAAGATAAAACACAATTAATATGGTATTCATTTTAAATTAAGAAATTGTTTTAAGTATTAGATAAATCACACATAATTGATTTTTTTCTTCTTATTTTCATTAACTAATTGTGACTAGTCACGTATTTCAATCACAATGAACATCACCGACTATATGCATGACACCAACACTATATCTTGCTAAAAAATACATACCTTCACTATTATTCATGTATTAAATATGAATCTTGGAGTCATGTGAAAATGAATATTATATATGTTTGAAATACAAACTGTCCGTAAAATTTAGCATATGTTATATTTAGGTTTAATTGCACTTTTGACCCTCTATCTTTCCAAAAGTTGCGATTTTAACCCCCTAACTAATTAAAATACAAAACAGTCTTATATGTATTGAATCTTTGGCTGTTTTGGCCCCCAAGGTCACTTTTGACTTAATCTTCGCTGACGTGGCACCCACGTGCCACATGTAATTACTTCAAACCCTTTACCATCATCACTCCAATCATCATCGCTAATTTCCAATCTTGAACATAAGTAATACAGATGTGTATTGTTATCAACAATCACATTCATTAACTCTTGTAGAAGCGAAAGAAACCATTGGAAGCTCCAATGTGGGAAAAATAAGACCATCTCTCCAGTCGTCATCGTGGTTACCGAAGGTAAAAATGTCGATGTGTGTTCCTCCTTTATTAGCCAACCTCATTCAAACAAGTTTATACTAATCGGAAACGCCATTAAACCCGAACCCAATTGTCACATGATCATCATGAATATCACAAGCTACGTTTGGATGCTCAAAAGTCTCTGAAATTTCTCATGTGGTATGGTTGAAAATCTGGAAAGAGAAAGGACCGAGGAGGAGGGTTAAGCAAGAAACTAAGTAGCTCCCAGCCAAAATTGGCATGTTAGTGAAGATACATGAGCGACGTTGTTTTTCTGAATAAAATTCTTTATATAGTTTTCATGTTAATTTTTTATGTTGTATGTAATTTATTAGGCTAAATTATATTTTTAGTTATTTAATTTATTTCTAAATTTCACATTAATCTCTTAAATTTTTTCTTTCAATATTAGTACATTAAGTTATAAATATTACACACTAATTCGGTAAGATTTTTTGTTTCATTTTTACTTTTAAGTTACAAACACTATACACTTTGGCCTTTTAAGTTATAGATGTTAGACCCTTTTGTCATTTCTATAACTAAATGACTAAAATTGTTAATCTTTATAATTTAAGAGAGTAGAATTTTCAACAATTATAACTTAAGAGTAAAATAAAATGAAAATAAATAAATAAAGCTTTGAAGTTCTTGCACAAAATATAAACTTATAAAAATACAATGGCTTCCTCATGCAAATATTTTTGGCTCCACCACCGAATACTAGTTCTTGGGATTTGTAAACAAGGAGAGAAGAGAGTAAAATGTTAAAAAGAGATAAAGTATTTTGATTTTGCAACGACTTTTCATTCATAGCTTCAATGTATACTTATACAACATTGCAAATTATACTTAGTTATGGAATTTTGATTTTGATATGTATGCTTATACTTATCAATTAGTTAAGGAAGACTGGTCTTTAGATTTCAAAGAGTGATATCACACATTTGAAAATTACATTCAATACCTTAATTGTAGTTCGTTGTTTAAATTTTTTTCTTTAAAGCGAATGGCAATTAACTACTGTTAAAGATATTTTGGACATTTATTGGTGTGTAATAGCAAATCTTTCAGTATAAACAAATCTCTTAGTTAAGTTTGTCTGCCCAAGCATATTTACTAACTTGGTGGTTGGTGCAATGTAAGTAACTCAACCAAACCTAACAAACCTTCTGAGTTTATAGGAAACTCAATAGCTAACCAGCAACCTTAACCTCGGATTTGAGGTATCTCAATGACCGCTTGAAGTGCCGCTCCATATCAATACAACTACACAAGTTTTCTTATATATATATTAAAAAAAACATTTACATTATTAATAATCTTCCCAAATATAATTTGAAGGGCAAATTTGAATTTGTTATGTTTTCTATTATCCTCAGTAGAAATAAACCAATAGGAAATTAACAAGAAAAACAATGAGTAAGATGTTGATAGGAATTCACTTATTTGTTCATAATTTTTTTTGTATGTCTACCTTTTTACCCCGGTTCATTAACGATAGGAAAAGAATAAGAAAAATAATAATGGTACTAAAAAGGAGATGTGAAGTAAACATTTTTCCTCTAGAAATTTGTAACATACTCGATTAGTCAGGTTGATATAGATCGAGTATTGCTTAAAATAATGCAAATTTTATTGACATTCATCTTAAGCATATGCTTCGATTGATGATTTTGGACAGGAGGGGAAAACTTAGTTTTCTATAACTTAGGAATCGATAAAATGTTTTTAAACTAAATTTAAGTGTAATCAAATGATTAGGTTTAAGTGTAATTGAAATCTAATATGATCTCCATCATGTTCTTGTTTCAATTTTTTTAAATTATATGTACCAAAATAGACTAAACTCTCCAAAAACATAAAAGTACTCTACAAAAATAAATGTTTCACGGCTATTGCCATATCAGTTTGATGACACATGAGATTTGGATTAGACTCCTAATCCATCCTTCTATTTGATAGAACTCATGTGGATCTCACCACTTTATGTGAGATCTATTTTCAAAATATGATATTGACGTTGGTTTCACCCGGTAAAAGAGTTAGAGAGGGTGTTATTAGAAAGAGGGTGTCTATAGCTCTCCTCAATTCTTAATTGACGAGATTAAAACATAGGTAAGCTTTGTGGCCATACTTTCCTACTAGTAGTTCTTTCTCTTTGCGGTAGCAAAAGGCAGCCAAGTTCAACAAAGTTTCTAATATGTTAGAATCATACACCGCATATCTCAACTAAATAGCCCGGTTAGTAAACTAAGGGACACTTCATGAGTTTTAAGCAGAAAGTTCAGAGTATGATCCTCAGAAATTAACATAGCAACTAGCTTAATAGCATTTGCCTGTAAAAAAAGCATACACCACATGCAAGTTCCTTTTGAAATATATCAAAAACCATGTTTCTTTACAATTGAAAGAATCACACATTACCACAGGCAAGAAATCTCAACCATTGGATGTAAAGCAGACACAGCTTTAATAAATCTTCTTTAAAATATAACTTCATCCAATTCAATAGTCGAGATTCATGATTGTGTAAATGCGTGATAATAGGGAATCCAAAACCATATTTGTTTCTCCATCTAAGTGTATGTTTGGATTCACAATGAGTTTGGAAAAATCACAACGGAGCTCCGAAATGTAGTAGTTTTGGTTTTCCAAGATCACATTGGCTAATAGTGATTATGCCAATCTTGCAACAATCCAAACATGAATTAAATCTCTTCTCTATCAACACAATCATTACTAACAAAAACAACATCACATAAATAATCATTCCACCACATTCAAAATACAAAACAAAAACTCATAGAAACATTTTAACAAACACCATACAATCAAATTACAATTCCAACACAAAACATTCACTTCTTCTTCCCTCCACCACTTTTAATCCCTTTACGTCTAGAAGGAATAACAATCTCACCTTTAAGCACAGGAATCTCCATAATCTGCGACAATTCACCGAACTTCTTACGAAACTTCTCCACCTGATCATCACTCACCATAAGAGCAGACCTGTTACCTAGGTAAAATGGATGGTTCCCAGACCAAACATCAACCACATACTCTTTCTGGGTTCCACCAGTTGTCATAACAAGCTCGTTGTTACAGTAAACCTTAGCATCTTCGTGGAATTTTGGGTGTATGTCTTTCTTCTTGCAATACACTCCGAAATTTCCCACTTTTTTACCTTGTTGATTCTGCAAACAAAAAACAAAAACAAAAAAAACATGTTGGTTAGTTTAATACAGAAACAATAATATGAATAATTGGAAATTTTAAGGAAGTGGTTGGTTACTACATTTTTTGTGGGAAGTGGAAGGAAAGGTTTTCCTTGAACAAAGGTATTGGTTATGCACTGCGCCATTTATTTTTTTCAGATGAGATTAGATATGAGAATTTGAGATTGTGTGGTGTGACATATGTTCTTGTTGTTTGTAGTTCAAACTGGGCTTTTTCTTTCATTTCATGAGGCCCAATTAGCCCATTAGGAAATCATAACGCTATTACTTTTCACACCCTGTCAGTTTCTCACGTGTTCTTTTTTTCCCAAAAATACTCTTTGTCCTGATTATATAATCCGAAATAAATTGTTATGTTTTTCAAATTATATAATCCTAAATACGTTTTGCCCAAATTTTAAAAATTCAACTAACACAAAATGCAGATTTTAAAAATTACGATAGTTAACTGTGACTAAGACAAATTCAATGTGGTATCAAATATGCACTACCTACAAACAAGGCTATCCTAAGGGCCAAGCAACCCTAGCAAAGGCGTTAGGCCTCAAAATTTTAGGTGAAAAAAAAGTCTCTAAAAACTTAATTTGATTAAAAGTATATTATATGACAGATAAATTACAGACATTTGCATATATTAATTGATTACCAAAAAGAACCCACTTGGGTTGGCCTAGTGGTATTGGCTTGGAACCCGGGAGTGTACTCCTCCTCAAAGTCTCAGGTTCGATTCTCTCTGGTGCCAATTTAAGGGGGTTAGTTTAGCTTCTTAAAAAAAAAACTGATTACCAAAAAGGCATCAATTACTCTTGGTCATGAATTCAAATTTTGGTCTATACAAAATTGATTTTATATAAATATTTTGTTTAAAAAATATATTTTTAAAGGCTACATTAAAATTTTTGGTTTAGGCCTCTTAATCTGTTGGACCGACCCTCCGTACAAATTTTGATTTTTTTTAATTAAATCTTATTTTGGTTTCTCAATTTTGTCTCCTTCACAAGTTTGGTACTTCTATTATTGAATCGGCAATTTTATCTCACAATTTTTAAAATAATTGGTTTTTGTCCACATGAACATTTTGAGAGTGAATTTTGATGATGCGACAACTTAGTTGATAACACCACATTATCTAAATGGATTCTTACCTAAAAGCTAATTTATATTTCATTGAAATGTGAGGTAATATCATAAGAAAGAACTTAGTAAGACGTGGGAAAGGTATCAATGTAGTGACAAGAGTTTGATATTTTAATCTCAAGAGGTAGAGTTCGAATATCTTTTGAGACATGTGAAATAGTTGTTTGTGGATATTTATCGAATAATAATTTCTTCTTCTTCAATTATTTTTTTAAATCTTGTTTATCCATTATTGAAATATGTATATATTTAAATAAGGAGAATGTTAATGAGTGTCCATGAAACATTGATTAGAGTACTAAAATAAGTAACTTTGTAATAAAAAGTTGGGTAATCATTGCTAAGACAAAAGTAAAAATTTACATTTTCAAGATAGAATTTGAATTCTTTAACCATTTATTTTAAGATACTGGCTAGCAAAACTCTTTAAATAAATATATATACACGAGACTAAACTCATTCTTCCCTTTTTGAATGGTGTTCACGAATCATATTTAGTCTGTTTTTGTCAAATTGTTTCTCTGATCCAACCAAATTTTATTGGTTTTGGTTGGGTTAAAAACTCTATTTTTTTCTTTTATGTCAAACTCGAACTAATTAAACCAGATGATGAGAGAGTTTGTTTGGAAAGGTCATCGGGTTGTGAGACATATATTTTTTTGAAAAATTCGCAAAAAAAATCTGATCAAAATTTTAATGGTTTAAAATTTAATGCCTGAATTTATTTGAAATACTTCTAGATCAACACATAAAAGTCTTTTTATATTTACAAAGAAAAAAAGGTGATAATCTTTCATTCAAACATAAACCAACATCGCTAAAAATGAAAATAATAAATTTGTAAACAAATTCATTTCAGGTTAATAGTATCAAACGATAAAATCATACAAATAATGTGACCAAATCAAATTGTCTGGAACACCAATATCTTCGGATTTGCAATATTGACGATCTTGTCATTAATTGAATCCAAGATTGATTGAAGTTGATATGTCAATCTCAATCGAACGAACACAACACCAAGACAAAAATCAAACATCACAATACTGAGATGACTAAATTAAGAAAGAAACACGTAAGAAAAACCTGAACTATATAGAAACCACTTATTTATATTTTAAAAATTAAGAAAAAAGATGTGCAAGAGTGGTTTCGGTTCCAAAATTAACCCAAAATTACATTATTATTTTTTTGTGAAAAAACAAACTAAAACGTAGAGCAAATGCGGAGCTTATCTCTCAAGGTTTATTCCCCTAAAAAAAATCAAAGTTTATTTTGGAGATCATATCATACCCCAAGTTATACGGTTTAAATATCTTGGGTTCATAGTATAAAATGACAGAGAAATAGAAGCAGATGTAAGCCATCATATTCAAGCTGGGTGGTTGAAATGGAGAAGAGCCTCAGGTGTTTTATGCGATAAGAAAGTACCACTTAAGTTGAAAGGAAAGTTTTACCAGACAGCAGTCAGACCGACGATGTTGAATGGTACAGAGTGTTGGACAGTTAAGAGTCAACACGAGAATCAAGTAAGTGTAGCAGAGATGAGGATGTTGTGTTGGATGAGTGGTAAGACTAGACATGATAGGATTAGGAATGACACCATTAGAGAGAGAGAGTGGGGGTAGCACCTATAGTAGAAAAGTTGGTAGAAAATAGGCTTAGATGGTTTTGGCATGTAGAGAGAAGACCCGTAGATGTTGTGGTAAGAAGAGTAGATCAAATGGAGGAGAGTCGAGTTAAAAGAGGTAGATGAAGACCTAGAAAACCTATTAGAGAAACCATTAGAAAGGATTTAGAGGTCAATGAGTTGGATCCAAATTTGGTTTATGATAAAAACACTATGACGTCATTTGATCCATGTAGCCGACCCCACTTAGTGGGATAAGGCCTCGTTGTTGTTGTTGTTGTTGTTTATTTTGAATGATTCTGATTTGAGAATTCATGTATTTGGAATCATAAGCAACAGTCCAACCCAAATTACTTTAAATTTGAGTGGGTGGAATCGAAACTAATTCGAATAAATTACAAGATAAACTTGTCTGGATCATCGGATTGAACGGATCCACAAGTGACCCGGAACACCCCTGCACATTTTTTCTTCTAATTCCTCCTACAAAGATAAAAGGGCGAAATTTAATAACCGGAAAGAATAATATAAATGAAAAGTAATGTTTACCTCGATGCGATTTTTGTTGTATCCCTTCATTTTCGAAACTTATGTAGTGGTATGTCCTCTTGCCCAATCCACATGTTGTTTCTTTCTTGAATAAATAGATAGTACAGTAATTATTGTTATGAAACATGACATCCGTGGAAGAAAGGAGAGACAAATAAGTAACTATTTATATTGATGAGAATAGGAAGTTACAAAATGATGAAAGTTACCCACTAATGGGGTGGTTACAAGTTATTTATATTACTATCTACTATGACTAATACGTCACTAATCTATATCTATAATAATTATTTTGTAAGGAAAATGTTAAACAATGTTTTCGGAACACTCTTCAAAGACCTTAAATGATACTAGTTTTATTTTTATTTTTATAAAACTTTGTATATTTAACACATTAAAAATTGTACTAGTATTTAATTTTTTTTAAATGATTTTTAAATATGAAATCCTTAAACCGTCATTTTAACTAAATTTCTCTAGCTGAATAATTTTTAAATAACCTATCCCATTTACTTTGAGATGAGACGGTCGACATCAATTAACGTGTCTTACATTTAATATGGGAAATCTAAATCCCCATGACATTGCATTTTAATCCAATATGATGATAGGCAATGCCAAGAAAAAAGACCAATGTGATAGGTAGTGACTTAAATTTATACGAATCATCTAAATTAGTGTGGGAACAGTACTCCTTTTAGTCTTTCTTGGTCGTTTGTTACTAAGAACATTGTGAATCTGTTACCACGTGACAACAACCATTGTGATTTTGAAGAAAAAAAAGGAACATCAGAAAAATGTGCTAACTTTAGAAATGCTTGTTTGTTTGTTTGTAATCCGATCAGCTGTCATCGTCGCCACACTGTCAGTGTCACTGTCGTCATAATTAAATCTTGTGCATTCTTTTCTCTAACTAAAATTCCAAGTTAAAAACATTGTAAGGTGTAACCACCAACTTCAAATGCAGCATCATATAACTCACCCCACCATTCAAACTTCTCAAGTTTCAACTACATTTTAAGGATTTAAGCTTCCTAATGATAAATCAAGTATTCATATCGTGAGACTGTACTAACTTTATGCATGACTTTATAAATAAGGAAAATGCTCTGGGCATAAGATAAAGATATAAAAATAGAATTAAAAATTAAATGTTACATTAAAAAGATAACTTTTTAAACTTTTAATATTATGAATGCAACAATTTCTAAGATTATATTTCTATATTTAGTTTCTTATCTTGTGCCCTAAAGACACAGGTTAACAAAACCCTATAAATAATTATGACTAAAATTATAAGAAAACACTGATAAATGTTCTAAGGATATTGTTTAAACAATCAAAACTAATAGTAATTTTTACATGGAAAATTGTGTAATCATGAGTTTTATGATTTACATTTTTAAAACAAAATTTGTTTTTGTGGATTCCTTAAACAATTACGGTATGACACTCATCAGTACATGTGTTGAAATTCAAACCAATACAAATGAAAACCGCAACCTGTTAAAAAAATGGAAAATTGCACAAAACCGAATATTCTTTGATGTGTTTGGATGACATTTTGTGAAAACTGTCTGTATTGGATCGGATTTTGGACTGATTATTCAAAACCAAACGCAACTGAACTGAACCACATACATATATTTTAATACATATTTTCATTTTTTATTTTGTAAATATGACATATAATTAGGAAATTGTTTTTTCTTTTTAATTCTTGTAATACTGCATAGTAGTTTAATTTAATATATTTTGTTACTATTCCATATGATTGAAATAGAATCAATCACTGGTATTCCACACTATTAAATTTTAATAAATCATATGTTATATTTTGTATCAAACATATTATTTTACCATATTTTTATTAATAAAAATATATAACAATTTGTAATTTGGATATCCAAAAACCAATCTAAATTAAACTGCATTAAATTGGATCGTATCAGATCAATTTTTTTAAACAAATCATCCAAAGTCAAACCTAACCGCATATAATTTTATCTTTGAATCATATGAGTTTTTGTCTCAAAATCGATCCAAACCGCACTACGAACACATCTAATTAGCATTACCCAAAATTAAATATATGTAACGATTCAATGACTAGATAATTAACGGTGTTGGCAAAACGAGGTTAATTCTGCTCCGACACTAGAGGAGCTCAAATGCAATGTTGATGTTGTTACTTTTAGAGACCAAAACCAATTTGGTGTCGACATGTGCGTTAGAGACGATAAGGGAAGTTTTGTACATGCACAAACTATTTAGAATTTTGGCCAACCAAATCCTCAAGAAGCAAAAGCATGTTGGTTGAAACAAGCATTGCTTTGGCTTATGATGGTTATACTCGAATGTCTATAAAACTAGATTGCAAGCTAGTTATAGACAGCATGGCGGGTAGAGCATGCATATGTCGAAATTTAGCGCTTTATTACATGTTTGTAAAACTATTATGCAATTTTTCCAAACCTTATGATAAGTTTTATTAAAAGAAAACCATGTAACTCATTTACTAGCTCGAGCCGACATTATCATAGACCAATAGCCAAACGTGCGTGAGATTATCTACTGGATTATATTCTATCTACATCTATCGAATGAATTAGCGACAAATCAGCTGTTACTGGATTTCTCAACAACAACAAAAATCAGCTATTACCGGCGGTTATTAGTCTTCATTAACCACCAAACAATAAAACCATTTGGTGGGTTACGTGGTCAGCAACAACAAAAAACCAGTTTGTAATAAAAAAACAATAAACAAACAAAACTATTTGGTGGGTAACGTGCTCAACGTAAAGGTCGTTAGTCATGGACTGAAAATAGTAAAAGACTAGAAGGTTAAGAAGGTTTATTCTCCCGAAAATGGAAAATCTAGTCAAACTGACCGAAAGAAATTACCCGAAAGAAATTACAAACTTATACGTATTTTACTTTTACTACTCCTTTGGATTAATATTTACTCTTTTTTGTTCCAGCCCTCACTTTTTTTTTTGAATAATGGACTTTTAACTCTTTATCGTTTATTAAATCAATTGACCTATCAAATCCTCAAATTCTTTCTTAGATCTTATGTTTAATATCTTTAACTTAGGGATGTTTAATATCTTTAACTTGAGAGGTGACAATGCATTTTTTGTTGGTGAATTTGGTTTTTTTTAGGGTTTTTCGTTTTTCTATTTAAAGTTTTATTATCATAAAACAACTTGCATGTGCATTGTCACCCACTAATGTAACATGTCAGCTCATTCTTTTATTCAACTTGACAAGTCTCCTAAAATACCTCCAGTTCAATGGTGGATTTTATTTACATTTTCAAAATTTTGAAAATTGAGATTATATTTTCAAACTTAGAAACAGACCAAACAGTGAATAAAAAAAATAAGGGACCAAAATAAAATTTAAGTCAGTCAAATTAAATGTAAATAAAATATTCAACCTATTGTCCCTAAAAAAAATTCAACCTAATGTTTTAACCATGTTTCGAACCAAAAAATGTATTAACAATGCATCAAAGCTTACTAAATTTATCAAAAATAAAATTAAAAAAAAGCTTTCAATTGAAAGTTTATTTTTTATTTCATTTAATTTATGATTCACAATATATATTTTTGAATCATGATTCACAATATAAAGAAACTAAGCTATCATAATTGAGTCGAAAGAAAGAAAAAAAACTAGGAAAGAATCAATTTTATTAATCAAAAAATCATATATCATGATATAAATATTCAACCTAATTGATGGAACAACGTATAAAGATTGAATGAAACCAACACTTAAAACTGTTTCAATTGAAGAAGATGGAATTGAGATTCTAGGGTTTCTATGGTTTTGAGAGAGAGAGAGAGAGAGAGAGAGAGAGAGAGAGAGAGAGAGAGAGAGAGAGAGAGAGAGAGAGAGAGAGAGAGAGAGAGAGAGAGAGAGAGAGAGAGAG
>Ga0315914_1002483_pt1 | contig 28204 bp, 13 predicted proteins | sample MpolenodulesMG_FD_203920 | JGI IMG/M metagenome (GOLD analysis project Ga0315914, IMG submission 203920) | Medicago polymorpha root nodule microbial communities from Los Angeles, California, United States - elongated nodules | ecosystem: Host-associated > Plants > Roots > Nodule | place: USA...
CTTTTAACTTTTAAAACTTTCATTCTAATCATTGTTAAAAGTTAATTAAATTCATAACTCCCTGTCGGAACGATACTCTATTTTTACTACTTCGGTAAAACCGTGCACTTGCGGTTTTGCTCATCAACCACCAAGTTAGATAAGCTAGTACGATCATGTCCAAGTTGCTAATCAATGATGTCAACCAAGATGGCTTTAGGATTAGAATAGTTCAGATTATCAGTTCTACCATCATCAGACCGAACACCAAAGGAAGAGCCAACACCAATATCAGTAGAATGGTGCATAATAACACCAGAATCAACAAAGCTTAAACCTATTACAAAACCAGGGTCGACCTAAAGGGTGTGCAAGCAGGCCCATGGCACATGGCCTCCAAAATATGGGGGACCAAAATTTGAGTTTTAATAATATATGTATTCATTATTTGACAATTATTCGTTGCTTGTTACTAATGAATGATCGTGTGTTCGATTCTTGACTTTCATATTTTAATTTTTTTTCTTGTTATTTACATTAAATAAAACGAATTTTAAATTAAAAAATGTAATCAATGGGATTTGATTAACAGTCATTAAGCTGATAACTCATCTTCTTAGCCAATAGACAAACTAACCAATTTTTTAACTTCATAAACATTGACAAGATATAAAGGTTAATTTATTTGGGTTTTATTTTTAAAATTTGTTGTGCATGGCCTCTAAAATGTTGAAGATGACCCTGTTACTAGATAACTTGTTTCTCACCACAGTAGACGTTCGAAAATCCTCTACCTACTTATCAGAGCCTATCATTGTATCCTTTGCCAAAAGAGCTAATTTATCCTTTGAAATAACCATACCCTACACCGGAACCTACTTCAGTTTATCATCCTTAGACTCCCCCATAACTTTTGACCTAATTTTATGACACTGGTGAATTCCATGCCCAATAACCTTGCAGTTGGCGCAAAATTGGGGGTGTTTCTCATATAAAAAAAAACTTCAATATTGAACATGAATCCCTCCCTTTCCACCAAAACAAATTTAAACATCATTTCAGAAATATCTAAGTCTACCGATAAGTGAGCATAATGATCAAATCTTATGTTTAAAGTGTTCTCATCAATTATCAATGGAGATCCTATACTCGATGCAATCTCAAACAATGTTGTACTCCTTCAATACTTATGGGGAAGGTTGAGAAACCTAACCCAGACTTGGGCATGGGATTGTTTTTTACCATTGGGATTGAAGACTTTTGACCAGCTAGAAAATCACAAGATTCCAAGCTTAAGATTAACAATCCTTAAAGCCCAAACATTGTGCATCTCTTCTACTAACGAAAACTAAAATTTATAGAAACCACATCCTAGAGCTATGAAATTCCATGGTTTTACTTGAGTCCACATCGCGGAGAGCTTCCAGTGAAGGTCTTTGGTCGTGACTAGTGGATCTCCTTTATGCAAGGTAACACTTCCATGAAGGCTTCACTTACTATCTTCAATGGCTTGTTCGTTCTCTAACTGTGAAATGTGAATGATAATGGCGTGGCCATTGACATATTTGGTAGTAAATTGGCTTAGATGCAAATTACACGTTGTAGAGAGAGCTTGTGTGAAAGATTTATTCATCATTGGCTAGGATTTCGGATAGACATGATCCAATGGATGCAAAAACTTCCATGGAAAAGCCATCGAGAAACACGAAAGAGCACCTATATTTATATGCATTGGCGCAATAAAAAGAGTGGATTTGTGCTCGTCTGAACGCTAGTAATATATAAAGGGGATACATCCTTTTGGGCTAGACTTTTTCTTTCCAATTTTACCCCTTTATTTAAATTATCAATTGAAAAATTAGTTAAATCCCATTAAAACAGGAACGATCTACAACAATAAGATAAACAACCCACAATAATAGGAACAATATTTTTTTTAGGTGAGGAACAATATTGTCTACTATAAAAAAAATAACTTTAATCTTATTTGTAATTTTTTTTCTCTATTTATATGTACAATTAATTGCAAGGAAAAGAGGATAGATCGACAAGTTAGTGCCCATCTATCCGCTAGTACATATATAAAGATGATAAATGATTTTGGATTGTTTTTTCTCATGTACATGTACGTAATCTAAGTTTATGTACCTATTAAATTTCAGATTTTAAAGAAATATGTAAACTGAGTTCACGTAACTTACGTAAATTCAATTTATTGTAAGTAAAACGAATATGTAAACTCAATTTACATATGTAATCTAAATTTGCGAGTGCAACATGACTTTGAGTACTATTGAAATTATATTTTATTTTAACGATATTTTGGTAATTTTAGGGTGTAACTAGAATTTTTTAGGTGTGACTCGAAGTTCCCAAATCTTTGTTGCGTTACGTATATCTCAATCAAGAGATTGTGTTGATTTATTTAACATTTGTAGAACCTATTTTATTGGCATTTTTACAATGATATTGTTAGCCCAGTTAATTGTCAGGATAAGATCGATATGATAGAATAGTATGTATTGTGTTTTATTTATCGAGTCAGCATGATACAATAATTATATATGTCTTTTTACCTTATCATATTTATCAGACTCGTTGCCAACAATTAACTGTTGTTGCATTCTGGTTTATTCCAGAATAGCAATAACGATTAACTCATTCCTTCAAAACTCAAAATCTCAACATTTCTCTCTCCATACTCCCACAAACCAATTTCTTCAACTTCAACTACAAGTAAGTGTTTATGATTCCATTGCATTGAGTTTTTTGTTTTTGTTTTATATGTTAGATTTTGTTGTTTAAATTGATAAAATGTTAGGGTTTGGGGTTTATGTAAATGTTGATTTTTTTTAGTAAATGATCAAATAATTGCCTGTTTGTAATATGAATGTTGTTTAGACTAGGTTTAAGTTCAACATAGTAGTTTAAAAGTTGAAATAACATAATGAATCAATGTTTTATATTTTGTGCTCCAAGTGAAATCAATCAGAAGAATCAATAGGGGATAAATGCAATCATTCAGAAGAATCTATGGGGTGAAATGCAATCAATTAGAAGAACCAATAGGGAGAAGTGCAATCAATCAGAAGAACAAAATTGTGAGCAAACCAAATTGACTCACCAAACAACCAAATGGGGATCATTTGACTCACCAAACAACTAAATTATGAGACCAAACAAATAAACTAATTGTGAATACTATCTTGACTCGCCCAACAACCGAACAATTTGAACCAAACAAATCAAAATCAAATTGAACCAAGACAAACCAAACCAAAACAAATATGAGAGAAATTAACAACCAATTAACCGACATTGATCAAACCACCATTAATCAAATCATCCTTAAAAACGACACCAATCACATCAAATACAAAGAAAAAACCAATATGACGGACTAGACACAAACCACAAAACTTAATCGAAGACCATAAAATACTGAATAACCAAAATGTCCCAACGACAACAAAAAAAAAAAAACATTTTTTAGACACGGCCACTTGGACCATGACAACTTCAGAGATTTTTTTTAGACACGAGAACTCAACACAGGCAGAAAAGCACATCAAATTAAAAGATCACATCACCAATCCTGTAACATAAAGTCATTCTGATTGAAGACTTAGGTTAAGCCTTCCAAGTTCGAGAGAGAAAAGAGTGAAGCAAATCATACCCACCAACCAAGTTCTTCTCATTTGCAGAGAATAAGACAAAACAATCAATCTTCAAATGGATCACAAATTCACAATCCAACTTCACAAAATCACCGAACAAGAAAGCAAATCAATCACACAATATCCCAAGCTTTTTGGGAACTCAATAGCGGAAGCAGCCAATGATTCAAGACAGATCAAACCATGCTCTTGATATTATGTCAATAAGATAAGGTTTCAGTAAAGAAAAAGTAAGAGTATTGTGAAAAGTAATAAATTCTTTATTGATATTCAACGATGAAAAGTATCCTGAAAAGTATCCTGAGACAATCATATATTCTACAAATAATACTTTTTTTTTGTCTTCTATATATCAATTGAAGTGTGTGAGACAATAGATATAGGTGTTTTCTCAATCAAAATTTAAATTTTAATTCATCATGTTGTGAGAGTTTAATCACTCTTGATAGACCTAACCTCCATTGAAACAAATAATATACTAATACTTAATGTGAGACAAAATGAGTAAAATGTTTAATTAAATAATTCTCGAGTAAATAGGCAATTACCCACCAACCCCCCGAAATTGTAAGTTTCATGAATTCTCCTCTAACATTAACAAAACTTCAATTGTCCTATGAAACTGCACAACGTTAATCAATTTACCCTCTCCATCAAATTCTTCTGTTAGTTAACCTGACATTTTGCAAATTCCCCTTGAACTTGAAAATTTATATTTTTTTTCTTATACTTGACTCAAAAGATATTAAAGGCAAACAATTAACAATTAGCTTTAATGTTTACGTTATTTAAGACGCATTCTCTGAATTATCATGATATAAATTGATACCAAACATAGAAATATAACATAAATAACTTACTTTTATTGATGATACAATAAGAATATAGGATACAATGGGTTCCCTTGAAAATTGAGAGTCTTGGGTCTCCCCCTCCAAGATTTCGAGAGCTTGGTTTCTCCCAAACCAATTTCAATCCTAAATAAAATGCCTACTGATTTTTCATTTGATTTCCCTATTTATTCAATAACTTCTTAATGGTAACTGCGCCCTAATAAAATAATAATCAGATGTCTAACACATCATAAGAACACTACAAAGTAGAGTCATGATATAACTGGCTAATTCCGTTTTTTATCCATGTATGCAATCCTACCTATTGAGTATTTTGAGCTGCTTCTTTTTCTATCAAAATAATGTTGAATTGAAATTCTTTTTGGAATTCTAACTTATGATTCCCATCATAGGTGTCAAACACATCAATATGCTCCATAGGGTAATGTTTATGTTGATTGTCACATGCCCATTGTATTCACAAACAAAATATTATTCAGTTTGGATTTTCATATCTAATAAAGTATTACAAAGTGGTAATGAGCTAGTATATTGTTTTGCTTTTTGTTATCTAAAATATTAGATTGTAATAAAATGATCCAAATGTTAATTGTAATATTGAATTGTCATATTTATATTAGATTGTAATATTGTAGAGTTTAAAGTATTAAAGTTAACTGTTAGTTGTTTGTTTTTAATATCTTTTGAGATAAAGATAAGAAAAAAAATGTATATAAATTTTCAATTTCGGATGACATTTTGCACTTAAGTGCAAAACTTCATGGGGTATTTGCAAAACGACATGTTGACAAACATAAAAATTTGACGGATGGAGTAAATTGATTTAACGTTGTGCAATTTCAGAGATGTAATTGAAGTTTTGTTAATGTCAAAAGAGTAATTGACGAAACTTACAATTTCGAAGGTAATTGTCTATTTACTTTGATTGTATTTCTTTTAAATTGTATATAGGTGGATCACACCTCACATACGAGGCGTGTGATAATTTTAGTGTGCATTTATATTCAAGTATGAGGCTAGTGCCTATTAGTGCAATGTATAGCTACCTTAATCAAGGTTTTGTCAAAGGTGTAAACAAAGAAAGAAAAGAAATAAAGTGACTTTAATGAATGGAGGGGCCATCCATAAGCACAATTAACCATTAAGCAAGGATTAGAGGGAAATTATTCGATAATGAGATAAGATAGATTGAGAAAGGAAATAAATGTCTAGTGGAACGAAGGGTAGCATGCCCTTATCAACAACTCATGGTCCACCGCACCTCATTTTCTTTAGCATAGAGTAATACTCACATGGTTTTTGTAAACATAGCTCAATTGACACGAATATTGTAGTATATAATAATTGGAATTTGAGCAGGTTTAAAAATGAATTTTGCAGTTAATTATTTTAAAAGATGAATTTTTAACCAATATATAATTTGACAAAAAATACTTTTGTGTGAATATATGAAAGGGGATTTCGTATTATTCAGCCTTTGATAGCAGATTTTGAGGTTACAAAATCTCTTAAAAAATACACTTTATTAATCGTTACCTATAAAGAGAATACTAAATTATCAATGAAAAGTAAGTTTAACGGAAGAGAAGATATTAGTAAAATAAGGTTTGAATTTCAGTTAAAAAAGAAGTGTCCAACAGTTCTTCAAAACATATGAGGAAAAGAGAATACTAAATTTTTGATGTAATTTTTCCATTTTATTTTTTTTAGATTATTTTATCAAAATTTTGATTTCTTCACTTAATCAGATAACTTATTTATTTTAGATTTTATATTTATATAGAAAGAGATATTAGGTTTTAGTGTAACAATTTTCGTCTAATCTTACCCTTAATTTTGTCCAAAAAAAAATAATCTTACCCTTAATTTATTATTTTATCATTTTTTATCAAAAAATAATAATTTAAACATTTTTTTATTCAATTAAATAACTAACTTTTATTAAATGATTAGATAAAACTTTGTTACTTCTATTTAATTTAAATAAATTTTAACTTTCAATACGAACATTTTTTAACATAAGATTAACCGATTAACAGAGAACACATAAGAAAAGATTAAGTGAAGAGAAAAAAATGATTTAGAGAGTGAATGGTGGAGTAAACGGACAGCAGAATATTCTAGTGTACAGTACACGTTGGTTAATAAATAAAGGTTTAAATATGTAAAAGTTTAATATCATCTTTCATCTTTTATGTTTTTATTTTAGGTTTTAAGTTAGTTATTTATGTTTTAAGTTGGTTCAAAATGTTACGATGTTGAATTAATTTAGTCTATTCACTCAAATATAATATTGAGTTTAATAAAACAAAAAAGATTAAAATAAGTTAAATTCCAACACTTTTATTCTTAACTCATATCTCAAAACGGCTAAGTGATAAAATAGACTAATTTATTTTGATGTAAGTAACGTTTTAAACCAACTTAAATTTTAAAAAAAATAAGTGATAACGTTGAAACTTTGAAAATATAGAGGATTAGTATAAAACCTAAAATAAACATAAGGGATCAATGTTAAAAAAAAGGAAAAGATGCAATGCATATTGAAATTGCCCATAGTTACATCAAGAGGTTGTGGGTGGTATTTTACACGTTACATAAAACCTCCCAATAAGGAAGGGAAAGGCACCATATGATGAGATGAATGAAAGGTGTATGAAGAGGAATTTGATATATTCACACAAAAGTATTCCTTAGAAAATGACCTAAAAGAGGAGTTAAGGATTAAGACAACGAAATGATGAAAGTGGTGTTTGAAGAATTTGATGTCAAACCAACCCAACAAGTAACCTTTACAAACAAAGAAAATCCCATTCAATTAAGAAATTAAAGATAAGGATATGAACCCAATAAATAGTAATCAATACTAATTACTTTTTAATTAATTTTTTCAAAAACCCTTCTTTAAGTGTTAAGGGTCAATAACCTATCTACTACACACTACAGCCAGTAAAAAAATTAAACAAATAAAAAAAATCACAATTTTTTTTTTAATTATTAAAACCTCATATTCATAAGCAAAAGCCATTAAGCCAAAAAACAAAAACCCTTTTCTCTATTAATCTTCTTCATTCTTAAGAAGAAAAAAAGTGTTTTAAGAACTAAACCCTTTTTTTTCTTTTTCATTCTTTCTAAAACGCCGTTAACGGAGGCACCGTCACAAAACAGTGGAACACGTTCTCGTGCGTGTCACGTGACTTTTCAAAACCCTAATTTCTCTCACTTTATGGCTTTGGAACAACCAAACCCTAATTCCGATGATGGAACTGTTAACGGTAACGGAACACCACCGTCCTCCGCCGTGAACGGTGGCGAGGATGGAAAACCAACGGCTAGGTTGCCACGTTGGACTAGGCAGGAGATTTTGGTTTTGATACAGGGAAAGAGTGATGCTGAAAGCCGGTTCAAACCGGGTCGGAATGGGTCTGGGTTTGGTTCGAGTGAACCGAAATGGGCGTTGGTTTCTTCGTATTGTAAGAAACACGGTGTGAACCGGGGTCCGATTCAGTGTCGGAAGCGGTGGAGCAACCTCGCCGGAGATTATAAGAAGATAAAGGAGTGGGAGAGTCAGGTGAGAGATGAAACGGAGTCGTTTTGGTTGATGAGGAATGATTTGAGGAGAGAGAGGAAATTGCCCGGGTATTTTGATAAGGAGGTTTATGGTATACTTGATTCGCCTTCGATGGAGGTGGCAGCGGCTGCAGCTCTGGCGGCATCAGTTGTTGTTCCGGTGAATGTGTCGGTGTCGGTTTCGGAGACGGTTGGAGGGGATGAGGAGGTTCATATTTATGATAGTAACAGGAAAGTGAGTGGTGAGGATGGGTTGTTTTCTGATTTTGAGAAGGATGAGGTTTTGGTGGCTAATAAGGATGTTCATGTTCCTTCACCTGTTCCTATATCAGGTTGGTTATTTTCTGTTTCATGGATTTATTGTTGCCTTTTTTATTGTATGAATGTTATTTTGATTTGATGTAGTACTGATATTTTAGATTGAAATTGTTTTCGGGGTCTGTATCCTGTGTTAGTGTCTGACGTGTCGATATGAAATCAACACCACATGACGTGTGATTACATTCAATCAATTTCATTATTTAAATTTAAATAATTACACGTATTGGGGGTACACGTGTTTGATGTAAACACCAAACATGTGTGATTGCATTCAATCAGTTTCATTTATTTGAATATCTACAGGTATCGAGGTACACGTGAGTGATGTGTCAATGTTTAACATGTTAGAGTCTAACATCAAAACAACACAACGTGTGATTACATTCAATTTTCATTATTCAATAGTGTTAATTACAGGTGTTAGGGTTAGTGTCGAATCTGGTGTTAAGTTTGTGTTTTGATAAACACAATTGATTTTGTGTTGTCTTTCTTATTAAATTGTAGTGTTTCAATGTCACTAGCATTGATGGTTTTGGGGACACCGTTACTTTTTGTATGATGAAAATACCATGCTGTACTGTTTTTTTATTTTTATTTTGAGCAATAGTGTTTTATGTTTTAAAGTTGGAGGGTTTGGAGACAATGGTACTGTGGTGCAAGATTTTGTAGATTACGACATTGTTGTCCTTGATTATTTATTTAGTTTTTTAATTTTGATTTGCAGAGAAGCAGTTTCTACCACTCCTCCGTGGCTGCCAAGGAGAAGGCAATACTCAAGGTAAATAGTGTTCTTAATGGATTTGATGATAGACTGAAGTTCATGCTTAGTTTTAATACTAGAATGATATGGTGAATCTGTTAACACTTGCTATAAACTAGTTCTTATGTGGTATACTTGGGATAATGATGCATCCATAGTTTTAACCAATGTTGTCAAATATCTGCCATGGCAGATTGCTGTGGGATTTTTTTTTTACAACTGATGGCAGTGCTATGGTGTTTTATGATGACTCGTAATGGCAAATTTATGGCTTTCCGCCATGGTCTGCCATCTGCAGTCGATAACAATAGTTTTAACTATTTGATAGAAATCTTTATATAGTTATCCATAAATTTAATGATTGAAATCATGGATAAATCCAAGGTTTTAAATCTTGGTCTTCTTGTGATTCTTAATATTGCGGAGAATCGTAGTTGAATGTGATGTGGCCTCAACTGCAATCGCATTGCGGCTGTATAGATATTTTTTTTGTTAGGGCTCAAATCGTATAAGCGTGCCTTTTTTTGACATACTAGTGCACCAATTAAAAGCTTTGTGCAATGTTACCGTGGTAAATCATATATTTATCACCAGTATTATTATGATTTGAGAGTTGTGACCTTATATTTGTTTGTTTGGACATGGCTTAGGTCCCTATTCATCTGACCAAGATGATGTGATAGGCCCCAAACTTAGTGCCTATTATAGTCAAAGTGCTTCATCACAAGATGACAGCACAAAAATATGAAAGCTATCTTCTATGTCCTTTCTTTGTCTCCAAAAATGGTAAATTGTGCTACTTATGTACCTCTCAGATAAGCTAAAACCCTTTATGAGACAGCTTGCTTTCTTGTCCATCATTTGTTTTATGTTTGTTTCCTTTTATTGTTTATGATGCTAATGATTCCTACCGCAGATGAATTCTGGTTAATTGGTAGTGGGTAAGGCCAGTTGCTTGCTTATTCTACTCTACGTTATATTTCTGCTATTGCATTTTTGGGATTTCAATAATGCTAGGACACACATAGGATTGGAACGAACCGCCTGTTTACAACCTTTGTGTGAAAAGGACTTAATAGGATACACATCCAAGGCGTGATCGTTTATTTAAGAATGGAGTGAATCATTAATTTAGTTGTGAAACTGTAGGTGTTGGGTAGTTTGATCTCTTTTTTTTTAATGACAAATGTTAGTATGTTAATTGTTAGTATTTTTCTCCTTCTCATGACTTGAATACTGAACCTTCAACTCCTCAACTCCTTTAATCCCTTAACTCAAACCAGTTGAGCTCCTCGACTCTAAGTTAATTTGATCTTTGAATTGACAAAATTTCAAAATGGTCTCGATAACAACAGTTTTCTTTTGGATCCATTAATTTCGTTTCTGAAATTGTCTCGGAAATACAAATGTGTGGACCCTGAAATTGTCTTGGACGGGTTAACACCATCATTTTGGAATTTTGTTAAGTTCAGAGCCTAGATCCTTCAATTTTGGGGTTGAATTGGTGATCTCAAATTTATCTTGAAAGCTCAAGTTTAAATCATGCATCTCTACAAAATGAATTTGATTGAACTTCCTTACGTATGAATGATGTGTACCAGATTTGCTGTATATTTTCCCTAGAAGTGCTACTTATACATACAGTTAACACATTGTGTTGCACTTTATGTCTCCTTGTGACCTTTCGTTAGGGGTCCACAATCTAAACCTACTCAAATAATATGAGCAACTATCTTTTAGAGTCCATGTCTTAGAATAATATTATCACTTTTCATGAATGGTAAACAGTTTTCTTATCAACAAGCTTTAATTATGCCATTACTCTCAACTTTTGACCTTCAGCTTAGGATGTGACTATGTTGAGTACATACAATAGGCATAAAGGCAGGATCTAAGGTTCTGGTTTGACAATCACAATCTACTAATGACATCATTCTAATTTGAATTTGTTTATACATTCCTTTACTTTTATAGGTACCAACAATGAGAAACAACCAGCCTCGAATCCAGAGACGGGTTCTACATCCCAAGGGGAACGTAAGAGGAAGCGGTTCGCAACCAATGGAGACGGCAATGAAGAGGAGGAAAGTTTGCATAGTCAATTAATTGATGTGTTGGAGAAAAATGGGAAGATGCTAAGTGAGCAACTAGAGGCTCAGAACATCAATTTTCAGTTGGATCGCCAGCAGCAGAATGAAACTGCGAGTAGCATAGTTGCTGTGCTTGATAAGCTTGCAAATGCTCTTGGAAGAATTGCTGATAAGCTGTAGTGCAAGAAGGATCAGAGTAGTAGTGTACATACCATTTGTAGTCAACAGTAGTGGGTCGGGTCCCTGCATTATTTTTTGGTCAAATTTTCCCTTACTTTTAGTATTATTAAACTGTTACTGCCATTATAGGACTAGGACTATATACAACCTTTGGGAGTTACTGCATTTACTCTCTTTTTTATTGAGGTTTTCATGAATCTTTCCCTGGGAAATAATAGTGGTTGTACAGAAGATATTGTTAATTAGGTTTTTTTATATTAATTTCTCTCTACGAGTTTAGGGAATTTTTTGTTATTTAGTTAGCGATAAAATTTAAGGGTGTTCCAGGTCCGGGTAGACCCGTTCAACTCGTATTTTACTTGAACTCGTTCAAATCTGAGTCCATATGGAATCAACCTATTCAAATCCAGAGGGTGTTTCATATGGTAAAAGGTTGCCAAAACATTTGATATGCTAAAACGCAAATTTGAACTTACAATTTCTAACTTTCAACATTTTGTATGAGTTTCACCATTAAATTCATCAAAACAAAAGATAGCCATTCAGAAAGAGAAAAAAAATTAAATAATAGAGAATGAATTGAAACCTTAAATACATAGAAGACTTTATAGATCAAAATAATAATTTAGGCTAGACCATTTTTCCTAATAACAGTCAACAATAGCTTAGCAAAACACTCTGGCTCTATATTTTGTTATAATTGTGACAGCTTACCTTTCATGATTGGATTCAATAGCTAGCTGGCTGTATGCTTGAACTTGCTCGATCAATTTTCTTCACAAAACATTCTTTTGTTAAAAAAAATATATATTTTATTAATCATATACTGTACTGTTTTTGTGTTTTTCACAGAACTAAAGATGGACTTTATTAGAGATGGAAAATGTGGATATCTCTTCCATCTAACATTTGAATCTTGCTTTGTTAAGTTGCAGAAATATAATGTCTTCTAATTCCACTATACTCAATTTTGTAGGTTTTTATAAAGGTGAAGAGTTGTATTATTTGAACAACTATTTTATTGACAATTTTTGGGACAACTATAATTTTATAAAGAAAAAAAAAAGTATTTGACACAAAAACCAAAACAATAAAGATAGAAAATAAAAACATAATGTGACTATGAGAAAGATAGTTGTCAAAAAATGGTTGTGTAATTATCATTTCTCAAAAGCAAATGCTATTTAGTACGATGTTAGTTTGACAAAAAAATAAGAATTGCACAGCTTTAAACGTGTAATTACTAGTTTATGCGACACTTATTTTCCATATTACCATATTATCCTTGTATGGTAAGTGGTTTTCAATTGTCGCCAAAATTCCTCTAATATCTCCGGTAATTCCTCTAATATCTCCGGTACCATGTAGCAATGCTCTTTTATAAACTAGTACTTAATACATAGTATGTTGAACCAATGTTTTATGATTGAACAAACATGTCCAAAAGAGATGCATGTACCCAAGAATTTATTTCCAAAAGAGTAACATGAAGATGTAACAATCAAGAAAGATGTAAAACACAATTGTGGTAAAAGGAAGAAAAAAAAGGATTTTATTATTACTTTTTTTTTTAGAGAGGATTTTATTATTACTTGTTGAGAATGAAATGATGAGCATGCGAGGCAGTATTGGGGAGAGAGAGTGGGACCCCAACATGGTCGGGAAAATGGAGGGAAACTCAGTTTTTGGCCCACCACGGTACACTGTACTACGGCCCAACCATTCTCTCTTCTTCACAAACAATGACATTTTTTTCACTACATGCACTCTCCTTTCTGGCGCGTGTTGCAACACATACCACCAAATCAAACATGATCTCAACTAGCAAAATAAATATACAAAATATTGTTAGTAAATATCCTAGTGATACTGACTAAAATTTTAAAAAATATAATCAAAGTAGTATTTATGATATGATATGATTTCTTAAAAAAAATTACAATATCAAATTTAACTTACTCACTTTACTTGAATATAAATAAAAATCTTTGTATATTTAGTCTACATTTAGACAAAATACATTTCTACTTTTGTCTCAAATATGAATAAAAAACAAGTTAGACAAAGTTGATATATTTGGTTTAAAATTTGAATTAATACGTTTACTTTGTTTGAGTTTTTTTATTGCTTGTATTCTAGTTTTGAGAGTACTTATTTACTTTTTTTATTTACAAAGGATGAGTATTTTTTTAACTTGTTATGTTCAACCGTTGAAATTCATGTGACCCGTTAAACTATGTATGTCTGTTGCATATGATTGAAATTATGTTCGAAGGGGAGAACCTACCACATATATCCAATATATTTTGTAACGAAGATTAGTCATGTTAAACTGCTGTAGAATCTTAATACCAATAACATGATAAAAAAAATATATAAACATCGTCAGTAAAAACTAGTTTTACATTGATGATCAATAAAAATAAAGCAATCTCCGTGAGCTTAACTCAGTTTTTACGAGTCACACTATTTCTCAAGGATAATCTTGTCACTTAAATTTGATATCTCTATATAAAAATGATACATCAATTTAGGCTGAAGTTTTTGTTCTATGATGACTATCTTATAGTTCGAGCTTTACATCTTCTTATATCTTTTATTATTATTATTTTAGTCAAGTAGTTTAGTAGTTAAAAATTCATTTTTTTTAAGGTGGATAAGTAGAGTGTCTAGAGTTCAAACTCCGACTACTATATATTTATATAATACAATATTTTTACCAACTGAGCTGAGCTTAAAAATGACTCAGACCATCCACAATGCAGCACCCTATTTGGATGCTTAAACGGGTCCAAACTGTACACGTCATTCATTTTATAATTAATACTTAATAAACACTCGATCTCTCCAATCCAGCACCTCAAAATAATTATTAATTTGGTTCCAACTTTACATCATTAAATCTTAACAATAATTTATATACTCATTGATAATTATATAGTTTTAAAATATTGAAGTAATTTAATTATAAATTATAAAAAAACGAACATTTTTTATTTTTATTAATAATTCAAGAAAAAGTTAAAACTTGAAAAAACAATATAAAATGAATGATCATATTACATAATATAAATAACAACTAATCTTGCTGACCATCACTTCTAAAGCATTGTCAAATATGCTCCACAAGATCATGTTGAAGTTGATAATGAGTTTGTCTATCTTGAATTCGTGCTCTCCTTTGTAGGTACAGTGCAAGATTTGGATGATGACCAAGATTGAAATTCAAATTCAATTATTATTTGCAACTATTATATAATTTATTTTTTAATATTAAAATAATACAATAATTGAATACAAAGAAAAAATAGAATTAATTGCACCCATGAGTAAAAGAGGGAGGGTGTCTATAAAAGCACTCATCTTTATAAATATCATATTCATCGATGTCACAATGGAGGTGTCATTTAATATGGTGTTAGATAGGGGAAGAACTGCAAATTAATCAAACGACTAAAAAAATGTAAAACAATGTGCGATGGTAATTATTACAATGACATTATAATACTATAAGATTGATTAATTAATGTATAAACGTTACTGTCAAAAAATTAATGTAATCTGTCAAGAAAATAATACAGTTCTTCTATGAACAAAAGAAAGGGAAAGGTAATTAAAAAAAAGAAAAAGAAGGGGGGCAAGAAAGAGAAAAGCGGAAGAAAAAGGAATTCATAGGTGCAACTTTAATCCCCAATTGAGTGTCTTTTACACACATGGGATCCATTCGAGAATTTAGGTCTACATTAATAATTAATTTAATTTAATTTAATTCAATTCAACCATATAGTTAAATTAAATAAACAATTCCCAATAAATAATATTTTATTTACTTTACCATCTTCACTACACTCAACAACAAAGCATAGCACACACAAAACACAAAAAATAGGAGACATCAAAATCAAATCATAAGCAAGTAGCAAACAGTCTCAAACAAACTCCAACGTTGTTTCTCTGTCTCTCTCTCTCTCTCTCTCTTTTTTTCTCTTTCCTCGCTAGGGTTTCTGTTTTTTAGGTTTTTGAACCTAATTCAAAAGTGAAAGTGAAATTGTTGCAAATGTTTCTTAGATCGAGTTTTGTTGTTGATTCTATAATGCTGTTGTTAAATTGACACAAACCTAGGAATTATCGTTTTTTGAGGAAAAATCAAAATGCAATTCGCTAAGCTTGATGATTCTCCTATGTTCCGCAAACAGGTTTGGTTACTCACTCACTCTCTTCATCGTTCATTTTCATTTTATTTTTTGTAAATTTTAATTTTTTTGAATTTTAAAAAAATTAATTTTGGTGTTGTATGTGTAATGAATGTTAGGTGAAGTCATAGGGTAGGGTGTGTGATTGATTTGTTGGTGATAGTTGGTTTAGTTTATATTTAAGTTTAACCTTGTTTTAAGGGTTTTTTTTTTACAATTTATCCCCGACACCTCTGATCGAAGGCGGCGTGTCTGGTGTCCGACACATGTGATGTGTCTGACACTGCCACGTGTGATTACGTTGAATTATGTCATATTTTTAAATTATGATAGGTGTTGTCAACGACGTGTCGGTGTCTGTGTGGTGTGTTGTATCCGGTGTTCTTGTATATGTCAGTGTTTCATGGGTTTTTTAGTGTTTATTTTGTTCTAAGGAAAATTTGAAATTGATGGCTTGATGATAAATGGAATTTGAAATTTTGATATTGTTATTGTTCTGCAAACTAATGACACTAAAGTACTTGCATAGCGGAATTTGAACAAACTGTTTGTCTTTGTGATCTGCAAATGACAACACTGGATATGTCTGAAATTGAATGCTTAACCCTTACTAAAGTTTTATTTATGCCTATAGCTTTTACGGTTACTTTCTGATTCTGAGAAATCGTGCGGAAAGAAGGAAGTGGTTTTATTCATAGACTGAGATTTAGTCAGGGCTTTGATGAGAGCAGTGAGTGTGAGTTATCAACCAAGAGTCCAAACCCTAGTTAGCCTAAAAGGGCTTAAACCCTGAACAAGGAGAAATCAGTACTGCCAAATAGCGTTTATAGTGTATCGGAATTTGAAAATTGCTATTGTTCTCCGATAGGTTATTTAGTTCAAAGTGTTGTCAAGTAGGAGCACTGAAGCAATGTAGCATAGCAGAATTTGAACAAACCGCTATTTTCTGCAATTGATCTACAACGCAGGGAGGAATAATATTGTTACTCCCAATACTGGTATACCAAAGATATGTAAATTCATATTTCACAGGAATTTAATTCCTATAGCTGAATTTATCCTTATATTAAACATGCTGTTATAGCCTGTTTGTCTTACATTTTATTTGCCGTAAACTGCAAAAATACTGCTTCGTGATGCATCTTCGTTGAAATGATAAAATCTTGGGTTGGGTTGATGTCAGAAGTGTCTTTAGAAGCAATGTTATTCCGCTTTTGGTAAATAAAATCTAACACAGATAGGCACTAAGTCAGTTCGGTTATTTTGTGAACTTAACAATCAATTCCCTATTTCTATGTTAAATTATGCTGGCATTATTAAATCCACTAAGGTATTTTTTAAAGATTATACCATATATTCATTCCTTGCTGATAAAATGATATGATAACTGGATGCAGGTTAATAAAATTAGTGGTTCTTCTGAGATTATTTGTGAATGGTGGTTAGAGCTATTTATTGGCGATTTTACATAGTGTATGTGTGATAATTTTTTGCTCTGTCACTCCACCTTCAACATAGATGCTGATCTTTTTAACTTTTTCCCCTGATTGTTTTAGAGATTTTAAGTAATAGAGTCATTTCCGAATATTCTATTTGTAGGTTCTTTCTATCTTAATTGAGTTGATGTGTGCTAAGATTGTCTGTCTTTTAATTCTTTGGTGAAACAGATACAGGGCATGGAGGAAAGTGCCGAATCTTTGAGAGAGAGAAGTTTGAAATTTTACAAGGGATGCAGAAAATACACGTATGTAGTTATTTGAATAGCATCATTATCAAATTGCAGTTTATACAAAAAAATTTCAAATTTATAATTCCTTCACTCTCTATGCTATGCTATATGTTTTTTTCTTTTCAACTGTTGGTTAATTGTTCGAGATCAGCTTAGCTTCTGATGCTGCAACTTATTTAAGGATGGAAAAATATTTTCGTGTATGAGCATTCCCTTTTAAGTTTTAACTAAAAATAAGCGTACGCAGCACAGCACCTTAGTGTTTTAACTTTCTTAATTGTGCCAAACCATTGAATTTTGAAACTACTTACAAGAAAGTAGCTAGTGCAAAGTGAATCGTAAGTTCACCGTGAATCGTATCACACGCTAGAGCCACAAATTCCAAAATTCTTTCCTTTCAGATGCATCCTACAGTATATTATTTGTTTATCTTTCAGGACATTTATTTTCAACTTTACCGAGGAAACATGATATACCAAATCTTGAGTAAAAATCAAGAGGTTATTTTATGAGGAAAAAAGAAAGCATTAATACTGCTTAGTGGTTTTGTGTATTCTATTCTCCATGGAGGCTGTTTTTCGTAGTGTTTTTAATACAAAAACCATTTCCCATCATTGAAAGGAAAATTTTAGTGGGTTAATGGATTTACTGTCTGTTCTTTTAGTTTTATTGTAAAAAGTTTCTCACAACTTATCATAATATATTGAATATTAATTTCAAAGATGTTTGTTATTTTTTAAAGACCTAATTACCGTCATTTTACTTTCCAGGGAAGGACTTGGAGAGGCATATGATGGAGACATTGCATTTGCAAGTGCCCTAGAAACTTTTGGTGGGGGCCATAATGACCCCATCAGTGTAGCTTTTGGAGGTATGTCTTTTCTTTTCTTCAACATCATGCTTAAGATGGTTAATAAAGGGTTTTAGTTCCTCCACATGACTGAACTTCTTACGTTCCTGCGCATAGTTGATATTACTTTATCCTCAATGCCTTTCTTAATAGATCCATTTTTTTGTTATAAACTGCCAATAATTAAGAATTATATATTCTATTGCTTGACTAATGTTATCTGTCAAGGAAGAGGAAAACAATTTCAATTCTAGAATTTGCATGCAATTTTTTTTCTATAATTTAAAGCGACTATACTTACTATCTGACTCCATGATTTGATTATCATGATGTTATCTTTGCCCCTTAAATCTTGACAATGGTGAAACAATTTCTGATTGAGTTTCTAACTTCACTTCAGGCCCTGTTATGACCAAATTCACTATAGCCTTAAGAGAAATCGGGACATACAAGGAGGTCCTTCGATCACAGGTAAACTATTATGCTTCGAGTGCTTTTTAATATTTTCATAGTTCCCAATGACTCCCAATAACGCATTTAAAAGAGAGAGAAATTGAAAAGGAGAATATTTTATCCTCCAATCACTCTCTATTCTTCTTTCATCCGAAAAAAAGGAAAAATAGTCCTCAATAATTGAAATGCAGTGCCAACACAACGTTAAGATCAAACTGTTAAAGCATAATACTTGGTAGCCGAACCACATTACAATATTTAGCAGTAAACTATTTGGAACTATCGTCCTGACTATTTTGTTGACATAGTGATAGAAATCGGTACCAACCATAGAAATATAATAGATATAACTTACTTTTATTCATAATAGAATATGATTACAAAATAGGTTCCCAAGGAATTCGAGAGTCTCGGGGTCTCCCCCAACCAATATCCAGTCCCAAATGAAATGCCTCCTGACGTTGTCCTTCAGATGTCCTATTTATCTAATAACTTATTCTCTAGTAACTGCCTAGAAACGTAACTGCCTAGAAACGTAACTGCTTCCTAATACATAACTGTTGCACATTAATATAATAATAATTGCCGGCTAATAAAATAATAACTGCCTAATAATGTTTACTAATAGTAGGCCTAACACATAGTTTGCTTTCTTCCTTTCAGGTTGAACATATGTTAAATGACAGATTGCTCCAGTTTGTCAATATTGATTTGCAAGAGGTCAAGGTACATAAAAAATATCTTACTATTTTCCTTTTACCCTGTCAGTAAGATGTCTACAAAACTAAAGCAAGGTTTGATAGACATTTAAAAAAAAAATGAAGTTTGTATATTTCTAAAGTTGTAGGTCTTTCAAGTGACTTTGCTCTGTATAGAATGTACTTAGCTCTTAATTAAATTGTTTCTTTGTTTAGATTTAGGCTTTAGGATTCAAGTAGGAATTCTTTCGAGCATATACTTCCCTTGTGGAAAAAGTAACACCATGGTATTTATTTTTATTAGATTCTAATAATACCATGGGTGGATGTTACGTTGGTAGAAGCTTGTCAAACTTACGTTATATGATCCCAACAGCTATTGGGAGTTCAGAGGGGAGGGAAGTGCTTTGGCAAGGAGGGACAATCGCAAGCACAATTGTAAAGTGACATTCACATTACTACTTGCTGATTCATCATATATGATCACAATTTAGAAAAAAAGTTCTTACGATCAAAACAAGTAGGCAAAGTTACATATCTTTGCCACACCCATATCAGAATATATTCTTTCTACTATGAATGTGTGACAAAAAACGTGCAATTACGTGTCTTTAGTTAGTACTACCTCTGTCTCTTATTAGGCAACGTTTAAGATTATGCACACTTAAAAAAAATCTTTAACTGTACTAACTTCCATCATAAAATGAGCTTTATTGACTAAAATAACCTTTACTAATAAAATACTAGCATAATAGTTAGGAGGGTTGAGATACAATTAAGTTAATTAATGCTTCATTGGTATTCTAAAATGACAAATAATATAGCAAATATTCTAAACACGACTCTTAATATTAGGCAGAGGGAGTAAGACAGTCGAGGATGTATGTTATCTGGATGACAATTGTCTCTTTTAGTTGGTAAGATGTATTTGAGAAGTATCGAGGAAAATATTTATCAAAAAATTGAAGAACTTATTGGACACTTTCCGTGTTTGTATCGAGAAGTATCAGGCATGTGTTGGTATCAGATACGTGTCAGACATCGATAATTTTCCATTTCTGAAGTTTTTGGGCTTCATAGGTTCCCATACAGTATCCAATATATGAGCAAAGTTTCTATAGACTCTCAAAACTAGGTTACTTTTTTCCATGTTAAGATATTTTAAGTGTTACTCTTGAAAACATTTCAAGTTTCATAGTTAATATATCGATTTGTTATAATGGATTCTTTCTTAGTGCAGGAAGCACGAAAACGCTTTGACAAAGCCAGCCTTATCTATGACCAGGTGCATTCCTATTTCCAAATGCTTTATAATTTTGTCATGTAGTTTGTATGTTCATCCTGAGTTTGAAATTTGGATTTGAAATGTAATTTCTATGACAATCATTGATTCATGTAAAACAAAATCAATGCACAAATAATTAACTTATCAGTTTGAATTGACTGACTACTAAGATGAACTAATGCCCAGATCTGCTCTAAAGAAACAAAATGATAAAAGTGCCTTGAAGCATATATATTTTAACAATTTACCACTTTGTGTTGGATTTTTTAACAATCTTGTTTTAGCCTACAATATTCAAAGCTTTAAAACCGTTCTTTCTCTAATGATTGCCAAATTTGTTACTCTTGCAGACTCGTGAAAAGTTTCTTTCACTGAGAAAAGGTACAAAAAGTGATGTAGCTACTGCCCTAGAAGAGGTAGGCTTTTGTATATCTCCCTTGTTGAGTCAGCTGAAATTCGTTATGTCATTCTTTAAACTTACATGTTTTGTGCATGACATAGGAGCTTCATAGTGCAAGAACTACATTTGAGCAAACTCGATTTAATCTGGTTAGTAAATTCATTTAATCAGAAGTATATAAGTAGTTAATTTTACAATTACTTTCCCAAATAAACTTGAAGTGTTTCTGTCCAGGTTACTGCTCTGTCAAATGTTGAAGCAAAGAAGAGATTTGAGTTTTTAGAAGCAGTCAGTGGGACTATGGATGCACATCTTCGTTACTTCAAACAGGTAGACATGTTGTTTTAAATATTCTTTCCAATATTCTTTGTCACAACATTCTTATCTTCAGTTCATTTCACTTGTAGGGGTATGAACTATTACATCAAATGGAGCCGTACATTAACCAGGTTTAAAATCAGCTTCGCTCTTAAACCCTTTGTTTACATAGAAGTTTATGTTATATTATCAATTGGCACCTCAAGGGTGGTTAATTGGTAAACAGTTGAGCCATAGTGAAAATGCAAGTGATTCACTGCTGGCTAATTATTTTGCAGGTCTTGACTTATGCTCAGCAATCAAGAGAAAGGTCCAATTATGAGCAAGCAGCTCTCAATGAAAGAATGCAAGATTATAAACGGCAGATTGATCGAGAAAGTAGGTGGGCTTCTAATGGTTCTAATGGATCTCCTAATGGAGATGGTATACAAGCCATTGGTAGAAGTTCACATAAGATGATAGAAGCAGTAATGCAAAATGCTGCAAAGGGAAAGGTTGAAAAGAGAGCTGATAATAGTTGATTGTAATTATTAGTTATTTTAGTTTCTCCCATTGATTTATTTTTAATCTTTATTTTTCTTTATCATTTTAGGTTCAGACTATTCGACAAGGTTATCTCTCCAAGCGTTCCTCAAACTTAAGGGGGGACTGGAAAAGGAGATTTTTCGTTCTTGATAGCAGGGGAATGCTGTATTACTACCGAAAACAATGCAGCAAACCATCTGTAAGAAGTTTAATGTGAACAATAAGTTGGCTTATGAAGGACTTAAGCCGCCATGTATCTTTGTAACAAATTTCATCTGATATTATTGTGGTTCTTTCCCACGTGCAGGGCTCTAGCAGTCAACATTCTGGTCAGAGGAATAGTTCGGAGCTTGGTTCTGGGCTTCTAAGTCGATGGCTGTCCTCTCATCATCATCATCATGGTGGAGTGCATGATGAGAAATCCGTTGCTCATCACACTGTGAACCTGCTTACATCAACAATCAAAGTTGATGCTGACCAATCAGATTTGAGGTTTTGCTTCCGCATCATTTCCCCAACAAAGAACTACACTTTGCAGGTTATTTTAATGATTTTTTTAATAGTGTTTTATCTGTATAAGGATGGTGATTAAAGCTTTATATTTTCATTCCTTAATTATGCTTGTCAGTGCAGGCAGAGAGTGCGCTGGACCAAATGGATTGGATTGAAAAAATCACAGGTGTTATTGCCTCATTGCTGAGTTCTCAGATTCCCGAAAGGGTAACTTTCGTATACTTTTGCTTACCATGCAACAATGAATTTTAGTCAGTGTGATTAATGTCACCCATTTTGATCAGTTGTTGCCGGCAAGTCCAATGGGAAGTGGTCATCTCAGGTCTACCAGTGAGAGTAGTTCTTTTGAAAGTTCAGATTTTGATCACTGTGCTGTTGAAGAAAGTGCAGCTGATAGATGTTTTGTGTCTTCACATCTGGAGCGTGCGTCCAGAAATTTGAACCAGCAGCGATCCTGTAATAAAAGTGAAAAACCAATTGAAGTGTTGCGAAGAGTTATTGGGAATGATAAATGTGCTGATTGCGGGGCAACTGAACCGGATTGGGCATCACTAAATCTTGGCGTTCTTGTTTGCATTGAATGTTCCGGTGTTCATCGAAACCTTGGTGTGCACATATCAAAGGTAGACCATATGAATGCACACCCTTTATCATTGTATATGTTTTATCTGCAAATCATTTGTTTACTTTTGAATATCATTTGTAAGGATGCTTGACAATGATAATAGTTTATTTTATTATAAATGTCTTTATCTTCCATGTATCTTGACTTAATTGGAGTTTCAATTGCCCTGTTCTTTATTTCTCTTCCACTAAATTCTTTTATAAAATAAAAGTTAGAAATCCAACCTTTATAATAAACTACAAAACAAATGTTGATATATATATTATCAAGTGCAACACACTGCATAAATGCAGAGGTTAAAACTGTGATGAAGATTGCAGCTGATTCATATACTGTATCACATAAAAATGTTGCCGACATTGTATTTATTGTTTTAAAAATTATGATATTCAAATTGGTTGTTTAGAGGGAATTCTTTTCGTGTGAAATGTAGGAATGTTGGCTTTTCATGTCTGATCACATGTTTTCTTTCATATTGACAATTTTGGAACCAAAATATCTTATTTGATACTGTGTTTATCACAACATGTGCCTGTTTTAATTCCTTCCCTCTCAATTGATATTTAGGTTTATTGCTGCTTCTTTTTTGTGACAAGGCTTAAATAATAAATTGATCATATTGCTATTTTTTTCTCCATTTTGTTGTAGGTTCGCTCTCTTACATTGGACGTTAAGGTGTGGGAACCTTCTGTGATAACTTTATTTCAGTCTCTTGGGAATACTTTTGCCAACTCTGTCTGGGAGGAACTTTTGCAATCAAGAAGTGCCTTTCAGGTTGATCTTGTCCCTACAGGGTAAAGAATCCCCACTATTATCTTTGCATTACTTTCACCCATGATTGTTTTTTATATTTTAACCAAGTATTCCTGATATACACACTTTTGCTAATTATGAAGCTCGAGCAAGTCCGATAAGCCACAGACAGTTTTCATCACCAAACCTGATCAATATGATTCTCTAGCAGTGAAGGAAAAGTTCATCCAGGCAAAGGTATTATTATGCATAAGCTCTTGCTAATGGAGAAAGATGTTATGTGTTTAAATCAAAACCTGTAAAAAGTTACTTTTATGATTTGATCGGTTTTTTGGAAAATGATGGAGGATGGATGAAGGTTTTGATTTTGTACTAATTTAAAGTACTATTGTCACAAACAGATTGAGGAAACTGAAGAAAATGATATAGGATTCACACTAGAATTCCTAGGCATCACATGAAATAGATGAATCACATTTCTAATATTGTATTTTCCTCACCTTGATTTTCAACTTGGTCTGGAATCAAAGTTATGGTAGTTGCAACTGAATGCGTCTTCCCTCTGCCAACATATTTTTTAAATGTCTAAAGTATATACATCATGTGTTTTTAAATGTCTAAAGGATATTTCCATGAACCGTTTCTGTTTTTTTAAATCTCTTGGCAGTATGCAGAGAAGATTTTTGTTCGCAGGCCGAAGGACAATCAATACCGACTCTTAGTGGCACAACAGATCTGGGAGGCTGTTCGTGCTAATGACAAGAAAGCCGTATACCGCTACATTGTTAATTCGGATGTTGATGTCAACGTTGTTTATGAGCAAGCATGCAACAACTCTTTAACCCTTGCCAAAGTAATGCTATTACAAGAGCAGGCAAACAATGATCACGGCCCTAATTTGGCAGGGAACGCATTGGACTGGTCCTCTAATTGCTCTATGAATTTGGTAGGCACTAAAGAAGGCCAGCCGATGGTCAATCTCGAAGGGTGCACACTACTTCACATTGCTTGTGAAACTGCAGACATTGGAATGGTGGAGCTCCTCCTGCAATATGGCGCAAATATTAATGCAACTGATTTGAGAGGTCGAACTCCTTTACATCGTTGTATTCTCAAAGGAAGATCTATAATTGCAAGATTACTGCTTTCAAGGTCAGTGTGATAACTTTATTCAATAGTTTTTGGTTTATCCGTCAGTCACCTTCACCTCTGTGCCATTGCCATTTGACTGAGTGACCTCCATTTCAAGTATTAATGGGCTATTTGCTGATTCGTATACTTAGTTTTTATGATTCATTATCTCTGTCCCTAAATATAAGTCCCATTTGAAATATATTTATTATTTTTTCAAATATATATACCTCTAATTAATGCTACAAAGTGTCTTAGAAGACGAGAAGTCAGAGTTGAACACATCCATATACAAAAGGGTATTTTGGAACATCTATACACATAATATAGCTTCATGAGTTTGACATCTACACACAAAATATACCTCTAATTTTAGATACATTAAACAGACACATACCTTTCTTAATATATGTGAAAATATAAGGAGTTTTATCCATGATACATCGATGGTGAAAACTGAATAGTTCTGAAATCTGTAACAATGCAGGGGAGGCGATCCTCGAGCTGTGGATGAGGACGGAAGAACCCCTATTGAGCTTGCTGCAGAATCAAATGCTGATGACAGAGTAGTCCATGCTCCATCAAATGATTCTAATGGATGACACTAATAAGAAAACTCTCGAGAACTCCCAAGTATATTATATATAAGATATTGAAGATTGAATTATGTAAATTTGTATTTTTTATGAATCGAAAAGATGTTTTTTTGTTTTTGTTTAAGGAAACACCACTAGTATGAAGAGTTAAAAGGAGTGTGGTAGGTTGTAATGTCTGCCCCTTGGTAATCTTGTACAAGATAGTGCTAAGATTTGTTATGTAAAATGACTGCATTGGTCTGAGTCAAGAGCACTGGTGTACTAGAAGAGCCAAGCAACACTTTAGTAATGTTTTTGTGTATTTTCTCTTTTGCTTCTTTTAGTGATGAAGATGTGATACATTAGGTTAGGGTTTTGTGCATCCTATGTACATTGGTTTATTTTTGTGAGAGGTTTTGTGGTTGTTATTCACCTTTGTTTCATATCCCTTTTTCTCTCTTGTTTTTATATTGATTAAAGATAGGCAAAAAAAATAAAAAATTGCATCAAATCTTTGTTGTTTTAAAATTTTGAGTTGAACCTAACTCAACCTTATAAAATCAACATGTAAAGTGACACATGTCTTTCGATCATAGATTTCCAACATACTTCCAATAGATATTTGATTGGTTTTGATACTTTTGAAATTTGGTTAAGTGTAGTTAAATCTTACACACTGGCTTGTAAGGTGAAAGAATATTTTTCCCTTATATAAACATTTTTGGGTCATATTTCATATAATGTAGGATTTTCAACATAGTCAATTGATTTAAAAAGTAGAATGGCCAATTTCATCCACAACTTACAGTAGTTAGTGGTATATTAGCTAGAAGTTTGACATTGAATTTGTCTCCTATGGTAAAGAATCACTATGGTTTTGGAATTATAAAAAGATGTCAATTATGTAATGGAAATTTTAAAGTCTGACATTTGAAATAACAAAATAAAACCAAAGGTCTAAATGTGCAATCTATGATAGATTTAATTGGAGAACATCTTGTCAAAGGGACCTGACCATGATTATTCGTATTATTAACCAACATAATAATCCCACCACAAGAATAGTGAAAATACATTGCACTTAATTGCTTAATAATACTAGTAATTTGCTTTTCATGTTTATTGCTATGTCTTGTTTTTGTTCCTTATCTACAGAAACACTATTTATATACTTCCTCCTTTTTTTTCTTTTGATATTTTAGAACTTCAACTATATTCTAAAATATTTGATGTTTTAGTATATTAAATATTTTTTCTCAAATTTATCCTTTTTGAAAAACACAACATAAAACTTTTTTTTGGTGTCTGGGTTCGAACCCCGAACCTTACATATATTATGCATTGTCCTTACCAACTGAGCTAAGCTCACGGGGACAAACACACCATAAAACTATTAAGCACTTAAATGAGTTTTCTCACATTTGAATTTATTTTATTTTGTAAAGGTTTACAACAGCTCATCCGATTTAAGCATTTAAATGAGTCACACATGTATAGATCCTCATTTATAAAAAATAAATTAATGGATAATGTTAAGAAGCTCTCTCTACTTAAGTAATTATTCTATAAACTCCTTTTCTTTTCTTTTAACTTATAGTTTGAGTTTATAAAATAATTATTAAGTAAATAAACATGTAAACATTATTCTTTCATCTTAAGAAAACTTGAAGTATCAATTTTTATAGGTTAGTGATGAAAAATGGTGACAAAAAAGAAAAGAAAAGTAGAAAAAAGCAAAAGAAAGAAATAGATATCATAATTAATTAACTAATTGTAATATAGCAATGTAGTAAAAGCATTATTATTCCATGGAAAGAAAAAGGAAAAAACTTTACTAAACACACACATGACCAACCAAACATACCAAGCACTTTTGTCAACAAAAACAAAACATGCTAACAACAGCACAAATTCCCATGCAGCATTCAATGGATGAGATGAACTTTAACTAGATCTAACGGTTAACATGAAGTATAAATTCCTTAATCAACTCACGGATTTCAATGTTTCACTTTCGGACCAAATGTGGAGCCCACAAACAGTACAGTCTACTGAGTGTAAGCAGCTGCTGCCCTTCTTACAAAGGCGGGAACCTAAAGAAGTATGGCCCTTGTTATCATCAGACCAGATGAGACTGTCATGATGAGAGAGAAACTCACATAAAAAAGAGAGTAGTTTTTTTATATTTTTTAATCCTTCTATTTTTATGAAAAAAATAATCTTAATAATCTCGAGCTTGATCGGAATATAAATAAAATTGGATGAAGTTAATAGTGTCTTTGGGTCACTTGTTAAGAAGGGAAATGTAAATGAGTGTTGTCGGTGTACTTTCTAAGCATCTAAAGTCGTAAAATATCAAAAAAGTTTGTGTGCATTTATTGCATTGGAAATTGAAGGCTTTACTTTTTTAAAAAAAAAATATTTTTTTCATTGCTTAAAGAGTGTTTCACGAGTATTCGTTATCAAGACCATATTAAGAAAACCAAAATTCCAACATATTACTACTACTATATTTGTTTTCTTAACTGATGTTGTTAGTTAGCATTTTTCAATAAAATTTAACTAAAACTCATTTATCTAAAAATTGAACTTAAATATTCTTAAACAACCGTATGTAATGAAACTTACAGTAGAAACTCTTTAAATTAATACTCGGTAAATTAATAAACTCTCTAAAATAATAAATTTGTCCGGTCCCGACTTGGGTCAATGTAAAAAATTGAAA
>Ga0315914_1002484_pt1 | contig 28196 bp, 20 predicted proteins | sample MpolenodulesMG_FD_203920 | JGI IMG/M metagenome (GOLD analysis project Ga0315914, IMG submission 203920) | Medicago polymorpha root nodule microbial communities from Los Angeles, California, United States - elongated nodules | ecosystem: Host-associated > Plants > Roots > Nodule | place: USA...
GAAGGACTTTTCAGCGGCCTGAAGTCTTAAACATTCCTGCAACATGCAAGGTTTTTGCTCCAAGTCATCTTCTTCATCCATGAGGATGTCATTTATGTATCTTAGGATGTTATTGGAATATCTTGTCGGTTCCAAGGATTGTCCATTTGAGCTTGTGCCAGAAGAAGAAGGTGAAGATGGTGAATCTTCTAATTCAAACCCATTTGTTACTTGGTTTACTGAGTTTGGAACACTAAAATCTTGCAGAAAGGTGTTTGGAGAAAGCATATTGAAACAAGGCTAATATCAAAATTGAAACAAAAAACTCAGACTCTTACAATATATGTTTTGGAAGATTGTGTCTGAGAAGCCAAGAATATTCATCTAATTAGGAAAACTTTGATGAATCAACTAAAACATAGACAGAACAAAAACAGAAGCAGGAAAAGATAGCATAGTTGATTGATATATTTGATAACAGCAAGAAAACAAGATTCATAAAACTAAATAGCCGACTCTATTTTGGATGATAATAATGATGATGATATTTAGAATAGAACAAAGAAGAATGAATTAGAGTAAAAATATTGTAGACACTAGTGAATATAACCGTGGACAAACCTAGGAAAACTTGCTATCTAACAACTGAAGAGGAGCTAACATTGTTCGATGAATTGGAGTCACAGCTTTGTTATATAGAATTCATAAATGATTCTTTCCTTGTACTAAGGAAGCTGCTAGGAAGGAGTATCATAGCCGCCAACCCCTCTTTCTTATTATTTTATCTTATGATGATATATGATATGATATTATATAGTAATAATACCGGATTGATTGATAAGTGCTGGGTGATCTAGTCTTTAATTTTTCATGTTCTAGAAATATATGAAATAATATGAAGTGGTCAAACATGTGCAAGAGTCAGATGCAGGTGCACCCTTGTTCCCCAAGTCATTCGTCATAACCTGTTATTATATCAATATGTAAATCATTTGAAGTACTAACTTCAGTTTTGAATTCAATGTGATTGCATTAAAATGTGATCGATGTTTTCGGTTGTCCGATGATTCCATTCCATGATAGAATAGTAAGACTTGTCCTCTAATCTACATACATCTTTTTAACACTTGACAACAACAACAACAGATCATATCATAGACAAAAAAATAAATTCCAATGAAAACAAATTCATTTTTCAATACAAAATTAGTATCTGTTGGTTCACTATCCCTTTTGAAACTTCAATCAACCATTCAAAACATCTTTTGGACATTTTGCTTAAGCAGGAACCCAAGCAGATAAAGCATTCAAAATGCGTCCTTTCCATCCCTTTAAAACCCACTTACCATCCACATCGACTGTAAAATCTTTATGGTATTCCTTCTTCACCATTGCTTTGGTTTCATTCACCAAATCAGAATCCAACCTGATTTGCTTGAACCCAGCTCTCTTGTTCCTGGCCTGCCACTGCTTGTACGTCTCAGGCCTTTCAACCCTTTCTGCTCCCTCACAAGCTATAACATTTATAGCATCCCTTCCAAACAACCCTCTCTCAAGCATCGACCTCTGCGTGTCTTCACGAGGCACGTTAGCCTCAAACATATCAAACAGCGATGAGAAGTGGTAGAGTGCTTCCTTAAACCGAGTCAGGAAAAACGGTGCGCTATAACTTCCATTGGCAACTCCATGGAAGAAGACTTTTGGATTAATCTTCCTGATCAGCTTCAACACAGCTTCTCTTGGACAATTCAATGCCACAGTTTCATCAGGAAGGTTCTTCAGTCTGTACAAACAGCTAACAAGAGTTATTTCATTCCTGTCTATCTTGAGATCCTTGAGACGGATGGTTTCCCATTTCTGTGCAATGAAGTTGTATTCAAATGGTACATTGAACTTCTTGCAGTAGTTTGCTAGACGCCGTCCAGTTTCCTCCACCCTTTCTGCAGGTCTAAATCCTGGCTGAGGAAGCTCAATTCCTGTAATTCGAAGCTTTGGAGGACCACCAGGTCTTAATGAAAGTTTTCTGACGAGGCATGGCCACTGGAAACCATAGAAAATTCCAAAATCAATAACATGAACGCTGCTCTCGTTCTTCACTATTTTGAAAATCGTTTTGGTTAGCAAAGCATTTGTCATTCTCTGCAAAGGAGACGCAGTAACAAATAGTTTGTAAGCTTTCAACATATCTCCAGCAGTTGCCAAACCAAGAGGCTGATATGATGGCGTCTCAGCAGCCAATCTTATCTCAAGACCATTAGCAAAGTAATGAGCTAAACGTTGGAGTCCATTGCCAAAAGGCGAAGAGTGTTGCCTAATCTGTTTGAGTAGCTCATCTGTATTCCTTTGATCGTAGCTTGCCACAGCTTGTGCACATTGATTTAGCATGGTCCACAAATCAACAGCCGCAACATTGTTCGTAGTAGATGCTTTCTTCAAACGCAAATGTGTTTCCTTTGCCTTTCCTCCTGAATCAAGATTATAAGATGCTTGTTGGTGTTGAGTGAGAGTCTTTCCTGTCTGATAAAGCAGCACCTCATCTAAAATCTCTGGTGGCTCTAATTCATCAGAGAAAATAGCTGAAACCTTGCTACCTCTTCCCTCTTGTTCATTACAAGTATCATTATCATTATCCATCTTATGACTTCTTTTTTCTGGTACTGTTGAAGGTGAAACTTCTTCCACCGTCACTGGCTGAATGTCATTCCAACTCCAAGTTCCGTTGTGACAATGGTTAGCACCTTGTGTCTCGATGACAACTGGATCAGCTTCTGTCAAGTCACAGTAGTTTTTTTCTATTAAAGGACTTTGTAGTTGTATGGAAGAAGATTCGAATTCGATGACATGGTTGACCCAGTTAGATTCATATGAGTTGTCAGCGATGCAGCTGCTGCCACTTCTCTCAAAACTAGCAGCGCGATCGAAATTTCCATCTGGGTCAGTGCTATCATTTGGTGAAGGCTGGTTATGGCCAAGAACATCATAGAAGGACTTTTCAGCGGCCTGAAGTCTTAAACATTCCTGCAACATGCAAGGTTTTTGCTCCAAGTCATCTTCTTCATCCATGAGGATGTCATTTATGTATCTTAGGATGTTATTGGAATATCTTGTCATTTCCAAGGATTCTCCACTTGAGTTTGTGCCAGAAGAAGGTGAAGATGATGAATCTTCTAACTCAAACCCATTTGTTACTTGGTTTACCGAGTTTGGAACACTAAAATCTTGCAGAAAGGTGTTTGGAGAAAGCATATTGAAACAAGGATAATACCAAAATTGAACCAAAAAACTCAGACTCTTACAATATATGTTTTGGAAGATTGTATCTGAGAAACCAAGAATATTCATCTGATTTAGAAAACTTTGATGAATCAACTAAACCATAGACAGAACAAAAACAGAAGCAGGAATAGATAGCATTGTTGATTAATATATTTGATAACAACAAGAAAACAAGATTCACAAAACTAAATAGCCGACTCTGTTTTGGTTGATAATAATGATGATGATATCTAGAATAGAACAAAGAAGAATGAATTAGAGTAAATATATTGTAGACACTAGTGAATATAACCGCGGACAAACCTAGGAAAAGTGAAGATAAACTAACATTGTTTGATGAATTGGAGTAACAGCTTTGTTATATAAGAATTAGAATATAGAATTCATAAATGATTTTTTCTTTGTACTAAGGAAGCTGCTAGGAAGGAGTATCATAGCCGCCAACCCCTCTTTCTTATTATTTTATCATATATGATATGATATTCTATAATATATAATACAGGAATTAGTGATAAGTGCTGTGTGATCTAGTCTTTGATTTTTCATGTTCTAAAAATATATGGAATAATATGAAGTGGTCAAACATGTGCAAGAGTCAGATGCAGGTGCACCCTTGTACTAACTTCAGTTTTGAATTCAATGTGAATGCATTAAAATGTGATCAACATGATTCCATTCCATGATGGAATAGTAAGACTTGTCCTGTAATCTACATACCTCTTTTTAACACTTGACAACAACAGATCATATCATAGACATAAAAATAAATTTCAATGAAAACAAATTCATTTTTCAATACAAAATTAGTATTTGTTGGTTCACTATCCCTTTTGAAACTTCAATCAACCATTCAAAACACCTTTTGGACATTTTGCTTAAGCAGGAACCCAAGCAGATAAAGCATTCAAAATGCGTCCTTTCCATCCCTGCAAAACCCACTTACCATCGACATCAACTACAAAATCTTTATGGTATTCCTTCTTCACCATTGCTTTGGTTTCATTCACTAAATCAGAACCAAACCTGATTTGCCTGAACCCAGCTCTTTTGTTCCTGACCTGCCATTGCTTGTAGGTCTCAGGCCTTTCAACCCTTTCTGCACCCTCACAAGCTATAACATTTATAGCATCCCTTCCAAACAACCCTCTCTCAAGCATCAACCTTTGCGGGTCTTCGCAAGGCACGTTAGCCTCAAACATATCAAACAACGATGAGAAGTGGTAGAGTGCTTCCCTAAACCGAGTCAGGAAAAACGGTGCACTATAACTTCCATTGACAACTCCATGGAAGAAGATTTTTGGATTAATCTTCCTGATGAGGTTCAACAATGCTTCTCTTGGACAATTCACTGCTACAGTTTCATCAGGCAGGTTCTTCATTCTGTATAAACAGCTAACAAGAGTTACTTCATTCCTGTCTATCTTTAGATCCTCGAGCCGGATAGTTTCCCATTTCTGTGCAATGCAGTTGTATTCAAATGGTACATTGAACTTCTTGCAGTAGTTCTCTAAACGCCTTCCTGTTTCCTCTGCCCTTTCTGCAGGCCTAAATCCTGGCTGAGGAAGCTCAATTCCCGTAATTCGAAGCTTTGCAGGACCACCAGGTCTTATTGAAAGTTTTTTGATTAGGCATGGCCACTGGAAACCATAGCAAATTCCAAAATCAATAATATGAACACTGCTCTCATTCTTCACTAAGCTGTAAATTGTATTGGTTAACAACATATTCGTCATTCTCTGCAAAGGAGATGAGGTAACGAATAGTTTGTAAGCTTTCAACATATCTCCAGCAGTTACTACATCAAGCGGCATATACGATGGAATCTCGGCAGCAAATCTTATCTCAAGACCATTAGCAAAGTAATGAGCTAACCGCTGAAGTCCATCCCCAAAAGGTGAAGAGTGTTGCCTAATCTGCTTGAGTAGCTCTTTTGTATTCCTTTGATCGTAGCTTGCCACGGCCTGTGCACATTGAGTTAGCATAGTCCACAAATCCACAACTGTGGCATTGTTCGTAGTAGATACTTTCTTCGATCGTGAACGTGTTGCCTTTGCCTTTTCTCCCGAATCAACATTCTGTGATGCTTGTTGGTGTTGAGTGAGTGTCCTTCCTTGCTGACAAAGAAGTACCTCATCTAAGATCTCTGGTGGTTCTAATTCATCAGAAAAGATAGCTGAAACCTTGCTACCTCTTCCCTCTATTTCATTACTAGTATCATCGTTATCATCCATCGCATGACTTCTCTTTTCTCTTGGTACTAATGAAGCTGAAACCTCTTCAACCATCACTGGCTGAATTTCATTCCAACTCCAAGTTCCATTCTGAAAATGGTTGGCAGCTTGTTGCTCAATGACCACTGGACCAGGTTGTGTCACACCATAGTAGTTTTGCTCTACTAAAGGAGTTTGTAGTTCTAAGTAAGAAGAGTCAAATTCGCCAACAAGGTTAACCGAATCAGACTCACATGAATTATCAGTGGTGCAGCTGCTGCCGTTGCTCTCAAAACTAACAGTGCGACCGAAATTCCCATCTAGGTCAGTGCTATCATCTGGTGAAGGATTGTTATGACCAAGAACATCATAGAAGGATTTTTCAGCAGCTTTGAGTCTTAAACATTCCTGCAACATGCAGGGTTCGCGCTCCAAGTCATCTTCTTCATCCATGAGGATGTCGCTTATGTATCTGAGGAATGGATTGGAATATCTATCCGCTGCATACTTGGGATCTTCATCTGAGCTTATGACAGAAGAAGGTGAAAATGATGAATCTTCCAACTCAAACCCATTTGTGACATGGTTTAATGAGTTAGGAACACTAAAATCTTGCAGAAAGGTGTTAGGAGGAAGCATGTTGAAGCAAGGCTAATACCAAAACTTGAACAAAAAAATTCAGACTCTTATAATTAAGATGTTTTGGAAGATTGTTTTGCTCCTGAGAAGCCAAGAATATATGACTAGGAAATTTTTGATGAGTCAATGAAACCAAAGACAGAACAAGAAAATAATAATAAAAGCAAGAAGAATGAATTAGAATTGTTGGATGATTTGGAAAAACCTAGGAAAAGTTGATATCTAACAACTGAAGAGGAACTAGCATTGTTGGATAATTTGGAGTCATACTCTTTGTTATATATAATTCCTTTCTTTTCTTCTAAGGAAGCTGCTAGGAAGGAAGGAGTATCATAGCCGCCAGCCCTTTTTTTATTATTTTATAATATATGATATATGATTTGATATGATATTATATAGTAATAATAATACAGGATCGAGTATGTGCCAAGTATATGATATCAGTAGCTGTTACTGTCACACATACACGAGAGATAAGTGCTGTGTGATCTGGTCTTTGATTTTTCTATGTCCTATATAAATAAAAGTATATATAGTATAAGATAATATGTAGTGGTCAAACATGTGCACGTGTCAGATGTAGGTGAGTCCTTGTTCCCCAAGTCATTCGTCACAACCTATTACTATATCAATATAATATCAGTATATCATGTGGAGTACTAACTTCAGCTTTGAATTCGATGTGAATGCACTTGTATGTGATGAATATTTTCTTGGGTCCAATGATTCCATTCTATGATGGAGCATAGTAAAACTTGTCATGTAATCTACATACATCTTTTTAACACTTGACACTAACAACGTATCGCAGCCATAGACATAAAAAGAAATTTCAATGGGAACATTTTTTAATTCAAAATTAGTTAGTTTGTGTAGGTTGACTATCCCTTTTGAAATTTCAACCAAACATGTCCCTTTTATGGTTTAATTCATAGTATAACTCGTTCAGATACATGCCCCTAGTACCATGTTTTTTGTCCTCACTTGCTCTTTTTGTTTTGATTATCCTTTTTAATGCTAATGATAATGATTTCTCATCTTTACTAGTCCTCCCAAGTAACACTCGTTTGAACGAAGACAGAGCTTTGAAAAAAACAACCCATTATTTTATATTTTTTAGTTGTGCACACTCTAAAAAAAGTTGTTGCATCTTGATCCAAAAATTGATTATGTTCAATGTTTTCAAGATATGAAAGTTCAAAAATATATTTTAACTTTACAAAAATTTATTAAGTTTAATTCTTTTTTAGTATGATCGCAAATGATATATTTTAAAAAGTATTAGACTAAAGATCACATTTAATTTCGAAGAAAAAAAAAGATCAAATTTAAAAATTGGGAGTTGAAAATTCATTTTTCACATAGTGAAGTTATATCTTTGTGGTATAAAGAGGCCGGAACGAGGGATAATAGCTCAATTGACAAAAAAGAAGAGTGTATCCTATAATTCTCGATTTATTCTCAACCAACGTATATGATTCATTTGCATCTTATAAAACTTTTTTATAGTAAAACATATAAGACTTATAAATCAAGTACATATAGAAGTCCTAGATTTCCTAAATACTTGATTAGGAATTCCTAGACTTTCCTTAAAAAGAAAGTCCTACACTTAAGCATGCTGCTTAATTATTCTACTGATCTTATATTTTCAATTATTATTTAGTATGTTTTTTTTTTAATGTTATGTGCATAATAATAATTATTAATTGAACTTAAATGATTTACACCCCTAAACCAAGGTCCTAGATATGTTGCTGATTAAACCAACACGATACCAATGTTCTTGTCAACTTCTATGACTACCTGTTAAGATATTAGTGTATAAATCATTTTTTTAATTGAAAATAGCATTAATAATATTTTTAACAGAAAATACATTACTAATATTGTGATTACATTATAATACTTTTTAATCTTAATTATTTAATCAGTGCCATGAAGGTCATGAGAAACATTTTTTTAAAGCAATAGTATGTTATCCAATTAAAAAAAGATAGTTAGAATTTTGGACAAATAATACAAGGGTAGTTGTTATTTCTAGGTAGCTGACTCTAGAATTGTCTAGGAATACACTTCTGTAATTACAGTTAAAATATATATAGTTTTATTTTAAATTTAGTTACAAAAGTGTAGCCTGTATGCATTACTAACAATGTTAAAATTTAATTTTGTCAAAAAAAAAACAATGTTAAAATTTAATTTTGATAAATTTTAATATGTTCTAAATCATGTTGGAATGAAGGAGATGGCCCCGCTGCTACGACATCCGAGAACATGAAGTGTCTTCTATAAAAATTGGATTCCTTACACGATCACATAGAACTTGCATTTATGAATTTAGAACATTGGTGATCGTTCAATCATGATCAAATAGTTGAAGAAAAAAAAACAATGCTCATTGTCATTGCACCTAACTTAACTGCACCAACTTTAATAATACCGACATTAGATTAAATAAGCCACCAATTATCAATGTTTAATTTTTCACTACGGTGGAGGAAAGCAACATGTTTCCCACTTGTCTAGTAGCACCACAAGAGATTAAAGTGGAGTGGAGAATGAAAGCAACATTAAAATTTGAATAAAGAATGGCAGCCAATCCACCCTGAGCAATTATTAGAAAACAAAGCATATGTATATTTGTAATTAATAATTACGCACTATGGAAAATATCTGGAAGATACTTCCTATGCATTAACCCGGGTATGGACCATTATTTTGGATAGGATAGAAGCAGATCAGTATAATATATAATAAAATCATTTTTGTTTATAAAAATTGAATCAATTATTGAAAAAGAGATAGACACCTTTGAACAAAATTACCATAGATCTACTGACTATCGGATAACATATAAAATAAATTGGATAATCTCATTCGTTATTTTCTAAATCACCTTATTTACTCCTTTATTTTAAGAGAGATATATGGAGCAAAAGAGAGATGTAGAAAATATAAAGGAGAAGATCTAAATCCGGATATAAATGTGAGATGAAAAGTGGGATATATAGGATCTAATTTAGTCACGATATATGGACCATTAAATGTAAACATTGAATTGAAATTAAAATATGCAAAGGCTCAGATTTGGTGTTTCCTTGTCCCACAAGTTTTTAATCAAAAGAGAAAAAAAATTAATTTTTCCTTGTCCATGGAAGCCAAGGAACATTGTAGAGTGAATGATCATTTTCATCTTTAAAATCATAAAGATTAGATAATATACTCTTCAAGTTTGTGAAAAGTAATTTACTCCTTTAAATTGGTGAACACCAATCAATTTTGTTCTCTTTCAAAATATCTCTTTGAAAATATCTATAAAAGCAAATGAAAGACCAACACATCACCTTGAATACTTCTTGATGCATCAAAATTTACATGTAACTTCAAAATTGTGTGCTAAAATTTATTGTTTTGACTCATGTTATTGATTGTAAGTGGCAAATAAGAGAGAGGAGTTTACGGAAAAAGACATGCTAGCAGAAAAGAGAACTAGATATCAGAAAGAAAAAAACTAAGAAAAATTTCATGGTCCATACCACCAGGTGATATCATAAGAAGGTCAATGGTCAATCCCACTAGTATTCACTATTCTGTTGAAAAATCAATTGTAATCAAGTTTAATACTACTATCAACTTTTTGAATTCTCATTATTTAGAACATGTTTGGAATAGCGATAGGATAGATAGTCATATAAATATATAGACGCGCGTCAAAGCTGAAGCACATAGTTGTACCTTCTGCAGCAGGTAGCCTTGGACCACAAGAAATTGCAAACTCAACTCAGTTCCGAATAGATACTTAAGCATCAAGATCATAAATTTAGCGGCAGAGGTTGTATCCGTTAGTCAACCATACGGCTTTCCAGCTAAGTACATAATTCAATAAAGTGGGAACTGAATTAAGTTTCTTTTAGGATGTTAAAACTCTGGACTGAAGACTATAGACAACAAAAGAGTAAAGACAAAACCTTTAAAATAAACACTTGGAACTTGGAGGTTAGAAGCCTTATGATGATCAATCAATGATAATTATCTGGTGATAGAACAGAAGGTAAGAATCTATGTAATGTGCTATCATGTCTACAGTCTACATAGAGAGAAGGGAGGAACGCCGCTACTAACGTGTTGTGTCAAAACTCAGGATTGCAGATTTCACAAGTTCACAATAACCACAGCATATACTAAAGAGTAGGCAAGAGAGCGATATAACAGTGAGAGAGAAGAAGAAAAAAAAAAGAGCTTTTTGGTCCACACCAAAGTCATGGACCATATCCCTTAGCAAAGTTTCATGGTACTGACCAAGGTGATTCTTAGAACGTTAACTCACACTTCATACATTAACGTATTTTAATCAAGTGTGTGATTTTATTTTATGCATTCATAATTATGTGACGTAGTCATAAAAAGTAAAATAGATACACAAACATGTTCAAAAATGTGGGTTAGTGGTGATTTAATGGATGTAGGTCTATGTTCCTTTCTTTAATGAGAAAGGATAAATGAAATTAGAAGCAAAATGAATACGAAAAAAGACATTGAATATGAGAGAAATGATAAGAGAAAAAGATATGTAATGTGTTTTCTGTCATGAGTTGGAACCTCTAAATCCAAAGTTTGTCTTTTTACCACTAGATTAAACCATTAGAGTCGGAAAATCACAATGAACTAGAAAATGCATTTTTAATTCAAATTAATCATGATAAATATATTCATTATACATGAACCATCTCTCATCTTGATTTTTTTACCGAAAATTTTTTATTTGGTTAATTGTTCTTCATTATTGGAATTACACGATCAAACACATTTTTTAAAAGTTGTTGGTAATTTTATGAGTTTCTTGAAAGGGTTGAGAATTTCTCGATAATTAATTTACCAAAACATTAGACTCAATTAAAAACACACCACACCATTTAAAAACATATAATAAACATGTATGTTGTCAACTTAGCATAACATAAAAGTGCTTTTCCAAGGTTAAATCCTACCAAAGACCAAAAATAAAAGAATTTGAAATAATACAAGTTGAATGAAATAAATGGTATGAAAGAGAACAACATGGAAAAACTTAAATTTAATATTTTCCAGAAGAAGAATTAGACTAAACCAAAAAAGCGTCACATCGTTTTAAATTTTTTAATAAGCATGTATTTTATCAACTTAAGATAATACATTTGCATTTGTCTAATGTAAAATCCCATCAAATGCCGAAAGTAAATGAATTTGAAAAAAAATAAGGTTGAATAAAAATATAGCATTAAAGCGAATGACATCTAATAACTAAAATATAAGTTAAAAAAATCAAACAAATAACATTCAAAAACTAACAAATCAGTTTATCATAATGTTAGGCCTTCCAATAGAGCCTACATTAGGTTGGATAATCATGGTATGCCAATAGCAACCAAACTAGTTATATTAATACTGCGTCTTCACAAAAAACCTTAAGTCACTAGGTGAATGGGTCATCTCATTTCTATCTTGATCAAAATCTACTATTTCATCTAATATGTAAAATGTTAACCCACACTTGAAAATGTTAAGATATTTTAATCAACTATGTGATTACATGTGTTCTTAATTATGTGACACAGTCATGGAAAGTAAAATAGAGACACAACATGTTCAAAAATTTGGGTTGATGATGATTTCGTGGATGTATGTTTATGTTCTTTCTTTCACAAGAAGAGATAAAGAAAATTAGAAGAAACAAAATGAATACGAAAAATGACATTGGATATGAGAGAAATAATAAGAGAAAAAAATATGCAGTGTGTTTTGTCCATAAGAGAATAGTGAATAATACGAGTTATCGTTAATTTTATAGATTTGTTGAAGGAATTGAGGAATCTTGAGTAATTATTTTACCAACAATTAGACTTAATTAAAAAAAAAACTCAATATCATTTTAAAATGTTTAATAAGCATGTATTTTGTAAACTCAACATAACACCTCTTCATTTTTCCATTGTTACATCCCACCAAATACCAAAATTAAAGGAATTTAAAATAATAGAGGTTGAATAAAAATATAGCATGAAAATGAATTTTAACATAAGAGAAAAGATAAGGGGAAAAAATAAGAAGTGTGTGTTTTGTCTGTGAGAGTATACGAAATATATTGAGTTGTTGGGGGACTATCAGGGATCCAAAAACTAACAAAAAAAATTCATCATAATTTTGGAATTACAGGGGAATCCTACACTGGGTATGATTCTCACAGTAGACTAGAAACCACACGAATGAGATTGATACAACATCCTAACAAAAAATCTTATAGCATCAAGTATATGAGTCTTTTTACTAATACCTTCTTCGAAATCTACTATTCATCCAATATAGAACTTTAAGGAATTATTTAGGTATATGGGTATATCATTTAAATGTTATTTAAAATTTACTCTTGCGTTCACGCAAAACTTTAACTCACACTTGACACATTAACATCTCTTCCTCAAGTATGAGACTCTTTGCGTCTGTGATCTACCACCTTGAATCACTCCCACTTTCCCCACAAAGTTGAATCGAATAAAGAGGAACCACACAGAGAAGAACGATACCACATTTTCACCCCCACAAAGTTGAATCGAATAAAGAGGAACCACACAGAGAAGAACGATACCACATTTTCACCCCCACAAAGTTGAATCGAATAAAGAGGAACCACACAGAGAAGAACGATACCACATTTTCACCCAATATTTTAAGACACTAAGTGTATGAATTTTTTCACTTATATGTTGTTCAAACTTCAATCTTCTACTCTTTCAAATCTTAACGGGTATCTATACTAGTTATTCATAATATCTTTTCCCCACAAAATCAGATTTTCTTTTCTCTTTCCTTATCCTCTCTCTCGGCCACCTCTCCTAACTCTCAATCATCACTAATTCTCATTCTTTTCCCAATTGTTTTAGTAAGCAAGCCATTATCTTTGATCCTTAAAGCACTAGATACTCACAGCAAGCTTTAATTTACTCTTTTTCTCCTCACTTGGCCGAAAGCCCATTCTATCTACTCAACTTGGAAAACTTTAAGCTTTTGTAAATCAAGTGTGTGCATGTATGATTCTGATACCTACTAAACTTGAGTGGGTTCCTAGGATCAATTGTTGAGATAGATGACTAAAGATTGGGATTGAAGCTAGTGCCTCAAGAACAAGAATTATAAGCTGAAGTTTGGGGATTTCCACAAGTGATTAAGTTGTGAACTTAAGTTGCTGCAGGTATGGTTTCAGTAAGGTTTGTGCAATGTTTAAATGATTATGCATATTGGGCTGTTAAGGACATTAGAATGGTTGTTGTGGCTGAATTTCATGAAATGATGATTAAAATTCGTAAGGACTGATTGTGATTTTTGGGTCATATATTTTGCGGTGTAATTCAGATTAGAGTGATTATTTGATTTTTGGATTCTACACTTAATTCCCTTCAGTTTGGATATAAATTTTGTATGTCTCGGATTAGGAACGGACTCAGAAAACGCATTTAAAGTTTGTAAAATTATGCTGAAAAATGGCTTACGGGTTTGACATGGATTTTTCCAGAATAAGCTACAATGTGAAGTTAAATTAGTTATAAATGATTTCAGGTTGATTATGGATATTTACACAGTTGAGCGTGAGTTTGGTTGAAGTTAGAAATGCAAAAGTGAGAAGCGAAAGCCATAAGCTGCAGTTAAGCGGTTTTGAGGAAGTGATTATAGAACGTAGAGACTTGACAAAAATGGACAAGCGATTGATAAGTTGACCGTGAGACGAGCCTATGCTATTTCAAATGATTTAAGGTGAGTTCCTTAGTTAGTAAAGCCTCCATTTTTGGGTAGTGAATTTATGTCATATGATTGATAACCTTTGAGTTAGAATGATTTTGATATAGTTAGTATGGTTATAGTTTTAAACTAATGATTTAGCGGGACACCCTTACTTATTTGTTCTAAATTCCTTTATGTTAATGTGTATGTCTTTGCTAGCACTAATGATGGAGGATAGAATCAAGGCAAAATATTCGATACATACATACATACATATAATTTTGGAGAATTGAATTTGAAATATGTTTTGGTCACTGGTTTATTTCAATTCTTTTATTATTTTGAATCGAATATTTACCAAGTGCGAATTGGCCATTGTTCGGCTAAAATTTGTTAAACTTATTTTTAAACATATAGCAAGGAATGCTATGTAATCCTCCAACTTAGGCGCTAGCATAAGAATCGTTGCATATTGACATAATGAGTATATTTAGAATGAATTTGGTTATGAATAACAACTCATGGGTAGTTTTCCAATCATTGGAAATAAGGATTTAAGTTATGGAACTTCGGCTTAGCTAGCCAAAACTAGTTGTTATCAAAAAAAGAATTAGAGACATACTCAGATAAGTATGTCAAAGTATAAGTTATGCCTAAAATACAATATATTGGATATATGATATGAGAATTATAACTTTAAGGAAATCAGTTAAGTCCCGACTCTCTAATTCCTCGTTAGTAGTGGAGTTAAGGGTAATCCATGTTATAAGAAAATCAATTAAGTTAAGTTATGACTCTCTAACTCCCCGTTAGTAGTGGAGTCGAGGTTCCCCGTTAGTAGTGGACAGACATTTAGTCCTGCACGACGATAAGAGGAGTCCGGTGTTAGCCTTTTTAGGAATTTCACCGGTTATGTTATGGGAATAAATTCCAGGGTTACTCCACTCGGGATTATTCCGTAAAATGAACTCAAATAACATTGTTTGTTCAACGTTAACTTTCTAACATCAATATGAAAAAATAATATGATTATGATTATGCTTATGTTTAAGATTATGAATATGACTATCAGTATGATTAGACATCATGATAGTGTTTCAGACAGCGATCCTAGGTATCCCTCGATCGCTCAGTTACATATAATAAGAACTGTATAAACCTGAAATGGGTTGAGTATAGAAACAGATGGCAATCCTAGGTTCCCCGAGATTGCCTACAGCCTAGGATAGGTGGAACTCACTAAGACATCATGTCTCATCCCAATCCTTTTTATTTTATTTCAGATGCACAGGTGGTTTGCAAGCAGGATAGTTCGGGATGAAGTATTAGAAGAAGCTGGACAATTACGTTTACATGTCCTTTGCATGTATTTTGTACATGCCAGTGGTAGTGGTATTGTTTATGATGTATAGACAAGTAGTTTTATAACTTGTTCAAAAGAAAAAATTTATTATTGTAATTTTAATGTATCCAGTACTAAGTTTAACGCACATGCTAGATATCCTAGGTAATTTCTGGTATGGTGTTACAATAAATAATTTGAGATAAGGAAAATTCAAAAAGAGGATACTAGACGTGGGACGGATGAAGTATTGTTGACACTTATGATAAAAAGCATGTTTCGATGTTCGACATATGTGTTTGATATTGTCGCACACATCCGTAATTACATTGAATCCTGACTTTTTCTTTTTAATTTTATGTGTTGTGCCTGTATCGTATTTGATGTCCATGATGGGAGTTAGGACTCTCTCCAATTATGATTCTCTCTATTTATTTCATTTGAAGAGATGCAAAGAAATTTGAAAAAAGTAAAATAATTAATAATTGTGGAACTCATTTTGTAATAAGACTCGATATCTATTTATTTTTTGTCATCTTTAGAATAAAATTGATTGTCTTTTGAATAAATTTTAACTTGAAACTTTGATTCAACATCGCATTTCTGCATTGAATAGTCATGTAAGTGTGTGTTTAATCAAATCTCCAATTTAGAGCTTTGATACTTTGGTGGTGACACTTATTGTAACGCAAGAAAGACCGAGAAAACACGTAGTCAATCATATCTACAAATGGACCCTTAAGTTAGTTCTAAAGAAATACTCAACTGTCATTGTATTATATGTCATCTTTAACAGATGAATGACATTGTTATTGGAATTGATAAACCTTCATAACACAGCTAAAGATCTAACATAGAGCTATGGAATTATCATAATTCAAATTATATATGTGACACGAATCCAATGTCCCAACCCACACCCTTGTTGTTGCACCACTGGTATGGCTTTTTTTAATCTTTTCTATAATTCGTCATGATATTTTCCATCTACCGTTGGTACCTCCTGATTTAACTTGGCAAGATACCTAGTTGCTAATGAGACGTGAAGTGCAGCGCCATAAGGAAGTACATCTTCGTTGACTTTGAAATAGGGTGAGTGCCATGACCTAAGACGTTCAATAGAGACATCTTCCATTCCGACTATGAAGACGTATCCAGGCATAGCCTCTTGATAGAATGCAAAGTCTTCTGATCCCATCAATAGATGATGACCTTTAACTTTATCAACGCCGAGCAAACTCCCAGCAATACTTTGAAAATAGTCGTGCAAGCTAACATTGTTTATAGTTGGAGGGCAGGACGGTACCTTGTCCTCAAGGAAGCTCACTGTTGCGTTGCATCTGTGCACATCAGCTTGTCCAATGATAACCTACAAGACCAAAACAGCCTTAGCGCGTAACAAGATCTCAGTGAAAACTAAAACAGGATAAATATAATATGTATCCTAACAATTCGAATATCAACAAATAAGAATAAGACACATAATTCATGATGTGGAAAATATAGAGATCATCGTGAATTTGGTCTTCTTTGTAACAGACCTGCTCAATACGGTGTCTTAGTTGCGTGAAGCTTTCTCTCAAAAATGCTCGGAAGGTGCCACCAATTGTGACGGAGTCTGGAATAACATTGACTGCACCACCTCCTTGAATATTTCCTACAGTCACAACCTGTGAGAATATTATGTTAGGAAGACATTCAGACCTCAGGTTTTCGCCATATTCAAAAATCATTGTAAATAAACAATGTTGCACTATGGTTTCCAACATTTTTTCCTCAAACAATGATGAGTTGCAAGTTTTTACCTGGGCGTCAAGGGGATCAGCCTCGCGAGAAACGATATGTTGTAAGCTAACAATCACATTTGAAGCCGCCAAAATGGGGTCAATAGCATGTTGAGGATTGGCTGCATGGCCTCCCTTGCCTCTTATTACTGCTTTAAAGAAGCCACCTCCTGCTAGCATAGGACCTGACCTAGATGCCACTTCACCTAAAGGTATGTTAGGTCCAACATGCAATCCAAATATGGCAGAGACATTTTCTAATGCTCCAGCATCTAAAATTTTCTTAGCCCCGGCACCTCCTTCTTCTGCTGGTTGAAAAACAAGAACAATCGTTCCCTGTGCAAAATAAGGAATAAGATCACGGATCCATAAAAGGACGAATACTTTAGAACAAGAAATTCAGCAAGAAAGAAAATATAATATGCAGAAGCAGGTTACATCTTGGAATAGTAGATAATACATTGGCCAAGTTTTTTTTCTTTTTTCCCTCAAATTTTCTTGATGTGTTCCCTCAAATATAAGAGATCACATTACATGAAATTTCCATGCCATTTACCCATATTGATCTATGTCATTGAGTACATTGATATGGTGGTCGTCGGGGTTCCGTCACGGTATATGTCAGTGACGACAGCCGCGGTGGTCCCAATATTAATGTATGAGATGAACTAGATTGTAAAGTTGAAATCTAACGATAGATAACATTCAGATGTGCACCTAAAGAACCTTGATATAATTATTGCTAAGATATATTGCCCAAGTGGGAGATTATTGGAATATTTAGTTATAATTTATTTAATTTTTTTTGAAGGAATAATTTATTTAATTATAATATTCCAATAATTATTATGTGGGCATATATATCTATTTTAATTATATTAGCTATTTATCTTTCAGGGCCTTAATTGATTAGTGATCATATAATAAAAAAGGCTTATTAGGTTTCTATTAAAATAATAATTAATTATTTAAGTGATATGGGCTTGAATCGGGTGGATGTCTGGATGGTCTATTAACGGAATAATGGGAAACTCTAATGATCATCTAATATAAAAGAGGCTATGATCCCCAATATACCGTACATAGAAAAAAAAAACCCGCTCTTCTCCCCATCTGAAGCGCATTAGGGCATAAAGGTAGCAGTTGAGGAAGAACCAAACCAGTCGCCGCTGACTTTGTTTTGTTTCAGATCACTGCTGCTGCAAAACTCTTTTGTCATGGATCGAGGGTATTCCTATGACCTTGAACTTTAAATTTCAGTAAATCAAACATGTTGTATCCGATCATAAACGTGTTCAATAATTGCTTCCGTTGTTGATTGATAAATTAAATTCTATATATTGAACTGTTTATGAAATTTGCTAACACTGGATTCTCGAAAATTTGGATTTTAAAACCCAAAAAAACAAAATCCGCATAGCGGTCACCAATGCACTAACCACAAGGAATTCATTTTCAACAACAGCCAGATTCATTCACAATTATCCACAATCATAAGGATCATAATGTTTGTAGTTTCTGCAATTTAATAGATGCTCAATTTCAAGATAACATACCGTTTTAATCTTTTCTGTTTTCATTTACACAAATAATTAAAAATAGTAAAATTTAGTAAAAACAAGAAAATAAATTCGTAATTGAAAATGCAGATAGAATACCTTTTTCTCAAACCAAAGAACTTCGGTTAATAATTAAAACCATCAAATGTCATGCATGTTACCTCCTTAGATTCCAATTTTTTTTCCATTTGTACATTAACAAAGAATAAAAAAAATAGCAAAGGATAAAGTTATCTCATGTATTAAGAAGAATTGAACATAAAAACCATACCTGTAACTCTTTTTCATGCTCCTTGAGAATCTTAGCAGCACCTAGAAGCATAGCAACATGAGCATCATGACCACATGCATGCATCTTTCCAGGTACTTTACTCTTATGCTCCCACTCCACCAATTCCTGAAGTTAACAACAACAAAAAATCATCAACGGATTTGGAGTGAAACAATATATATCCTTTAAAAAAAATACAACAACAATACAAAAAGTTGCAAAAATAAAAATAAGAAGATTGAACTTGGAGTGAGAAATTTTTCATTTTTGTTTTTCATCAAAATAAAATAAAAAATTGCATGCATGTGGAAAGTAATAATAATTGGAAACCAAAACATTCAGAAAGTAAAAATGTGGACCTACGTACCTGCATAAGAAGAGCATCCATCTCAGCTCTAAGAGCAACAAAAGGAGGAAGACCAGTTCCTATGTAACCAATAACACCTGTCACTGCAACTGGATGTTTGTATGTAACACCTAATTCATCCAATTTTGTTCTTATAAGCTTACTGGTCTCAAATTCTTCATAACCAAGTTCAGGATTCTCATGAATCTTCCTCCTTATATCAACCATCCAATCAAAAACTTGAGGTTCCTTGGCTAATTCCAGGAAATTGGGGATTGCATTTGAACTGGAGGAAGAGTCTGAGAAGATTGGTGTAGCAGATAAAAAGGAAATGAAAATGACGATGAACAACTTGACACATTTGAAGAAATCCATGAATGCTTTCAAAGTGTTGGAGAAATGAAAAAGAAGCTAAACTAAATGGAACAACAAAATACTCACAACTCGCTAGATGTTATACATGCAATGGGACAGTACTGTTGGAATATTTTTTTGGTAAATTAATAGTATATTTTTTATAGTAATAATAATTTGGAACAAAAATAAATGCATGCTTGAATTGACTTTTTTTTGGAGGATGTTTGAATTGACTTTTGAGATAGTCAAAAGTGATTATGCACATTCAATTATTAGAGACAACCATGTGGTCAATAGATATTTATCATATTCAACTTACTTTAAATGAGTAACATAACCTTCATCTTATCACCTGTATTATGTTCTTCTTTTTGACAACTATTCAGTATTAATCTTATTATGTTTTATAACATAATGAGTGACTTATAGCTAAAGATTCGCCACACAAAGATCACCGTATTTAAAGATTCAAACACAAAGGGCTAAGGAATTATAATTTATTAATAATTTAAATGATAATTCATCTACAACAGATGGGTCCGACCCAATGTCCCAACCCCACAACCTCGTGGCATCAATTATATATCTTTTTCTAAATAATATTTGCTTATAATTCATCATGAATTTTCCTCTCTACTACCGGTACCTCCTGATGAAGCTTGACAAGATACCTAGAAGCCAACGAGGCGTGAAGTGCAGCACCATAAGGAAGTGCATCTTCGTTGACTTTGTAATAGGGTGAGTGCCCCGACGGAAGACGTTCAACTGAGACATCCTCCATTCCGAGGAGGAAGATGTATCCAGGCAAAGCCGCTTGATAGAAGGCGAAGTCTTCTGATCCCAACATTGGTTGTTGGTCCTTAACTTTATCAACATCAAGTAACCTCCCAGCGACACTTTGAAAATGGTCATGCAAGCCACCATTGTTTATAGTTGGAGGGATGAAAGGCTTCTCTTCTTCAAGGAAATTGACTGTTGCGTTGCATCTATGCACAACAGCTTGTCCCGTGATAACCTGCATAACCGAAATTTCCATAGAGCCTAGCAAGATCTCAATGATAACTAAAACAAGATAAATATAATATGTATCCTGAGACAAACTATTTATGATGTGGACGAAATAGAGTTCATTATGAACTTATTCTTTGTAACAGACCTGCTCAATACGGTGTCTCAGATGCGTGAAGCTTTCTCTCGAAAAAGCTCGGAAGGTGCCACCAATTGTGACGGAGTCTGGAATAACATTGAATGCACCACCTCCTTGAAACTTTCCTACTGTCACAACCTGTGAGGATATTATTTATGTTAGGAAGGCATTTAGGCCTCAGGTTTTCATCATATTCAAAAATCATTGTAAACAAATAATGTGGCGGTATGGTCCCTTACAATGTTTTCCTCAAACAGCCACAATACTCTTTGGCAATGACAGAATCAAACAATGGTGCAAACAATCATGAGTTGTAAGCTTTTACCTGGGAGTCTACGGGATCAACCTCGCGAGAAACAATTTGTTGTAAGCTAACAACTACATTGGAAGCCGCCAAAATGGGGTCGATAGCATGGTGAGGAATGGCTCCATGACCCCCCATGCCGTTTATTACTGCTTCAAAGAAACCGCTTCCTGCAGCAATAGGACCAGACCTAGAAGCCACTTCACCTAAAGGTAAGTTATTTAGGACATGCAATCCAAATATGGCAGAGACATTTTCTAAGGCTCCAGCATCTAAAATTTTCTTAGCCCCGGCACCTCCTTCTTCTGCTGGTTGAAAAACAAGAACAACAGTTCCCTATACAAAATAAGGAATGATATCATTGATCCATAAAATGATGAAAAACAGCAGAACAAGATAACTCGGAAAGAAATAAAATTAAGATATACAGGAGTCACTTTTTTCAGTTTTATTTTCCAAGTCTTCTTGATTGTGTTTGTTACAAGTACAACAATAATTGATGCATTGAGTTATGTTCTAAAGGCTTGGTATGCCATGTGATAGAATAACTGTTACATACAAAATTGGCATAATGAGCACTCAAAATTTGGCATTAGTTTGCCAATATGCAAATGTAAAAAACAGAATTCATGTTTGATTTTGGCATGATTGAACTAAAAACACAGAAATATCTTAAACATTTAAAGTGCATAACCGTCAGAGAGGAGTGTTGAGCGTTGCATAAAGATCGGATTGTCTGCATTTCAAGCTCGGTAATTTTGATTATAACAAAATCCGCATATTTTGTGAACTATTTGATCTGAATTTAACAGTCACCAAGGCACGGCTAACGCTCACCAATTCACTATGGCAACCCAATTTCACTTCAGCTTGAGACATTCAGAATTTTCTGGAACACAATTCACAAGGATCATAATGTTTGTAGTTTCAGCAATTTAATGATGCTTGGTTTGAATACATAACACTACTTTTTTTTAATTGAAAATAAAGTAAAACAAAGTAAAAAACAAGATAGCATTTTTGCAATTGGAAATAAAAACTGAAAATGCTTATAGAAACTTTTTTCTCAAACCAAAGAGGATATTGTAGTGACTTCGTCGCATTTCAAATTTATTTCAAAAGCAGTACATTAAACAAAGCATAAAAATTATAGCAGAGCATGAAGAAATCACATATATTGAAGAGAATGAACATAAAAAAATTAAAAATAAAAAGAAGTAAAAAACCATACTTGTAACTCTTTTTCATGCTCCTTGAGGATCTTAGCAGCACCAAGAAGCATAGCCACGTGAGCATCATGACCACATGCATGCATCTTTCCAGGTATTTTACTCTTATGCTCCCACTCCACCAATTCCTAATGTTAAAAAAATCAATAAAATATAGATTAAACATTATCCTCATAGAAATAGAAATACAACACAAACCAAAATATTGCAACAAAAAGGAAAAAACTTAATTGCAATTTTGGTCTCACCATTTTGGGGATTTAGTCCTTCTATTTTATAACATGTCAGTTTTGGTCTCTTTGTCTTATTTTTCAACTAAAAAATTGGTGACATGATATATTTAAATTATGTGGTATATGATCTGATGATTGAGAAATATGAACGTCGATGAAGTTGTTAGAAAATTCTATTGAAAACTTCATTTAAAACATGTTACATTCAAAACCAAGATAAAAATCCATAATTGGAAACCAAAACACTCAGGAAAAAATGTAGACATACCTGCATGAGAAGAGCATCCATATCAGCTCTGAGAGCTACAAAAGGAGGAAGACCAGTTCCTATGTAACCAATAACACCTGTCACTGCAACTGGATGTTTATATGGGACACCTAATTCATCCAATTTTGTTCGTATAAGCTTACTAGTTTTAAATTCTTGATAACTCAGTTCAGGATTCTCATGAATTTTTCTCCTTATATCAACCATGAAATCAAAAACTTGAGGTTCCTTGGATAAATTTAGAAAGTTTGGGATTGATAAGTGGTCATTTGAAGTGGTGGAGGAGAAATCTGAGAAGATTAGTGTTGCAGATGAAAAGAAAATGAAAATGATGATGAACATGTTGAAATATTTGAAGAAATCCATGAATGTATGCATTCAAAGTGTTAAGGTGGGAATTGGAAAAGAAAGAAAAGAAGTTAAATCAAATGGAACAACGCATTTTCATTGCTCACTAGATGTTACTATATATAAGCAGTGGAGAGTAGCAGGTGGTAGTAGCTAGTAGGATTGGTGGTAGTACCAAATTTTTCTAAAAAATGTTATTTCTAATAAAAACAAATGATTTGTAAATAAAGACACAGGTACCGTCCATTGAAATAATCTCACAAAAAAAATAAAAATTGTTATCATGATATTTGTACAAAGCTTCAACAACCACTTATCAATAATTAATATTTGTAGAAGAATGAAAATTTCATTCAAATTTTTCCATACACATGAATCATGAATCTAAACTCTAACCACTTGGTAAAGAGGCATAAGTCTTTTACCACTTAGACAAATTCATTGTTGGTCCCATAACACAATTACTCAAGCATACTTTCTTCTTATTATTTTTCAATTCAAACTTAATTTTACAAATAAATATTTCTTTAACAATATTAGTATAAATCAAGTAATCAGTCAATTTTTTCTCAAATTAAGATTGAATGATAAATTTATAAACTCTAATTTAGAGAGCGGTGAATGTAGACATATTAACTTAACCTTAAATATCTACATAAATACTTTTTAATTGTGTTTGATCAAAGAAGAATCATAATGATTAATTTGTAACAAAAATAACTTAAAAATTAATTTATTATAAACATCTAACTTGAAGCACTTGAAATGGTATTTGGTCTATTTGCCTCAAACATAATTTTTACAATTACAATGTAAATGCTATACGGGTAGTATATGGATTGTGCTTCAGTAATAAATGTAAAGTGCTACTACATTTCAAAATTCTACCTATTGGTTTTGAGACCGGACGCTTCATAGTTTTATTAAAGTTATACTTTGTGTTTTTTTTTTAATTATGTCAAAGACATACATTTTTGACAAAAAAAGTTTGTGAAATATGCAATTTGATATGAGCCGAACTGAATTGTTTGTGAATTTTAAATGAGCCGAACTCAAGCTTAAAAAAAGGTTTGTTTTGAACTCGAGTCAAGTTTTAAGCTGAATCAATTTTTATCGAATCGCGTCAAACTCAGACAATTCGACTTGACTCGACTCATTTTCAGCCCTAATCAAATGTATTGCTATAGAGCTGTACAATCATATGTATTGTTTCATTCATATGGTGGTGTATATAGAAATATACTATAAATTGATTTTATCATAAAGACACTAAAATAAAAATAGCAATTTGTGACATGATAAACATGTGCATTTGAAAGTGTTGGTTGTGTTATGTCAAATCAAAATGTCCTAATCGCAACCTCATTACCAGCATGTGAATATTTCCATTTCTCCACGTTTGTCTTGTAATATCAGATACACTTAAAAAAATTGGTCGGTTGTTTTTTACTCTATTGTGTTAGGAAATTATTTATATTGAGCAATTTGTTTTTATCAAAAAATAACTTATTCCCTACTTTCATTTGTATTGGTTTTTATCGAAAAATAAGTTATTCCCTATTTTAATTTGGATTGGTTAGAAAGCTTTATTGCACAAAGTACTATTTTTAGGATTTTTCTTTATAATATTATATACTATTTTTAGATTATTTTAACTTATTCTTTTTATCGAGGATGGAAATAGTGATATAAAGTCCATGAATAAAGAAAAAGTGATATTAACCTATATAGATTTGTTGCTTTTAAAGGATGATATATTATACCTGGAGCCAAAAATAATAATATTATACTGTATTTTAATAAATTTGAGAAACATTTTTTAAATAAGAGTTTGTGTGGTACATTAACAAATTGAAGATTTTTTATACAGACACTTTCTTAATTAACAAATTGATGATCATTTTGTCCATGGGAATTTAATTCAATTGATATGAACAATATATTATAATATGCAGGAGATAAAGTTCGAACACTAAGGGGGTGTATTGAATTAGGATTTTAAAGAACAATTTTTGTTTAAAAAAGTCTTAAGGATTTTAAAAGACTTTGCAGGATTTTAATGATTTTAAAATACAATCAAGATTTACAGTTTGGATTTCAATGGATTGGATTGAAATCATAAGATTTTAAAGGATTTGAAATATTTTGTGGAATTCAAAAGATTTCAACAGATTTTATGAATTTTAAAGACTCATTGAAAAAATTATCATATCACACTCTCTTTTACTCTATTCTCAATACAAACTATTTTATTTATCCTTATTTATTAATTTTATTAGGTATGCAACAACTTAACCTAATAATTTCCCTCTAATTTGCTGTATTAGGTTAGCAGTAATTTAACCTAACAAATTCCATCTAAAAAAATGCATCGCACCAATTTCATTCTTATCCTCTTGCCTTTTTTTTTGACAATATTTTGTACACTTATGCCTTTTTTTTGACAATATTTTGTACATTTATTTAATACTAAAAAAATGCATCGCTGTCATGTTGCCTTTTTTTTTTGATAATATTTTGTACACTTATGCCTTTTTTTTCCTTTTTTTTTTACAATATTTTGTACACGTATGCCTCTTTTTTTACAATATTTTGTACACTTATTTAATACTAAAAAAGGTATCGCACCAATTTCATTCCTATCTTGTTGCCTTTTTTTCTTTGATAATATTTTGTACACTTATTTAATACGTTTACAAACAGAATACCCTAATTTCCATGCAAACTCGGTTACCTTAATTTCCATGTAAACTTGGCTATATCCTTATCCTTATCCTTATTTATTAATCTCTTATTTTTTAAAGTTAACCCAAACACAAAATGTTGCCCTAGATTTAACCTAACTTCAATGCTTAATTTTATTGTATTACCCCTATTTAATTAACCTTATTTAATTTAATCAAAATGTTATTTTCAAATGCTTCTGAAATCAAAAACAACAGATCACTCCTAAACCCAATCCAATCCTATTTGCGCTCCTATTTTTTTGAAATAAGAGATCGCTCCTATTTTTTTGAAAAAACAGATTGCTCCTATATGTTTAATATGGTACAGGCCTATTTTTTATGAAAAACAAAACAAACCTATTTTTTTATTAAAAACAAAATAAAATCGTCCCCTATTTTTTTATGAAACCTAAACTAAACTAATTACCCTATTTTTTATGAAAAACAAAACAAACCTATTTTTTATTAAATTAAAAACAAAAGAAAATCCTCCCCTATTTTTTTATGAAATCTAAACTAAACTAATTACCCTATTTTTTTATGAAAAACAAAACAAACCTATTTTTTATTTAATTTCTTATTACTTAAAGTTAACCCGTAAACAATATTTTTCCCTAGATTTACCCTAATTTCTCTGCTTAATGTTACTATATTAACCCTATTTAATTTAAACAAAATATTAATTGTTATGGAAATCAAAATAAACAAATCGCTCCATTAAAATAAACAAATAACTCCTAATTTTTTTGCTTAATTTTACTAAACAGATAAACAAATCGCAAAATAAACAAATCCTCATATTCTTATACATAACAAAAAAACAACAGATCGCTCCTATTATTTTCTTTTATTAAAAAAACAAAACAAAATCATATTCAAACTAAATATCAAAATCGTTTCCTATTTTTATGATACGTTTCCCTCCAACCTGAACTAATTATCCTATTTTTATGAAAAACAAATCAAAATCCTTTCAAACCTAATTATCCTATTTTTATTGAAAACAAAGCAAAATCGTTTCCAAACTAATTATCCTAGTTTTATTGAATACAAAGCAAAATCGTTTCCAAACTAATTATCCTATTTTTATTGAAAACAAAGCAAAATCCTTTCCATTGTTTCCTTTCTCTTACTCTTAAACGTAATCACTCGATCATACTTATCAAAACAAATCGCCCTAACCGTTGCTAAACAAATAAAATTTGCCTCTTTTCTCATTTCTCCTAGATTCCCATCGCCTCCTTTCATACCTTCTTGGTTCATCTTCTCTCTCTATTATGTTCTCATCGCCTCCACTTCCGTCACCGTGGTCGAATGACCACCGTCGATGGAGGTCTGCAATTTGTTCTTTCTCAATTTCTTATTCAATTTTTTCTTTCTCAATTTGATATCGATTTTGATTTACAATTTAAATGACAATTCCATTGTTAGGTATACTATTCCAATTCCATTTTGATTTTGGTTGATGATTCTATTGCAGATTTTAGCTTTTGATTTGTGATCAGTTTTGATTGTATTCAGCTTTTGATTCAGTTTGGTTTCATTTGCAGTCATTTGCAGCTGGTGTTGGGTCATTTGCAATTTTCTTAATAATCCCTTTGGTTTCATTTGGTCACCATTCCATTTCACTCACCAGGTTTCATTTGTAGATATATATGCTCATTAGTGATTCATTTTAAAGGTAAAGTTGTTTGCTTAACCACAATTTAGCTATTTGTACGTAGGACAAATGCAATACAATGTTTAGAAATTTTTTATTTTTATAAATTTATTCTTAATGAATATCAAGTTATTGTAGGGATGGTTTGAATATCAATTTATTGTAACGATGGTTTGTGTAGTATGTAAATAACTAAATTTGATGAACAATTCAATTTAAGACAATTGTATAAAAATTTGCATGCAAGTGTATCGTTTTTCTTTTATGAGAATCTTAGTTTAGCTTTTAAATTTTTCATGATTTTTCTATGCTTTACTAATACACACACTGCCCCTTCTTCTGTCACACAGTTTACCCATGATGTTCACCACATTGAGAACTCTATTAAAAGTGGAACAAGTGAAGGTTAAGTTGCTACCACTATCTATTTCAGCTTTTGATTCTATTCAGTGCTGCATCAGTTTGTATTATTTGAATAAGTAGTGTTCTGCTGCATTGATTTCGTGTTATGTGACTTGGTTTAGTGTCATGGTCGGTATGAATATGTTTGGACTGTTGTGTCAGTTTTCTTTTCGGATGACATTATTCTATTTAATTTAATCACCGACAATTTAAGAAATTATTCCATTCACAAGTCTAAATCCAACAGATAATTTTTATTCACAAGAATATGACCAATTAATTAATTTTAGAATAAGTATCAACAAGTCTCTTACTACAACCAGGGCCACAAAAGCGGTCTTTAGCTTCATTTTATTATTAC
>Ga0315914_1002485_pt1 | contig 28185 bp, 21 predicted proteins | sample MpolenodulesMG_FD_203920 | JGI IMG/M metagenome (GOLD analysis project Ga0315914, IMG submission 203920) | Medicago polymorpha root nodule microbial communities from Los Angeles, California, United States - elongated nodules | ecosystem: Host-associated > Plants > Roots > Nodule | place: USA...
AAAGTGGAGGAAACAAACTATTGGATTTGAATGAAGGAAATATAAGAAATTCAATTAAATTTTTATTCTTATCACAACCACCATAAGCTAAATTTATGGGGAGTGATATTCTTGAATAAAAATAATTATTATTATTTTTATCATTATCAAGTATTTAAAATTAAATACCGCAATTTAAACACTACTAATGTGTGTGTTCTATTTTATGTGGGACCCCCACACTCTATTTTTTCAATTCACACAACATTAGATCAAAGTATAATTACTTGATGTTTAATCTTCCAATTTTTCATCCAACATCACATCAATGTTCCAACACTATTTTTTGTGGCTTAACTCAATTTTATGCTTAAGAGTTGTTCCTCGGTATGTAATTTTCATTTTCACTTTCTTGCATGTTTCATTACCTTGACTTTGTAAGCTTTTGATTAAACATTTTCTTTCCTACACACCTTGTGCAAGAAAGAAAAAATGTGAATGAAAATTACATTTTATCTTCTTTAAAAAAATGTGAATAAGAACAATTTATGAAAACGATTAGGCTATATTGGTCCACTCATCGTTAAAAGTCTGATTTATGGGCCAAGTAGCTCCTAATAAAAGCTTTGTTGAAAATTTCAAATTTGGCGACTTTCAGTTAAAAATGAACTCATGAAGTACTTTTGTTTTGCTCAATAAGATTGGGACCCGTAGGCTTCATCTTAATGGCTTGCGTGGTTATAAAAACATGAACCAGCAAAATTTAAATCATAAGATAGTATTATGAAATGAATGTGGAAGTATTTTCCTAAATCCTGCATATTAATCATAGAAAAGACCCATTTCCAAATGATAACTATAATTAAAACCTTATTCTAAGCTATATCATGAAAATAACGTCCTTTAATTAGATTCTACGTCTACTTTTTATTTTTGGGGAGAAGGTTGGTTTACAAAAATCTAATTATATAATAATTTACCTAAGAAAATGCATGGTATAGTGAAAGTGCTTAAGAGAGGAGCAAATGTCTAATACTATTGTTTTCTATCTTAGAATCGGTGGATTTGAGTTTAGAGACAATTAAATTAATTTCACTAATATAAATATGTATATTCTTATTCAAATGAATCACTAAATTAATGAAATCTAATACGTTTTGATTTGGAGTCATATGTCTCTTGCAAATGCTTAATTGCCTTACAAAGATTGAAATCTTTTTTTTGAATAGGCTAAAATGAAATATATTATCAACTAAAAAAGTCTTTCTTAGCACAAAATGTACATAGGAAAAGATAAAACAAAGTCGACTTAAGCATCTCTTTCCTTCAAGTGAACTAGTTATGTGATAAAGCATTAATGTCCTTGTCCTCTTATAGATGAGATAAACATGGGTATGGTTAGAATGTCCAAATCTATAATTCAAGAAGAATGAGGAAAAATGTTTTTCTAAAAAAAAAAAAAGTTAATCACACTTTAGAATAAATAAATTTTATTTGATTATACCCTTTTTTTTTTTATCATATTTGTATATTGACTCCCTTTCATTCATAAATACTCTCGCCACCACAATATAAATCACTTTAGCAAGACTAGTGAATTAAGATTGATTTTTGAAGGATAGTGAATTAAGATTGATATTTAATTTTATACGAGGTAAAAAATAAAACTTACTTTACAAAATTGTTCTATAGTAATACTCTTTCTATTAATTAACTAAAAATTATATTTTATAAAAAAAAAATTATATAACTAAAAATAGAATATTATAATTGAAAATAAATTATAGTGACACTTGCATCCATATATTAAATGTTTTTTTATTGATTTACCTTGTATTGGATATCGAATTTAAAAAATAAAATAAAAAATGTATTATAGCTTTGATTTAAATCCTAAAACAAGGTCAGCCCAAGAGACATGTTGTTCAATATAGAACTTTAGACCTCGAAATTTTTGACAAAAAAGACCACGAAAAATATAATTTAGTTAATTGTCAATGGTTGCCTAGTTTAATACTTTAATTCCTTAAGATGAGAGCTACAAATCTTCATGATCTTATGTTTAAATCTTAAGACTCCACAAAACTTTATTTTTTTTTAATATTTTTTTTAAGGTTTTAAGTTTGATTTTCTCCGATGTCAATCTCGATAGGTTAGCTCATACAGAATTTTGATTTACCTTTAAATGAGGCCTCACAAATAGACAGTGGGTTTGAACCTCTCTGGTTACTCGGTCCTTGTGCCATATAACAGATTTTTAAAAAATAAAAAACATGTATTATTACTTTGAGTTTAATCCTAAAACAAGGTCGGCCTACGAGACAACCCGAACTTTAAACTTCAAATTTTTTGAAGAAAAAAAAAGCCTAAAAAAATACAATTTAGTTATAGATATAGAATATAACTAATTAATTATCCGATGGTTGCATAGTTTAATTGGTTAAAAATGAAATATTCAAATCTTCTTAATCTTATGTTTAAATCTTAGACTCAACAAAACTTGATTTTTTTTTTAATATTTTTTCTAAGCATTGTGTTAATTTCTATTTATTTAAAAAATTCTCACTATAAAACTTGTTTTAAGTCTCTTAACATGGATCAATACATCACCTGTGAGGAGTGATAAAGTGGTCGAGAGATAACAGATTGCGGATTTTGGGTTCAGCTCCTCTTATAAATTCTTTTAACAATTATTTACTCCTTTAATTTGTTCATGTATACTTGTCTTTTAAGGTTTTTTTCTTCTTCTTGAGAGGTTGTCTGTTAAGGTTATTTTGCACAAATAAAAAATGCCTTTGAATAATATAAGTTCAAAATATATATGAACCGCCGTGTAATTAAACTTTTTTTTTGTCAAGTAATTAACCTAATTCCCCTCAATAATTAAACCAAAAAAAGTAATTAAACTAATTTTACACTGATTTATTAATGAGTTAAGTATTTAAAAATTATATTTAAAAAGGAAATGCAGTTTTAAAATGAGCTTACGTGACAATACGTTGAATTATCATTGGATGTGTACATTAGATGCAGGTTTGTACTGAAGGAAGGAATCCATAATAACTATATGGTTTGGTTTGATTAGAGAAATATGGCATGTTGTTATCTGTGTGCATCCACAGTATCAGTATGTATCACAATAAATAAACAATGAAACCTTGATATTTTTCTATTTCTTTCTTTATAGATTTAAATTTTTATTTTAGCCATCGAATATCATGAAAATGTATGTATGATGTCGACATTATGTCTATACAATCTCAAAGGAATGAAAGCACATATGTCCAAGGACGAAGCTAGCAATATTTCTATGAGATGGCCAGCGGCGGAGCTAGAAAAAAAGTTAGGATGGACCACTAAAATTAACCGTTGAAAAATTGTTTAAACCCTCGCAAAATAGACCTATAATTAAATTATTTAAATTTTTTGGGTGGGCCACTACATCACTTTGCGGGAATTTGGATCAACCGAAACCTAAAACCGACATAAAATTGTATAAAATCTCGCAAAATAGACCTATAATCATTGATTTTTTAATTTTTCCTAGTGGACCGTGGGCCACCCCTGCCCATGAAGGGCTCCGCCACCGGAGGTGGCCACATATATATTTTTTAAAACTAATTTAACTTAAGCGAAAAAAAAATCGAAATAACTATTACTCCCTTTGTTCCTTTTTAAGTGTTTTTTAGCGTGAATTTTTTGTTACTATTTAACTTTTGTTTTGGTATTTTAAGAGTACGATTTGTCAATTACTCTTATATTTTTCAATAAAACTAATTAATGCTATATATTTGGAAAACTAAAGTTTACTTTTTTAAACAAAGTTTGTTTGTTTTGTTTAAAAATAAAATTTGTTTCTTGTTATCTTCAAATTTAAACAAATATAGGTTGGTTTGTTAATGATGTTTCAACAACAATATTTAAATCTCGTAAAGGAGATTTCAACATTCAAATCTATGTCGCACAACGTGAATCTAACATTGGTTGATGTCATAGTTGACGCCTTAATTTTGGTTAAAGGAGTTGGAGGAAAATTAATTTTTATTTTTAGCTTTTGATTAATGTCAAGTTGTAATAATTTTGATATAGACTTAAAATAATTAAAGAGATATCCACAATATTTAGAAAAAAAATAGGAATTCGTTGGAGAAAGAGAGTAGTAACTAACAATTGTTTGTTAAGTATTAAATTCATTGAAAAGATAAAAGTGCGTGAAAAAAATAGGAAATTATTAATGGATTAAAATGAGGGTATAATTGAAAAAAATGTGCAAAAATACACTTCGCTATTTGTGTTAAAATTCTAAAATGACACTTAAAAAGGAACGGAGGGAGTACTTACTAGTGAAAAGACGGGCACGTTTATTGTGTTAACATTTAAAAATTATGAACGTTGTTTTTTTTTATGAAATTTTGATTTTGAGTAAAACTAAAAATATAAATGTTTGTTGCATTTTAGTGACACCAAAAATCTTTATTTCTTTAAAAAAAAAATCTTTATTGTAGAAAAAGTTTTTTAAGAGTATAATTGAAATAATGAAAAAGTAAGTATAAATATACTCATCTAATTTGTTACATTTTTTAAATGATAAAGAAAAAAAACTAGACATATATATATATATATATATATATATATATATATATTCATATCGTGTTTCTTAGAATTTTTTAATATTTAAATTTATCCTTATATATTTGTTACACGTATTATTTGTATTGAAAATTGAGGGCATTTTTGAATGAAAAACCCAACCCAAAAGAGCTGAAAGGGGATGTTTTTTTTATATATAGTATAGATATAAAATGTTCTTCATAAAATATACACTTGATTCAATGAGAACGGATTATACTAAAAATGCAACAATAGTAGTTGTTTATGAAAATTGAACCCAGACTCAAATTCATTCATAATTGCATCTGAGTTAAACTAACTTATTTTATATGTGTGGTGGGTTGTGGATGTGGGCCTACTATTGTCTTATTTTATTTATTAAATAAACCTATTATTATTATTATTATTTATCTCATTTGGGTGTTAATCTTCCGGTTCCTGTACGATAGGATTAAATAATTCAAAGTTCGACCAAAAGCTAAATAAGGATGGAAAAAATTATTTCACTTAAAATAAAATTTGGGGTACCTAAATATATATTATTAAGGGTAGCAAGATATAAAAATATACCTACTCGCTCAAACAAATATTTTTTTTCGCGGTAGCCCTTATACTAGCATCCGCCCCTGCATCTGCCTGATCAATAGAATTGGAGATTTCTTTCTGATTTGATATCATTTTTAACTTTTTAAACTTAGATGGTAGAATATGAAGTGAAATTAGCCTCTTATATACAAATTAATCAGACACCATTTTATTCGTTAAATCCTTATATATAATGCAAAACTAACTCTTCAAAGAAATGACCAGTAAGCTACTTGAAGATCATACATATCATTTAAATGGGAAGTAAGTGTTCGGAGGAATCAATTGGTGGAAATATGCAACAAGTAAACTCAATTTATCCCTAAAAAAATTCAATTTAATTGGATATCATTGAAAGAAGAAAAACTGAATATTTAAACATTACGTCATTTTCAAAATGGTTTAATTAGCATGTACAATATTTTGCATTGTCAATCAGTTATACCAATTAGATTATTGAAAATGGTTGATTCTATTTATAACTACTTTCAAAGTTATTCATTTGATTTTCCCTCAAAAAAAAAGTTATTCATTTGATTTATTAAAAAAAAGTTATTCATTTAATTGATTCCGATATAGCGCAAAACTTTTTAAGCTCGTTATTTATAAAAATTAAATTCTATTCAAAAATGAAATGATTTTCAAAACTTTTCGAATCATAGTTAAAGTGTAATTTGGATTTCCTCATAATTTTTTTTATTTAAATTCATGTAGCAGCCTAGAGCTTCTCCTTGAGGACATATGGACATCCAAAGTAGTAACTTGATCTTGAGAAAATTACAGACCCTAGCTAGGGTTTGGTTTGCTTCAGCGATGAAGTGGTGTTTTGGACTTTTTGGTAGCTAATTTAAGTACCACTTATCAAGGACCACCCTATTCCTAGCCAACACATGCACAACACTCTCCTCCTTTCCTTCCCATGATTTTTAAATTTCTTCTCCTCCATAGCTTCACATAAAGAAGGCCCATGCTTGATTAAGTCTTGGTATGCACATTTTTCAGTAACCTAATTAGTTAGTGCATTTGACAAGTGACTGCATTCAAACAATTAATTATAAACGCTAGTTAAAAATGAATTGTTTGAGAGAATTTGAATTTAAATCTTAGATAAATCAATTCTTGATCAATTGTGGGTAGGAGGAAAACATGCATGTGTGGACTTGACTGAGGTTTCACCACTTGTGGGATTAGGGGTCAGAGCTTTTACGATATGACAGATAGTCCTAAAAGCTGCGTCAAGCAAAATGGTCAAACATGAGAAAGCGTGTTCTGACAAGCAACATGTTTTTATACCATTTGTTTTTTAAACTTTTGGCTTCCTAACATCAGAGGTTGTTGACCTTTTACATAGAGTCCAAATAGTCGTGCATAACAATGTTATGTCTCCTAAATCCATGAATGTTGTGTTCATTACGAGGATTGGTTTACCATCCAAAAAAGTTTAGCGGCACAGTTTGTTGTCTGCTTGCCTTCTATTCATGTGTAAGTAATATATTAAATATTAATGAAAGTCTATATAAAATTCTTGATCATTCTTTATTTATCATGATCCCATAAATCGAAGGGTTATGACCACACACATAAAGCATATCGGAGCAAGATTCTAAACTGCAGTTTTCTTTTTCCATCTTTAGGCAGCAAAGGTACATTAGGAATACTGTCTTTTTCTCTTAAAACTTAGGATTCTGTTATTATAACAGATAAAAATATATTATATGTAATAGAGAAGAAGTAAGAATGAATAATAGAAGTGTTACCTAATAATTGGATTCCACTCATGGTTTTAACCAATAAATTAATATAAAGATTAACAAAATTAAGGGGAAAAGACACAAATGACAAATCTAGCATTACTCCCTTCGTCCTTTATTAGATGACATGTTTGACAATGTACACTTTTGATCTGACATACTTTGACTGTATTTTTATACTAATTTACAAAGATAAATAATATCATATAAGATGTTGTTAGATTCGTCTCGATGAATATTTTCAAAATATTAAATTTTCATAATTTTTTTAAATAGATAATTAAAGATAAAAAAAAATATGCATTGGTACATGTGTCAGAGTCAACTAATATACAAAGATAAATAATGTTATATAAGATGTTGTTAGATTCGTCTCGATGAATATTTTCAAAATATTAAATTTTCATTTTAAATAGATAATTAAAAATATTAAAGATAAAAAAACATGCATTGGTACGTGTGTCAGAGGTTACCTGACAAAGGAGGGAGGGAGTAACATATATGAAGAGATGCGGTTGTAATGATTATGACTTCAAAGTGTTGGAAGATGTGGGACAAGATGTTCTCTATTCATCTTGCTTTTATCTCCTCTTAATGTGCTTTCTCTTTGTTTTATTGCCTCTCAATCTTAATCCCTTCTAGCTGCCCTCTCTTTATCTTTTAAAAACCTCTATTATTATAATTATCTCTTCACATTTCATGCCTTACCACCCACAACACATATATGCACATGCACAGACGCACGAGGACACGTAAGTATTATTGTCACGAAAGTATGCACATATCATATGCGTAATGCATTGTACTGGGAGGATATACTCAATTCACATCTACAAAGTCATGTGCTCAAGTACTTGTAAGGCAGTAGTATCCAGTAAGCATTCCCAAACTGCTTGATCATTGAGCTTAACAAATTTAAATGATGTTTCTTTTCTTTCTTTCAATGTGCAATTGATTATAAAAAGGAGTCTTTAACAATCATGTAGACATGTACTATTGGATTTTTTTAGTTATACATAAAGAAATGAAAAACGAGGTTTAAGCACTAGACAAGAAATTTCTACACTTCATTACAACAAAACGAAGTCTTAGCTAACATGGATGGAAGAATAATCCACAATCATCCATTTTAAATCAATATGGTACCCGAATTGGCTAGAAATTGTCTATTAAGTCACTATATATGCTATCCTAAATTAGTACTAAAGAGAGGTTGATTTGATAGTCAGGTGGAGTTGAAGGCTGAAGTTATAAGAAAGTCAAAAATTCAATCTCCACCCTTTTATATAATATACTACTAGCAATACTAACTTTAAATGCTGAATAAATCTTCTATTGACATAAATTGGCTACGCAAAGACGTATATTTTATACAACTTTAAATTTAACCGTGTTTTTTATTGGCAACGGAAGTCAAGGTAGCACGTTGTATTTTTATATTTTAAAGGGTACCCCTTCCTCTCTGGGAAAACTGACATAAATTCCGAAGACAGAATTCAAGTGTCGTTTTACAATCTGAACCATGACAATGGCAATATAATATAGTTATCGAGCCAAGTAAACTCAGCAACCGTTTCATTTCCAAAGCAGCAATTAACAATATAACACATTGTCTGTACAATCACTCAATATAAACATGTATTATATCATAAAATGATTATAATATTCAAAGATAGCAATCCCACCGTTTTGCATATCATAAATGATGAAATACATCTTTGATTTTACAAGACACGCCTTCTATTCAGAAGACATGTATCTAGCAACAAATGAGTAAACTCGTGTAACAATTTACTCACTTCTAAATGTACAAAAAAACCAACTTGATTAAATACATCACATTTCCAAAAAGGGGCATCTTATTTCTTACAACAAGCCTGTGCTTCCAAATGGATTGTTATTATGTGGGTGAGAAACGGGATTTGCATGAAAACCCCCAAATCCTGGATCGGCAAAGGGATTTGCAGGGTCCATCAACATATGCTGCTGCTGATGAGGCTGAGGCTGAGGCTGGAACTGTGGGTAAGGACCAAATGGATTTGCTTGCTGTTGCATTCCTGCCATTTGGACAGCAGCCGGGGGAGCGATGTTGCTTGATATAGCAAATGGATCATGAACTTCAAATGGATTTGGGGCTGGTGCTCCATAAACCGGTTGTTGTGCAGCTCTATACGCTCCTTCATCATATAAGCTGTTAAGAGTGAGAGAGTCCAGTCCACCAGCCTGACAATCCATGACAAAAAATAGAATGATAAACAAAGCTGAAGCTAGGGGATTTATGATGTACTAATCATTCACTTTGGACCATCTCACTTATTTTTATCAGACACGGTGATATTAACATGTGGACCCTTTTGGTATCGGGAAAAAAAATGTTCGCAGATCAAATGACCTGTTAAAAAAGTTTGACTTGTTTAAAAGTATATTTATGCATTAACCCAGAATCGTGTGTCATGAATTTATGCCATCAAATAGTTTCTAGAACAATGTAATATTTATTGTTTATGCATGTGATAAATAAATTCATCATTTGCCTGCATAAAAGTAGTATACTATAGAAATCATATGGTGCAGTAATTTATGATTATAAGAACGATCTATAAAGGGAAGGTCCTACCAATTGTCTATCATTGACTGAAGAAATATCAGTACTCGGAGTGCTGACCAGGGCAAGCTCCCATCCAGTAGGATCGAAATCTTTTGTCTGAGCAGCACCAGGGTTAAAAGCTGATGCAGTGCCTATATTCACAAAACATAGACATTTCATAGATGAGAAAAGCAATTCATTAAACCTTGCAAAGCAGCAGAGTTTGTGAAGAAAACTAAAAACAAAGCTCACCATTTTCAGTGGAGACTATGGCCAGCGCAAGAGCATTTCTTTCCTCTATGGATGATGCATTAGGTTCCAGGTCATTCAATCCCTGCATAAAGGAAAGGAATTAGAAAAGACCTAAAATCACATTAACTAAGGATATATTTGGACAGAGTAATTTTACCAGTAAGTCTCCAGTGTCAAAATGGTTGTGAGATGGTGGTGGAGGAGGAGGTACAGGCTCAGAATTGGGGGCAACAACATTATTATCAATAGGTTCTGATGGCACCTGTTCTTCAGACTCTTTGACGTCTTCAATTGCAAGAACTTCTTCTGGTCTGTAAGTTAACTGAAGCTGTTGATACAGAGAAACAAATTATTGGTCTAAAAGTCAAATGCAAAATTCCAAGGAAAAGTGTACATCGATGTCTAGGAAACAATGCTTTATGTAAAACACAAGAAAATATGTACTAACCATTGGCTCACTTGGAACATTAACCACTCGAGGTGCCTCCCTAATGTACTCTTCCATAGTTGTAAGAAAAGATTGTGGAGGCTAAAAAGAAAAATAATAAAGCAATAGGAACCCCAGATTAAAATGAAATAGGAAGAACTCATTAAATCCTTACATTAAATTGCAATACTACAGACATACCTCTCTTAAGACAGGAAACTGAAAATTCCTAGCAAGTTCCAATCCTTTGCAAACTTCATAGAAATCAGAAAGACTTGCTGCCTGCAATAATTCAGGTATTTCACAAGCACCATGAAATTAAAAATGTAAAAACCTAGTGGTTAACCAAAAGAGCTAAAAGAAGCAAATTATCACCTGCTGACCCGCACGCTTATAGGCTTCAAGGGCTTTAATAGCTTCGTGTCTTGGCATCTCAAAAAACTACAAGAAAATTCACTTTTCAACATAAAACAGCAACAGCTTTTATTTCAACTTAATCTCATCACATAAATAATCCATAGGTCAATTTACCTTGTCAACAAGATTGATAATACCATCATTAATAGCGCAGTAAATCTTAAAGCTCTCTTTCAGTACCTAGAATGAGCCAAAACCAGATCAATAACAACAACAAAAAATTAATTTATGTGCACCTAACTACAACAAATTTAAAACTATATACCTCTACCACTGGATAGTATTTACAAATGGGTAAACAACCAATTTGGTCCCTGAATGTATTAAAATTGCAAACACGTCCACACGTATCTCTTTTAATAGTCATTTTGGTCCTTGAATCTGTTTTTAGATAGTCAATTGTCCTTGAATGTGGTTTTCATTGGTCAATTAAGTCCAAAAAATTACTAACAAGAGGCACTAAGGATATGTTTGCAATTTCAATACATTTAGGGACTACTAAGCGCCTCACACATTCAAGGACCATAATGACAATTTTCTCATTTATAAATGCAACAAATAGATATGAAGCTTACAATGCCTCGTTAACCATGAGCACGACCATAAAGTCAATACCAAATTCACAACTATAATCATTTAACTTCTCTCCCTATCCTAAACAGAGTATTAGTTGGAGACATCTTGAAACCAATTCCAATAATAACAACGGAGGATATTTGCAGTACCACTTCAATGGAAAAATGTATATAAATGGTCAAACAAATTATAAAAAAAATCGATTCAAATCTAAATTTGTATGCCCAATACTTCACATTTACTTTGTCTTAATCAACATAAATAGAAAACAACAACAACCAAACCAAGCCTTCTATCACTAAGTGGGGTCAGCTGCATGGATCAAATTACGCCATAATGTTCCATCATAAACCATATTTGGATCCAACTCATCAATCTCTAAATCTTTCCTAATAGTTTCTCTAACAGTTTTTCTAGGTCTTCTTCTACTTCTTTTGATCTGACTCTTCTCCATCTGATCTACTCTTCTTACTGCAGCATCTACAAGTCTTCTCTCTACATGCCCAAACCACTTAAGCCTATTTTCTACCATATTTACCATACATCCAACGCAATGTTTTCAAAACCAGATTGAACCAGCTCGCTCAATTGGTTTAATTGGCCAGTTCAAGCCTATTTGAAATGTAGGTTAATCGAACCAGATTGAACTGGTTTGACTCACAATTGATTACTGGTTTTACTTTTTGCTTCTTTTTTTGTTTTTTATTTATTTACTAGTCATCTAGTTCAATCGTGGTTGAACTGATTGAACCATGATTTGGAGTTCTCACTGGTTCAATTTCTGGTCCGGTTTTAAAACATTACTTGGAAAGTAAACCAATAAAGTTTCAGTCGAACACAAAATTGCCTGATAGAAGCTTCCTAGCCATGTGTAAATACGGACAAGATGATGATGTTTAAAATGGAGGGAAAAAGATTTGAGAGAAAGCAAATCAAGAGAGATAGAGAATCCAAATTTGTGTATATACATATACTACTCTCACCAACGTATCTGTAATTTTAGAATAAATAGCCTAATACAAAGAGTGCGTTTAGATAAATAGAGGAGACAACATACCAGAGCTAGAGCATATTGTATCACATAATTGCTAACAGCTGCTCCTTCTGGCTGTGTCATTTATAGCACAAAATCAGTTTATATCATCTAAAGAGAAAATAATCAAAAAGAAGAAAATGATAGTATGATAAAAAAAAATTACTAAACCAAATTGATGTGTACAGTAAACTTGTCAGATTATGAACAATAATAATAATAATAACAACGACGACAACAACAATAACTATCCACATGTTTCACATTATTACCCGGCAGCCAACAAGTCGATATAGAAGTTGTTGCAACGCAGGCAACTGCTCCAATAGCTCCTCACTATCTAAATCCCTAGTCTTGCTGTGTCCCTGCTTTTAAAAAAAAAAAAAAAAAATATTTAAGACTTTTTGAAAACAAACATAGTGTACAATAAGAAACCTACATGCAACAAAAATGCAGATGGATAATAATAACAGCTATGATAATTCAACAATTAACCATTTAGAAACTTTTAGCACTGTTAATTAGCAATACTGACCAGTTTATATGAGAAATATAGACATTTCCAATAATATAAATAAAAGTATTATGTTGGATTTCTCCCTCGTTCCGACGAAAAAATATATTTCCCTGCAATACCTTTAAATCATAGAGCTCTGCAGAGTCCTACCAGTAACCGGTGACCTTTTGAATTGAAAAACTAGTCAAGTTAATCAATAGATCTAGATCGCTATATGATTTCAATATTATTTTATAATTTCAAAAAGTATTTAAAAGTGTCTGCTGTTAGAACATTAGATGACCATGACAAGATGAGGGGCCCAGCTGACTTTTTTTTTTCAAAGAAACCAAATTAAAAATTCTAATGGGGTCCTTACAGAACTGTTCTTGGGTGAAAGGAAGTCATAGACAATTAGAAGGAAGGGAGAGAAAAAAGACTATCAAGTCGTTTAAAGCATTGACAACGATGAGCATAACACCAACAAGAAGCACAAAGATATGAAAAACTTGCACATGGTCGACACAACTCAAACATAAACACGCACAAAAGGATGTCTTCCTGCTAATACCATTAAAGGGGGAAAGATATGCCAAATGTTCACCAGGATACATTAGGTGTGAAGGATCCTTTAAACAGATTTCAGAAAGCATTTAAAATAACACTGATGACTTTCAAACACAATACACACATTTGAGACACCTATATTCTCACTCGAAATTTGATGTGTGGGAGGGGCGAATGTCAGAAAGAATAGTGTTCAACTTATGGCTTAGTTTTCAATGTGAACACTCTTAAATTGACATAAAACAATATCAGATGCTGCATACTTGAAACTAGACATGTTAACAAAAAGGAGTATAATAACTCGTTATTGAATTACCTTCTCCTGTCCTTGGGCAGGTTTGGGTAGACGCTCAGCTTCAATATCATACTTCAGAATCCGAAAGCATTCAAGTCTTTCTTCCAAAAATAATGCATAGGTACGTACCCAGGCAGAACAATCCCAGGCTGGAAGCAAATAAAATCACACGGGCAAACAAATTATACTTGTCAATTCAAATATATTTGCAAGAATATTATTCAAAGAATAATTGTTGAAAACCTCTAACTTGAAACCAAGTGGGTTAGAAAACAACATATAAAGATGATAAGGTCAAAAAAATAACCAATTGGACTAGAGTCATCCTTAAAATTTGAAAGTTGGAGAATTCTTCCTCTTTGTGAAAAATTCAGAATTTCCTCTCTAAGAGTTGGATCACCCTCCCTCAGTAACCTATGGATGACTATCAGTGTTTTTAATGCTACCTGCGAACAAGATAACGGAAGGCTGGACATCAGATCAAGGCTTGATCCTCTGATATCTTATTCTTGCATAAAAAAATAGAAGATGGAAGCATCATAACATGTTTGGAATTAGTGAATTGAAATTTCTTTTGACATATAATAACCTAATGAGATTTTTTAAAAATTTGTGCATACATTTAACAAAATATAAGGAAATGCTGCTTTTTAGCAGGAACTGGAATTCTCAAGTATAAGTGGGTCCACATCCACTAAACAAGCTTCATCAAAACTGATCTGAATCCTTGATACATAATTCCTTCCACCATTTGGTGTCATCTAGGCCAAATGTCACCGATCGTTATCAAATAGTGATATTTTGTCACTTAGAAACAACATTGATAGAGGTTTAATAATTAAAATGCCTACAACAACAAATTTTTGGTGACAAACGATATGGTGTTTGTTTCAAAGTTTCAAATTAAGTTGCGGAAGTGATATCCAAACTAAGTTTGAAAAGCATCAGACTCGCATTCATCTAATAATATCAAATTCACATCTCTAACAGTAATTCTGTTGAATTTGATAGTAACTATTCTATGAAATGAAATGCCACAAACCCAACATTAGTGCATCAAGTTAAAAAGAGAATTTTCTAAGTAGAAAACAGTATTAGAAATTAAACGCCCCTAAGATTCATATTAACTTCTAACAGGAAATGTATAAAATCAAACTGTACGATGCAACTAATCGCATAATTGAAGTTCATACCGTCCAATTGCGGGTTTTCGCAAGTCGTCTTGAAAGAGCGTGAATGCAATAAGCAACATCAGCCCTGGGACGAACAGCAGAAGTTGCAAAAAGAATTTCTATCCAAAAATAGATTAAAAAAACAATTAAAATTTCGCAAAAATGAAAATCCCTAAAACAACGAATTCGGATCTGAATCGTAAAAAATCAGTAGTAGTACTCACTTCTAAGGTGTCTTTCTTTGGGTGGACATTCAACGTGATTAGTGGATTTGACTATAGCAACATCCAAATCCTAATAATAGAAAACAATTATTCAAATAATAATCGCGAAATTGATTCATGAAAAAAGAGAAGAATCAAAGGGAGGGATTACCGCGTAATCGCTATTGACATGGGCGAGACCAACTTTGGTGGTATCTTTGACGGCACCGTAAACTCTTCGCCAAGACTGAAGAGTACCCATTGATGCTATGCGATGATCTTGATCTTGGCTTTCTCTCTCTAACAAGAAAAAAGGTGTTTGGTTACGATTTAGAGAGAGAAAGTGAGGTTGAGTGCCAACAATAACTGAATTCAATTCAGACACCCTTTCCTTTTACTTTAGCAACCCCCTTCCTCGCTGTGTTCCATCAACCATCATCATCCCTTTTTTATTCTTTATTTCTTTTTCCTTCTTTTCATTTATCAAATTTATTTTTTTATTTTTTATTTATTTAAAAATGTGTTGGATTTATTCCTCTCAAAAGAAAAATTGTGTTTACTGGTGTGGTGGTCGGGGTTTGAACCTTGCATATATTATACATTGTTCATATCAACTGAGTTAAGCTCACGAGGTCTATTAGTTGGATGATTAAAAAGTATTTGACTTTTTTTAAAGGAAAAATATTGCTTAAAAATATTTGACTTTAATTATAACTATTTTTAAAACAACGTCAATGGTTGAGATTTACTTACAATATATAAAAAAAAAATAAAAAAAAAGAAGCCAAATGCAATTATTTTTTAAAAAAAAAATAGTCAATCAAGCACAAGGTGTATCTAAAAGAGCTTAAAAAAGATTCAAAAATAATACATACTAACAGGTTAGACCATCGATAATTAAAACCAAAAAAGAAATTAGGTTTTTAAGTCTGGAACAACTTAATTTTGCAAAATATTTGAGAATTGAGTTCCTTATGAATGATCCAAATGCATGTCAAGCAGTTTACTTGAATGCAATGACAAATGATACAATAATATTTACACTTAAAGCGCTGGCAACTCAATCAGATCACTTGAATTACCCAAATTAATATAATTCATTTTAGCTTAAACATAAATTTTTAAATTAAACCCTCCCTATAAAATTCCGAACATTATTTGGTTTATTTCATATCATAAACTCTCCGGTTTCTAATTACCACATTCAAACACGTTTAAAGTGTAGTGAGAAATCTGGGTTCAAACATGCGTCCAACATATCAAATATCTTTGAAGTCTTTTATCATTTCAGTATTTACGAAACTTGATGAATGCAACTGTAAGTATTAGTGTTACATGTATTGTGCCGGAATAATTGGTGAAAAAAAATAATCGAAGAACATTCTTTCTATGTTAATAATCAAACTGTCTTTTTGTTCCTCATAGGTTCTCAAAACCAGAGTTATTCCTATTTTATACATGTCCATACTATAAATATGGATACTTCTTTCGGTTGAAATTTGAACATTAATTTAATACGTGAAAGTCTAATCTTATTCGATTCACACAATCTCAAATTGTTGATCAAACCATGCTTACTACGTGTCTTAATTAATCTATAATATCTGGTTTTGAATCAAAGATGAGCTAGTTTAGAATAAACATTAACTAATTATCTACTTAACTTTAAATTTACATATATGTTCTCACATCTATCTATGCCTTAGTGGCAGAGGGGTAGCACTTTGGTGACATTGGGGTGCCAATGTCATGTGACATCGGCCAACTACAATGTCACACGTTTCAAAATGACAAAAAAACATTACTTTCTTCTCTCTTACTAACAAGCATTTTTTGTCCTTTTACACCCTTGTGACATAGTGGTTGACCAATGTCACCAAAGTGCTACCTAGTAGGGGTGGACAGCGGCCGATTTCGGTCGGGGTTCGGGCCCAAAACCTCAATCCGCCGTAAACCACGGGTGACAGTACAAGCCCCAAAATCGTCCGTTTCAGATTTGGTTAACCACAAGTTCGGTTTTTCAATTTAGGCGGTTGTTACGGTCGGATTTTGACGGTTGATGATTAAAGAAAAAAACATCTTATAACATCAGATTCAAGAAGAGAAGAAATCAAATTCGATAGTCGGATTTTGCGAATGCTTCTTGTAATTTTGTGTATGCAGATCTAGGATTGCGATGATGTTACTGTAATTTTTTTTATGAATTTTGATAGTCAATACTGTAAATTTTATAAGGAAGAAGGAAGAAGAAAGAAAGATGGAAGAAGACATGGTTTTTACTGATAGGTGTAGTACAATCAGAGAAAGGGATGAACCATGAATGAAGAAGATTTTTGAGAAGAACTTATCAGAAAGGATGAAGCGGCGGATATGTATTCTAGGGTTTCAGGGAAATTTGAGTATTTATATGGAGGATGTTTTATGTTGGGTTGGGAAAATCTGTTGGGGCTTAAGGAAAATGAACCAGTTGTATAAGCCCAATTCGGTTCGGGTTCGGTTACTAGTGGTGCTGTCCACACCCCCGGTTGTCATTCACTATTACCCAATATAAACTATTTTACTAAACCCGTCCAACCCGTTTCTACCCGCCCGTTTGCCTTTTTGTCTTCGCGGGTCGGCCCAATCTGTCCAGCCCTACTACCTAGTGGTGGAGACGGGGAATAACTTTTGGAAAAATATGTGCATGGAGTCATTGATTGAAAATCTGGAGGGTTGCCTTGCTTGACAATTTCTAATAGAATACTAGATATAACAGCAACACAACCAGAATTTCTACATTTGACTGACGTATTCACAAGCACAATTAGTTATAGGTAGGCTATAGAATATAGTCTGCCTTCAGGTGCGGACTTCCCTCTCGTGAATTGCCAGTTGTGGCTGTTGGAAAGAGCCAAAGTCTAACCATAAAAGTTGTTGAGTTTCATGATTAACTTTTATTCCAGAAAATAAAGTTATAAGAATCCGAAAATTTAACTTTAAAATGAACGAAACCATCCCTCAGAAAAAAAATAATGAATGAAACCTTTAAAATTATTATCAACAATGAACTATATTAGTCTCTTAAAATAGACAATTTTCAAGATCTAAATTTGCCTAAAAAAGACTTATGTGATGATCCAAACCGGATCGAGAGGATAACCTAAGGAGACACTCGACCAGAGCTTTGTGTATATTGATCGAGGGTGGTGTTTGCAAACACTTTGATATCGAAGTAGGCAAGTGAAGCGGAGGAATGAGGTTAATTGAATAGAGAATGTGTACTTTTCCCTCGTTTTAGTATGTTAATTAATGGTAGAAATATTAACGGTTGACATTTGCCATTGTTTCTAATCTTTTGATGAAATTTTATTTCTCTCTATCAAACTCTGGATTATTAGTGTTCATTTCTCATGAAAAAAAAATAGTTTTATCAATGATTTATCAACATGGGTTAATGTCAAATCAATTGGAAGTACTAATTTTTTTTAAGGAATTGGAAGTACTAATTTTGAATTCCAACAAAAATAATATTTAGTTAAATTTTCCTTACCTTCAAATCGAATTTTACGTTACTAAGCTCCTTTCTCATGGGGGTTAAGAAAAAGAAGAAGGAAAAAAAATATGTTACGTTAGTAGACTACAAACTACTAGTATATAAAAGTTTTAGTTACATGTCAAAAACTTGAATGAATGGACAACAAGCAATGGGAGTGGTGGTGTGGATGAGTCACATTTCCACGTGTAATTATGAATTTTATCATTCACTCACTCGTTTGATTGCCATGGAACAAAACAAGAAAAGGATAAGGAACCAAACTGAGAGATCAGCTCTAACCAAAAAATGAGCTGCTCATTGAGCCTCCATGTTCTAAAAGCTCTACCTCCTCTTCCCTATTATTCATCACGTTCTCTCTTCATTGCTTCCAAACACAAACTATTCCTCAACAACACTGCTTCTACTCTTTCAAACCAATCACTACATGTAATAATTAATTTGCTTTTCTTATTCCACCAACCAATTCTCTAGTCGTATTTTTTAGTTAGCTCCTATTATATTAACTAATTATCTAACCTTAACCTATTAAATAATTAATTATCCAATTGCAGATAGTAAAATGCAGCAGCCAGAAGGCAAATGATCCTATCAGTCTAAAGAAACCAAATTTGGCACTGCCCATTGGAGCACTTCTCTTGGCCTTGGTGAGATTATTATACTCTTTGTACATAGAAATTCAATCCTTGCTACACTTTATATCACTACTAAAAAAAAATGGCAATATTAGAGGGATATTTTATATACTGTCTAAATTTTGGTTATTAGTTTAATTAAAATATTTATATAGTGTGTTAACATAGACAAAAGGTGATTATTTGAACAGGTTGACCATCCAGCAGCATTAGCAGTCACTGGACAAAATAACCATCCGCAAGAACTTTGGTGGATTTTGACACAATTGGGGGTTGTATCCTTTTTCTACTTCCTTGTTGGGCCAGTAAGTTTTAATATCACATCTTATAAAGTTTGCCATTATATATAGTGAGAGCATAGTATATTAACTGGGAGAATTATAATTACTGCAGCCAATAATCTTGTTCTGGCTTTGGAAAAGATGGTACAGAAGAAAGCTTGCGGAGATGTATTTCCAATTCATGTTTGTCTTCATTTTCTTCCCAGCGTGAGTGCACCCTCTCTTATAAGTATTTACAATTTGATGCAACTTATTCTAATGTGCATGGTGATTAGATTCTCTCTTCTTTTAATTACTAATTTCGTTTTTCTTGTGATGTAGGCTCATTGTTTGGGTACCATTTCTAAACTTCAGGAAGTTCCCACGGGATCCAGACATGCAGTATCCTTGGTCTATACCTGATGATCCTTCAAAAATAAGAAATGCATACTATAAGTACCCTTTTGCTGATCCTGAAGATTATGATTAGCCATCAAACTACGACCGAAACACCAACAAATCATATGTACCATTTTATTCTTAAACTATATTTTTGTTGATGTATAGGAGTATACAGCCTTTTTCTGCTTTTGATCATTGAATGGGATTCAGTTGTAAAAATTAAAGGCAAAGTTAACACCAAATTTTCACTTTCAGTGTTGAACGGTGTCACACTGTCAATTGGATTCCGTTAAAAAAATTAACTTATCTTTTATCACTGCCCTAGTAAGATTAATACAGACAGGGCCAACAAAATGTGTTGGGTTATTCCCCATCTACAAATTCAAACTAACACAATTAGCTAAGCCAACTAAGTCTTGGGCAAAATCATGCAAAGAAAATTCAGAAACCATTATGGCAATACCATACCAAAATCTAAATTCAAGTAGTCAAATCACTTCTTCTGCACATGGCTGGTGATTAGGGAGAAATGATGAACTTCGGGTGGCCATGGAGGATACGGATGTTGGCGGCGGCGACCATTAGCCATGAACACCAAATATGGGAACGAGCTTGAGAAGAACTAGACTTGACAACAAAACACCAAACAAGTAACAAAACAGGAGACACAAAGGTATTATTCAATGCACCACAACATTACGGCGTATAATATTAAAAGAATGAAACCACAACATTGACAATTTGGCTTAGAAATGAAACCACAACCTTGCCACTTTGGCTTGGGTGGAGGATGATTTGGTCCTTAAGAGGTAGGTGAGGGATCATCCATGGAGATAGAGGACAGAGACGGTGCTGGTCATTCCACCGACAATAAAAGTTAGAGGAGAAACTAGCAGAAGGAAAGAACAAAGGGATTGTAGATATAGATCGAAGAGCTTGGCCTCCAGTGATGGCTAAGATCTTCAATGGTGAGTGCGCATATGAATATAGAGTGGATAAAAGCGTGTTACGGAGAGTTGGCAAAAGGGTGAGCGACAGGAATGATGTCAAAATGGACCCCGATCAAACGTGGGAAATCCTCATAGAAGAGGAGAGAAGGTACCATAAAACTAGGGAGGGGAACAGCCAACAAGGAGTAGAGTTTAGAGAAAGAGTAGAAAAGGATGGGTGTGCTATTTAATTTAATTTAATATGAAAAACCTTGTCACGAAGTAAATACATGATGTATTACACGTAAAATTTAATTTGAAAATAGCTACTAAGAAGGTAAAACTTATTTTAAAAGACCAACAATTCTTCCGTTTTTCCACACTCAATCAATCACAGTGCATAACTTTCACGAGGGAAAAAAATTCAAAGCCATAAGGCAAACATCTCTCATTTATGATATTGATCATGCAAAAGCCTGACTTCTTAAAAACTACAAACAAAAATAGATAATGGTCAAATTTCATAACCTCAGTCAAGCAGCATGCAAAATCACAAGAGCCTTGTAAAATAGTAGAGTTTAATGAGCATGTATGCATTAACATTACTATAAAAAGTATCACACAATCACCATCATACAGATGTTTATCAAAAAAATAATATAATATAACAAATTAGCAGATCGGATGAGAGAATACGGTCAATAGATATACATTTAACTCTAAAAAGTTATGGCCAGTCAACATGATACGGAAAACAATCATCTTCCTTCTCTCACTCGGTATCCTGATCTTTATCAACCAATGACAAGCTCAACATGTGTTGTTCCATTAAAAAGGAACAAATGAAGAACCGAGAAAAGATAGGGGTAAGGATACAGACCAATGAAAATAGTGCAATGGCTATGAAAGAAAAAAAAAACTACACGCAGTGCATCATGAAAACTCCTTTAATTCAACTAAAATTTATCATAAAAAAAAAAAAAACACTAAATTAACTTCATAATACAGGTGTAGTTGCCTCATTGGCATTTTGCCAGCATGGTGATGTAAAGGCATAAGATACTGAAATTTTAAGACTCAACAGAAGCAAGCAAGAACATCAAATAAATTATAAAATGGTCAAACTAAAGTAAACCTCAAAGTAGCATTGACCTCAACTATTCTGTGTCATCTGAACAAGTTTTGAGCTAAGTGTACAAACTCCGCATTATGCACTTTATTACGAGGCAATTGGTTTGCTTTACCCATTGTGGTTGATGTAAGCTGAAGAGAAAATCGCTATTTGATGCAACCAACTGCCGGTAATGCACAATATTCTCGAGTGCTCAGAACTGGGAGTTGAAAGCTACGGTGAGTTTCTTGAAATCCAAAGATTCCATGTTGGGGTACAAAACAACAGCACCAACAGCCACAGCAAGCACGGTAAAGGTCAAAAATGACTTGCATCCATGGCCTTGTGCAACTCTTCCTGAGATTATCTTGCAATATTTATCTGCATCCTTGATGAGTGCTTGACGAGCAGCATCAGTCTCCGTTGTCAATGCTTTCTCGTTCTGCAGCCAAAATAGTTAAATCAGTCCATGTCAAGGGGATTTGTAAGTGATCCTAGATGCAATAGACGGATAGTATCTCGCACAGACAGATGGCTGAAAAACTACCTTTTGCCTAAAGTTCTTTAGGATCTCCCTGAGTGGCTCATAAGGAGACAATTTTGTAGCTTGCTCCTTCCAGTCATCAGAAAGCTTTTTCAAAATTGCAATGCTTGCTACAATGTTCTCCTGGTAAACTTTCTCCTGCTCATATCCAATAAAGAATAAGAGCAAATAAGTATATATAGTTTCATGATTGTTATGTATAGATAAAAAATGCAAAATAAAAATATAATTATCTCTTGTAATAAATTTTCTTGCTCCTCATAAAAAAGATTACAAAAACTTGCAAGATCTCAATATGCTCTAGATGAACAACTCACCCATAGCTTGTAGCATTCAGTGCTTTGGTTAAAACACCAAAGTGCAATAGAAGCTGCTTCTTTCGATACTCCAGGATTGTCTGGAAAAAAAATAAAAAAAAGTTTCAAAATACCTTCTAAAGTACTTGGTTCATCTTAAGCAAGATAGAGAACAGAAATCAAACAATAAAATCAGGTTTCCAACCTTCTCCTGCTGCTATAATAGTGAAATTGAATATCTGCTGTGAGACTTGTTTCATTGCTTTACTTCCAGGAGAACCACCAAGAGCCACCTCTCTCAGAATGGGATATATGGCCTCAAATCTTTCTGTAGCCTGTATAACAGCAACATATTGACAAAAAATTGAAAGCTTTAGAGCTATGATACATTCAAATGCAAAAACATCAGAGCCAGCTGAACATCTACCTTTACTCTAGCTGAAGATGGGGGGAAAGTAACACGGATCAAAGTTTCCAATGCTGGAGGAGGAATTAATCGTTCACCTTTTCTTACAGCACCGTTAACCAAAACAGCCCGTGCTTTAGGGGTGGACAAAATTCTGCCAGCAAATAACAAAACATAATGGTGAAGATGGCAACAGCGATAGTGCGAAAAGGGGTGGAAAGGATGCCAGAAATATTTACATACTTTTCCACAAGCTGCAAAACCAAATCCCTGGATTGCGGGTTGCCACTTTTGCTAACCACTATAGGTAGAAGATTCCGCGACCAAGCATACAAACCTACTGAGAGATCTCCTACTGAAGCCTGCATATAGATTTTTAATATTAAGCATTAGCAAGATGAAGGGGTAAAATGCTGTAGTTATCCTTTTGAAAGGGTAAAAAAGAACTCTTTTTCTATTTCTAATGAGCCCACTTAGTTGATATGGCATCTACTCCTCACCTGAGCAACCATCCATACAATCACTGGGAGTTTTTCTTGTCCTTGATATTTTTTATCCTCCCTCAATTTGGGCAATACAGTAATAAGAGCATCGGGCTTTCGGCGCAATACCAATGCTAAAGCAACAAATATTGCAACCTGCAGGTCATGTAAAATCAATCTCAATTTACATCTAAAAAACAGGGGAAAAAAAAACATTTTTCATTTTGAAAGGCTAGAAATAATCATATAAAAGTTGAATGTGAATATGATTTTAGGGACCAAAAGGCAAAAGTCACAAAATCCAATAAGTTTTGTTTACAAGTCTGATAAGTAAAATTCACATTGTTGAAGTCAAAAAACAGGGAAACAACAACACGCCATGCAACTCTCCAAGTCAAATTTAACCTACTGGAGATGGAAGCATTTGTTTCAATTCAGCTACTATTTGTTTCCTAGTTCTTTCAACTTTAAGAGGAAAATACATTGTGAACTGAATAATGAAAGTCAAGCAGGCTATATATTTTACCAACTATTCGGAACTACCCAAGGTGGACAAAGACAATGGCAGACAACGAACATCGATATTTGACCCCCAAAGTCACCAAATGCCATCACAACTAACAACAACCACCAAGACTTATCTCACTAGGTCCGGTTGGCAACATGAATCAAATGACCCTCCGAAAGGGAAAAATATTTCAAAACTACAATCGCATATTCTGATATTTCCAGGTCATAAAAGCACTCATGAATTGACTGCATACCCAATAGCACCTACAGAATTTCCTTTATCTGTCTTGATATTGATCATTCATTCATATTGAATGCACAAATCAATGAAGAATGAAGATCCAATAGAAAACGGTGACATAAGAAAAAACCAACTAAAATTAATCAATGCTGTGCCTCCTCCCGAAATTTCACACCATTGTGGCACGTATGAAGGGTCATAGTCATGTGTTAATTAAACATTATTTGGGACAAGATTGTCTACTAGGCCTATCTTTGCGGTTCAGGATATGGATTCTTAAGATTCCACTGGCCCTTAATAGTGAACATAAAAACCTATTGTTCTGCCTTAGCTTAGTTTGGTTTATGTTGGTGGCTGGCGTTGTTATTGGATTTTGTTTATGACAAAAAGAAATTTAAAATAACAGAACACCACCACAGTTTCATGACAAAGAAGACGAGTGTAAGTTACCTGGGATTTTGAAGTTACTTGTTGCACAGCCTTTTTGGAACCCTTGGTCACAGTTTGCTGGCTACCCAAGTCAGCAAGAATACTATCCAAAGACCAGAGCAGAAAGGAACTAAGTGCCTCAGGAGACCGACGATTGATCCAATCAACTGATGTCTTGTATACAGTCTCAGATATGTGAGAAAGTGGAACCTGATAAAACATAAATAATCGGTAACAATATTCACGGAAAAAAAAACAGAAACTAGAGGCAAGATTATGATAAACAACATCATGACAAAATGTGAACTGTGAAAAAAAAAACAAATATTCTTCAATCGTCAATTCACCAAAACATCGAAACAGACTCGGCATTATTAGCTAAACAGTAGCTGCAGGAACATATAAAACATTTTGGTACTGTGGTATGGGCAATAATGAAAGCATTAAAATATGAATAACATCTAATAGCATGACACATTAATATTTTAACTTGGTAGAAAAAGGTGTAATATGATCATAGATTCACATATGAGAAGCATGTACCAAACCTTAAAAAAACTACATAAGTTCAGATTATAAGTTTATAACGAATTCACACATTGAAAAGAAATACAGAGAAGCGCTTACCAAACCTTAAAAAAACTACACTAGTTCACCTTATAACAGATTCACACATTGAAAAGAAATACAGAAGTTCATCCAACAATTTAATCTGAAGCTGCACTTTTTCCCTTTCCGAGGATCAAGGACTTTTGCCACTCGAATTTGCAGAAAAGGACAGACTTATAAAAACTGCTACATGGTTCATAGCAAGTTTAACACATTTCTTGCTTACACTTCTACGAAACTACCAAATTAAAAGCTCCAAACATATTATTTAGCTCTATAAATTCCAGTTAAGATATAAAGTATGATTTCATATCATAAACCCTCATAACATGGAGTTTCACAATGCAAGGAGGAATTTTTAGCACAGCTTGATCACAAATCTTGTAACAGAAATTGGGCAACTACACATTCAAAGCATTGAAATGCAACCCACTTAATAATAATCAGTGATCCATCCAAAAACACCAGAACATATGTAACAGTTGAACACATACATTTGCCTTCACAATTCGCATAACAACAATTAATCATTCAATTCCATGATTTCTCATCAAAATAAAGAATTGAAACTCACATCAACGATCTTAGCCACAGGTGACTCCCTGAACAATTTCACCCAAGGAAACTGAGCAGCGCTGACAGATGAAAAAGCACGTCCAAAATAATCCGCAAACCGCATCATCTGTATCTCCTCATTCTGCTCAAACGATGCCTAATTCAAAAACAAACATGCAAAAAATTCAGATCACAAATCGAACACAATCACAAAACCGTAATTAAATCTCAACATTAACCAAATCAATAACCCTACCGATATATCAACTAGAAAAGTCTCCAGATCAGCTGCATCAATCTTTGCAGCAGCTTCCGCCACCGTCACCTTAGGTTTCTTTACCTTCGGCTTCTTAACCTTCTTCACCTCTTCAGCTTTTCCATTCTCCCCTGACTGATCCACATCCTCGTCGTATTCATCGTCGTCATCATCATAATTACGTGATCGCTGCTTCGATCTAACCGGACCATCATCAAATTCAGCCTCAGCCGCAGTCCTAGCCTCGAGAATTTTCCTTCTCCGATCCTCCGAATGCAACTCAAGCGACTTGAAAGCAGCGTCGTTTCCGTTGAAGGTGAGTTTGTTGCCGGCAGCGGCGACGCCGTTAGCTTCCTTCTTCTTATGCTTCTTCGCGTAGGTAACCTTCTGCCAGCCGTGATCGGCGCCGTGAGATGAGGAGTTAGATTCGGCGGTGTGGGAGATGGATCCGGAGGGGGTGTAGTTTTCATCCATGATTGAAAAGGGGGGTGAGAAAGTGATTGAAAGGAAGAGAAAGTGAGAGAGAAATCGAAAAATTGGAATAGAAAAACGAAGGTGAAAGGGAATTTTTGATCATACAAAGAGTTGACTTATATGAATTGACCTCACTATCAACACGGAATTACCGCAATACCAAGGGGTAGTTGTGTTGAAATTATAACGTGTTATATCCAATAGTTCTTTAACACCTGTAGAATCAGAGTCTGCACGCAACACGTGTTTGATTAAAAAACAAAACCATCAAGTTCTGCTTGCAATTTTATTTTTTGTTTTTTTTGACAAACTTGCAATTTTATTTTAATCTATAATCTATACTATGCATAAGCAAAACTACCTCTTTCAGCATTTTTGAGCTGAATTTTTTCTTTCAAAAAACATCTTCAATTTTTAATACAAATAACATATGTAATAAATAGATAAAAATAAAATTAAATATTAAAACAAATATAACAAACATGATTTTTGTTGTGTAACAATATATATTAAAACACACGATCTCTTTCCGCTCTTTTGGACCGGGTCCTTAAAAAAACTCTATTGGACGGACTTTTTCTCTTTCCAAAAATACCCTCAATTTTCAATATAAATAACACATGTAAATAAGAATAAACTTAAATATTAAAATAAAATAGTAACAAACACGAATACGAATATATATGTTGGTTTTTTACTTTATCATTTAAAAAGTGTAACAAACTAGATGAGTATATTTATACTTACTTTTTCATTATCTCAATTATACTCATAAACAATTTTTTCTATAATAAAGATTGTTGTAAGTGTCATTAAAAAAAATTGTTATATTGTTGGTGTATTTGAAATAAATAATGGTTAGTTTGATTTGTTATAACTTGAAAGCAATAAACATTTATATTTTTAGTTTTAATCAAAAATCAAAATTTTATTAAATTCATAACTTTCAAACGTTAGCACAATAAAAAGAGCGGAAAAATATTTCAAAAAAAAGGAAGAGCGGAAAGACAAGCACACGAGTGCCCGTCTTTTCGCTAATATGTGCCCGTTTGGATTAGCTTATTTTAGAGCTTATATAAAACAGCTTATGCAAATAAATAAGTTTTTATATATTATTTATAGGTTTTTAAGGTAGTTTATGAAAAAACCGTTTATGAAGATACAATTTTCGTTAGTGAGAGCTTATAAATTAAAATAAAAGTTCATTTATTTACATAAGCTATTTTTCATAAGCTCAAAATAAGCTCAAACCAAACAAGAAAACTACTCAATTTTCAATACAAATCACAAATGTAACAAGTATACAAGAATAAATTTAAATATTAAACAAATGTAACAAACACAAATGTCCAATTTTTTTCTTTATCATTTAAAAAGTGTAACAAACTATATAAGGCCCCGTTTGGATAAACAGCTTATATAGATGCTTATAGCATTAGGGCTTATAACATTAGAGCTTACATCACAAGCTCTTATACTTGATAAGCTATTTATGTTTGGATATGTACACTAAAAAGTACTTACATAAATTGAAGTGTTTGGATATGACATTACATAAGCAAT
>Ga0315914_1002489_pt1 | contig 28163 bp, 19 predicted proteins | sample MpolenodulesMG_FD_203920 | JGI IMG/M metagenome (GOLD analysis project Ga0315914, IMG submission 203920) | Medicago polymorpha root nodule microbial communities from Los Angeles, California, United States - elongated nodules | ecosystem: Host-associated > Plants > Roots > Nodule | place: USA...
ATTTTGTAGGGACTAAAAACAAAATTCTGAATATTTATAGGGACCATTTACTTAATTAACCCTTCTTTTAATTAGTTTTTATATTAAAATAATATAGCAATTGAAAGGAGAAAATTACTTTTAAAATTAATTGTGCACATGAAACCAAAAAATAATAGAAGTGGTTACACTCACCTCTATAGACATCAACTTATTTGACAAGAGAAGGACCTTATCGTAGATGGTCTTACCTCCTTACTGAGAAATAAAACAGTCATATTATTTTTTAGAGAAATTTTAATATGGATCACATTAATAAAGAGGTGAGATTCTCTCCATTTGATGGACATTGTCATTTGAAGAGAGATAGAGTCCTTGAATATTACTCATTCTGTCTTAAATTATAAGTTATTTTGAAAAAAAATTGGTCCAAATTATAAGTTGTTTTACAATACCAATGAACATTAAAGTTACTCTTTTTAATTTTTATTATTGTTAGTCTGTAAATTTGACAGGCTCATTTAATATGGTCGACATTTGTTTGACCTTTAACTTTGCAGAATCGAAGAGCTTTCGCATACAAATTGAATAGCTTCGACAAAGCATCAAGCCTCGAGCGTGTGGTCAGAGTCTCGACAAAGCAAGGCTGAAAGGATGTTTCGCGTCGAAGACAAGTAAAAGGCGGGAAACACGATTTCAAGCAAAGAGATAGTTTCCTTTTAGTGGAAAACGTGGGACAAGTAGTTGTCCAAGATGGAGATAGTGTTGATCATGGGCTTAGTGGTTCGCCATCTAATTTTTTAGTATAAATAGTAGTTTCCAAGCCGGAAAGTGGGTCGCAAATCATATACAAAATTCTACAACACTCAAACTACCGGCGTCTAGGGAAACGAGTTATATATAATGTATGTAAACTGATTTGTAGACCACCCCTTTTATTTTAATGCAATGCAATTTACCTTTTCCTTGAGTTTACGTGCGTAAACTTACTTTTATCTTACTTTATTTTAAGTTTTTACTTGCAAACTCAAACCTGTCGAGAGACAATTCCTTTTTATTCAAACTCGACCTACCCTCTAAGCAACTTGAGTGCAATTTGTGGCCTTTTATCAAAACTTTTTCCTATAAAAAAAAACCTTTGCACAACGGTCTTGAGATTTCTGGTTCGATCTCGCTTGTAATAATCAGAACTAGTTCGATCACAGGCAAACAATTATACCATTAATTATTGATTACTCTTCTCATACAATTTATTAAGTACAGTTTTATAAAACAACTCATAATATTTTTTCATAGATAATTAATTTCATTTCTAAATACTTGTGAAATGTCCAAAACGTCGTATAATTTGAAATGGATTGGAGAGATCATGAAGGTGTTCCGCCGAATACCTTATTTTTCTAATTTTTTTTAATGTTTATTTGATGATGATTTTGAGGAGATGAGTCAAATTGTTCACGCATTTTTCACCATTGTAACTGTAAAATTTCTTTTCCAATAAACCATAACCTTTTTCAACCAAAGCTACAAAGACAAAAACACCCTCCATCATTCACCACTCTATAAAACCCATTCCAACCACACATTTCCATTTTCAATTTTCAAAACCCTTTCATCTTCAACTTCCGCGGGAAAATGCCTCGAAAACGTAAACAACCCATTCCAGGAGTACTATGGCGTCTCTTCCGAAACAGAGCAAGAACCCTAACAGAAACAATCCTTTCCTTGCTTCCATCTCCACATCCTTCTCCTGATCTTTGTTGCTGTAACGGGCAGATTTGTCTTGGTTGTTGCTCCGACGTGAAGTCTTTTCTCGTCAGACCGAATGATCCCGTTGATTATAGGAAATTGCTTGAGAATTGTTATGTTGTTGTTAAGGAAAATGTGAATCCTATTTGGTTTTTCATTCCGTACTCACATTGCTCCCAATATCAGGTTATATAAAAATTTAAGTGCTTTTTATTTTATATGTTTCTTTTTTTTAACTCTTAGGCTCTGAGTGGTAAAAAATAGCGAATAGCTAATATAGCTTATAGCTGATAGCAGATAAGCTAGCTGATTGAATTTATAGTGTTTTGTGAAATTTGTCGTTGAACACAGCTTATAAATATGAAATGACGTAAAAATTATATATTTAATTAATATTTGTAAATTTGAGATAAATAATTATAGGATATAAGCTGCTTAAATTAGCTTATCAAAGACCGCTATAAGCTAGTAAAAATAAGTTATAAGCGCGTCAGAATGTGAGAGTTACCAAACAGGTTTTTTTTAGTCAAATGAGCTTTTAAGACATAAGCTATAAACTCAAAACACGTTTTTATCAAACAGATCCTTAGATTCAGCGTTTATATTGATTGAAGCTTGTTAGTGTTTTAAATAGGCTTGTTTCTTTTGTATAGTTTATTTTATAAGTTATGTCTATTTGTAGCACTGACACTTCTGATGAAAGGCGTGTCTGTTGTTAAAGTGTACCACACTACCACGTTGAGTGAGAGATGGTATGAGCATGTGTTTATAAGTGGGGGCAATATTCACCTCACAAACCAGTTTTTTGTGGTTAAGTTAGACCCAACCACACAAATTCTAAGATCTGGGGTCCGACACGTCACTGACATGATACTTACTGACACATGTGATTACGTTCAATAATTCATTTTTTCAAATTTTTACCGGAAGACATTGGGGATTGGTTTTTTAAATTGAAGTCTGGAAGCTGGAGTGGATGTTTTAAGAATTTTTGTTTTTGATTTCAGATTGTGAATAGCATTGTTGAACTGATGTGTGAAGTGGACCCAGTCTCCGCCAATGTCCTGTGCTCTGGTTATGATAAGGTGAGAAATTTCTTCTCTTCTTTAGCTTTTATTTAGTTTTGTAGTTTGTTTCAGTTCCTGTTTTTTTCCCCATTATGAGTGTATTCTTGAAGTTGGATTAGATATTTCAAGAGGTTATAATGCAGTGACTTTTCAGTTTTAATTTGGTTCTTCCCAGATTGATATGTTTTATTAGTTGCCGAGTTGTTTGTCCTGAAAATTTCAACTGTGGTTATAAATCAAGAGCGGGTCGGTTTTGTGCTGATACATACCATAAGCCTGCATACTTTTGAATGGTTTTTGTTTGCCTGTCATTTAAGAACTGAAGGCCATGCATGTAACAACGTAATCCCCACCTTCTCCTTACTATATGATACAATACAATCAGCAGATATGCCATGGTTCATTATCATCAGTATTATTAGAGGAAGTATAAGATACTGGTACTATAATATGTTCATCAAGATGTTATTACAGGATATCTTTCTATCTTCTGATAGTTCTCTTCCCTGACTTTTATTTAACTGTTGATTGTTGACATGATACAACTCGGAAATTGAAGGTTCCTTGTAGTGCATTGCTGATCAAAATGTGAAATGTTTTTGAGGACTTATAATTTTTTTTTAATGAAGGCTAATGTGTGATGTATTTTGGTTACTTGTTTTACTTTTGTTAATTTCACAATCACAATAAATAATTTTGTTCATCTTTGATTGAATTGGTTCACCAGATTGAAGGAGAAACATCTGTAAAGCAGAGTAGAGGAAAATCAGTGTTGTCAATTGCGGATTTCATAAAAGTGATAAAACAGCGTTTCCTGAAATTATGCTACGTGACAACACTATAGCACCACTATAGCCTCTGTTTGACAACACTTTGTACAAATTGTGTATTAAGGAATAATAGCAATTTGTTTAAATTCTGCTATGCTATCGCGATATATCGTTGTTATAGCTACTATTTGACAACACTAAAAAGTGATTCTTTTCAGTGCTACCAATTCCTAGGCGATGATATTTTTTTACAGCCCAGGGAATTCAAGAGTCCTGGCCTGTCCACGCTAAACTTTCTGATTCCCAAAAAATAGTTTTTCTGTCAGCCAGCTGGTTCTTATATATCTGCGGCCTAACTAACTACTAATAGCTACCAACTAAATCACTCATTCAGTTGCATTGAGTTAGCCACTCCCCTTTCCTTCCTAACAGAGACTCTTAACTACTGGCTTGCTATCAATATGCAGAGTAAATGTTCAAGACCTAATGTGGAGCTTTTATCCTGTCCATCGTGGTGTCTTCTTTTGAGCAGGGTATGTAATTCTATGAAGATATTTTTAGACATATGATGTTATTTTTTTCATTCTTTTTCTAATCAAATTTAGGTAAAAACTTATAATTGTATCCATGCAGGTTGGAGATGATTTAATGGTTTACCTACTAAAGAATACATCAATATTCTTGCCCACTCCCCATGGAAAACACTACCAGGTGGCAGGTCCTCCAATCAGTCGTCTATGCTTTGATATGTTAGAGAAATGTTCATCAAAGTTTGACAATCAGCAGCCTTCACTTAGCGGTAATAAGAACCATTTATTAATCATACTGTGATCTCAGTAAACATTAACTATAGCATTAAGCACTTTCTATCTGAATATGGTTTTTCTTATTGCCAGAAAAGATATGCATTTGGCATATTTAAATTCCTCTAGTTTCTCTAAGCTGTAATGTTTTTGTTTTTAAACATATGGACTTCTAGTTCTATATTCATACTCATTAGCTATACTGCTAAACTCTTAATTACTACTGTAATCACCAATTGAAATTACACGTCCAGTCGGTATTCTTTTAGAAATTTCATTTTAAATTACCAGATATCATTAACTGGTACAATTTAAAAATAAATACCAGTAACTTAATAAATTTGTGAATTGGTGACCCTTGTTTTATTTCTCTGTTAAACGTTTGTCTTCTTTTCTAATGTCATGAGTGTTTGAGCAACATTACATACTAGAATATTGTTTTGCCTTTTGATTACCGGTATAATGTTGATATATGGGGTTATGTTTGCAACAGGAGCACAAAAGAGAAAAAGATCTGCGGATACTGATGACACAACCGTACAAAAACTAAAGCGCCATATTTCTTGCCATACTGATGGTCTTGTTGGCTTTGGAAGTAATGTAGGTTTGACCGATAAGTCATCAATGCAACTGAGTAGGCATCATGGGAGCAGGAATTATGATGTCAGTGTTTCTGAAGCTCCTATGTCTACAAGAACTGTGACTGTTACAAGGAAGGCAAAGTTAGAAGGGAAACCAGACTTGAACTGTATTACAACTAAACCTAGAAAGCGATCTAGGCCTTGTCGTTGGAAGAGGCTTAGAGGAAAAAAGCAGAAGCAATCAACCGCTGAAGATAATCTTAATACGGAATGCAATTTGCTTCCTACTAATACAGATGTCTTGCATGCTAATTTACAACATGACAACACCAGCTTAAGCTGTCATGATAAGGTGACAAATTGTTTCTGTGAAATTTTGTGAAAGTCACTTACCAAATTTTGTCTTGAAATTCAGGTAGGAATTATATGCTTTTTTGCTGCATTTTCGTTTGTTTTTATAAAAAGAAAATCTATCCCGATAGAAAAGGAAATAAAGTTAGCGTACGATCTTTGTAGACTTACAACAATCAGAAATGGGAAAAAGAAAAATGTGTGTACCCAAAATATCTACTCAATCCTTTTGCAAGCTTTTCCTAGAAATGCCTTTTAATATCCCATGAGCAAAGCTCACAAAAAAGCAAGGAAAACTAGACTGTCTGGATAAAGCTATTTGATAAACATTATTATCGTCGTAAAGTTCTGATTACTTAATAGTAGAAAAATTTCTCTTTTTTTATATACATATTTTAGTTATGAAATGTGTTTATAATAAAGGGAGTGGGAATAGTGAGATGTTGATTATAGGTCACGTTACCCAAAGTTAATTAGTATTGAAATGCAAGATAGTGATGTGGGATTCTTTTCAATCTTCATCAATTGTAATTTTCATTTTGATATAGTGCATAAATTGTCTTGCAGATATCATTTTATGTCGTGTTATTACATCTTTATATGTTGTTTAGCTGCAGATGTTGCGGAAATGTTCTTGCTGTTTGATCTTACATTCTCTTCCAACTATTCCTAAGTGGACTGATATCAATAGGAAATACATCTTTTATAATCTGGAGTCTTCACTCTCAGTTCTTCCGAAGAAACGTATCCTCCACCAATGAGTTTTGAATCTAACATGGTGTACATGCCCACCCTGAAATGATATTTTTTTAATCATTCCCATCTTTGATTATTTTTACAAGGGAGCAAATTGGTATGGGAGTTCTTTCAGAATCACTTTCCGCAGTTCATGTTCCTTCACAGATTATCTTCAGATATTTTACATTCCTTAAAACCAAATTTGGCTAGTTCGAAATTGCTCATTGGCAATATTTTTGGCTTCTCAGATGTAAATGCCAGTGCTCAGCCATTGCCATGTTCCCACATCAGTGGCTCGTGTCTCATTGACGCTGCATGCCTGTAAGTTCAGGCAGGCCCTTTAGATTACAGAGCATTCTACAAAATGTTAAATACTTTGTACAAAATCCCCAGTTCATTTCGCTCTTTCAGTTTGGATTTTGTGATGCTGCAAGACTGATTTATAACATTTTTAAGATTGTTAGAAGATTCATCGACCTTAATCTTTTTCCTGTGTTGTGTGTTAGAGGGGTCTTAGTATGAGTTCATGGAAAAGAAGTGCCTAGAACCTGGAAGTTGGATATTCTTTGGTCCAAAGGTTGCTATGCAGTGAGGATTTAGATGGTTTCTTGATTGATGTTTACTTTAATTCGTGAATGATATGCTGACCAAGGAAGAAATGAAAAAAAGAAAAATCTTATGGCACACTATTTCCTTGAACGTATAAATTTATGTGAATAATGCCTTGATATGCTTCCTTGTGCATAAAATGAAATCTTATTGACTTGATGTAGGGAAGGTGAAGAACTAAAAAAAATAAAAAATAAAAATCATTCAAATTCTTATAGTTGATTTGATGAATTATAATGATAAAGCTCAACAAATAAATTTCAATATCATCAGCCAGATAATAAACTTTTTACAAGGATTAGCATCCGAATTCAATAAAGAAGCTCGTATTTCTTTGAAATTGTAATAATTCGATGGTTTGTAGGTATCGTCTCTTGTGAAGTGGTTTAAGTATCTCATTTGTAGGACAAAGTGTTGCTGGGATGCAAAGCTCTCGGTTGAGCACTTTGTTCCATTACTTGATCAACATGCAAATTGAAGATCTAGCCCCAGATTTATCACATTAATATCTGTCTTTGAACACATAAGTTTTGATAAATAATCTTGGATATGGTTCCTTGTACATAGAATGAAATGGGTATTGAAAGGATGTAGAAAGTGGTGGAGGAATTAAGAAACAGATCAAAATTGTCATATTCATATTAGTTGAATTTATGATTAAGCACAATATGCTAAGCAATACCATAATCCATTTTTAGTGTTAATATTCAAATTCAATGATTAGGCTCATACTCTTCTAAATGTTAATATTTGCAATGCTTTTTTGTAGGTATCACTCTCTTGTTAAATGGTTTAAGAATGTCATTCGTAGGGCACGGTGTTGCCAGCCTGCAAAGTTCTTGGATAAGCACTGTGTTGTTTCATTATTGGATCAACATACAGATGAAAGTAATAACTCCAGACTTGAGGTAATTTTTTTTCTCCTAAAGTTATAGCATTTTGGCTTGGTCAAGTAGTTTTACCAAGTCATTGAGGTTACAAGAATTTTTTTACCTTGTTTGTACTGCATATATTTATTTTTTCATTATCAATCGAATATGTAGTACTTATCAGATTTTTTTTATTGCAGTGCAATGTATTAGACACCCAACATTCACAGCGTGAGGCAGTTGAGTCATGTTGCTCAAAAAGTCAAGTAGTATCTTTCATTTGGGCTGTTTCTAGAAGTTTACTTCCTTCTGAACTACTAGGTACTCCTTCAAATTGGAGAATAATGAGAAGAAATATTTCCAGGTTCATACAGTTACGGAAATTTGAAAAATTCCCTTTAAAGCTATGTTTGCATGAGCTGAAAACATCAAGGTTTCCATTCCTATTGAATAAATATTTCTTGAGTAGTCAAAATGCTTGGATTCTGAAGTATTTAGAAGGACATGATGAAGTCCTTCATAAAGAATTCAGAAATTGGAACAATGATGTAAATGGTGTCAAACGTAAGCTTCTGGAGAAGTGGATCTTCTGGTATTATTCATTTCTGGTTGTGCCTTTGGTGCAAGCAAACTTCTATGTTACTGAAAGTCAGCAAGGAAAACAAGATATTTACTATTATAAGAAACCTGTTTGGGAGAAGTTGACTAAAAGCACTATTGCTTGCCTCAAAGACTCGAGATATAGTCAGTTGGATGATATGGCCTTGCGTAATATTCTTAGAGGTAGACCATTTGGATTTTCAAAGCTCAGAGTTCAACCTAAAGAAAATGGAGTAAGGTTGGTGGCGAATCTTAAAGGTTCTTCAAGATTGCAATTGGTTGAGTCCACTATGGGAGTTCGATACTGCAAAACTCAAAGGAAAGAAAAACACCAGAAAATAATGTTTGGAAAGTACCGATCTGTAAACGACGTTCTTCGTGATGCGCATACTATTCTGAAAGGAATTCAGTTCAAGGAGCCTCAGAGACTAGGTTCTTCAGTATTTGATTACAATGATGTTTATAAAAGACTCTGCCCATTTTTGGTTAGCCAGAAGAAGGGATTGACACCTATGTCTTCCTTATTCATTGTCACGTCTGATGTTCTGAAAGCATTTGATTCTGTTGATCAAGAGAAGCTGCTTGACATAATGAAAGAAGTTCTTTGGAAAAATGAATATTTTCTTAAACAGTGTGATCAAGTTATTTGCACAAAGAACTCTTTGTGGGTTCAAAAGCAATTTACTATGCTGGATGAAACGAGCAACACTGGCCATACACAGTTCAGATCATTTGCTCCATCCCGGCATGCTGTCTTTGTTAATCGGGTATAATTTTTCATTTTTCTTAATAGGCGCATGAGAAAGTTATCTGGGTCAGTTTATTTGCATATTTTGTTATCATCTATTCTGATTTGTTGTATCTCATGATCATAAGTCATAATCCAATACATAACACAAAACTCAAATTTAAATGTCTTGTACTTATTCCCTCTACATATTATACATAAATATTTTGAAACTTTTCTTTACTATTGAGTGGGTATCTGACATGCATCTCAATTGAATTTTCTTATGATTACGCCCTTTGTTCACCCATACTTAAGCTGACAATAACATTAAAATTACACTTCTTTTAGACCGGAGGTTTTCTTTGAGTTTGATACAATTTTATGCAAGATTATGTGGTCCCTAATCAAACATGATTCAAATCAATGTTGTCAACTTTTGAGATCTTATGTAGGACCAAGTGGAGGGGGCGAAAGATTGTAACTTTGTAATTGTAACATGGATAAAAAATCCTACGAAAAAGCAAACCTATACTTTTATATAAATATATGCATAAAACATAAAAGATAGTAGAGATATAGAATATTCATAATCATAACTTCACAAGTCATGATCCAATGCATAACACACAACTCAGCATAAGCTCATCATAAAATCACACAAGTTCTAGGTACCTTGTAATTAGGGTAGGAAGTTTTTCAATCCCCCAATAAGGATGGTCATCCTCTGAAGAATCTTCATCCTCGTTACATAATATTAGAGTGATACGTGAAGCTACTGCTGATGTTTCCACTTCAAATAGTGATGACGAAGAAACTACGGAAAATGATAACGATCATGCTTTGGATATTGAAGATCTCTTCGGCATTGAGGAAGAGACAATAATTGTTCCACCATGGCTGTTGTTGGATCTAGAAGTGTATGTTCAAGGAACAACAAAATCACAGGAGAAATTTTCTTATGCTCTTGCATGTCCATTCGCCATCTTTGAAACCATCAACAAATCAAGGAGTTAATCACCAATCTCTTGAAGAAGGTTTATAATGATGGTTTTAGTACTGGATTATCCTGTATTTAAAAGAAATATAAAATTATTTAATTGGTTAGAAAAGTTAGTAACGACTTCCTTAGGTGAGTTAGTGGTAGTTAGTAAGTAGTTAGGTAGTGAATCATCCGTAAACTCTATATATAGAGAGAGCAATGTTTTTTTTATAAGGTATTCATTTTCAGAATCTTTTCAATCCATTTGTTATTGTTGACCAATATGCAACCCCATGAGTATGAAAATAATCTCTATCTTTCCTATGTCTATGATCTTCCTCCCTTTGATCCATGGATTTAAAATATATTCCAAATTGCTCAAGTGTTAACATATTGTTTCTTTACTTTTGAAGAATATATTTAATTAATTCTATCGGACAATAGAGTTTTATGGAAAAAGCTCCTATTCTATGCTTATGTTTACCTTTTTTATTATATCGCAGGAGTGGCAGAAGAATGTGAAAAAGAAATTGCTATTTTCATATCTAAGAGAGCATGTGAAGCACAATGTGTTGCAATTCGATGGAAAATTTTTCTTACAAGGTGTTGGTATTTCCCAGGGAGGGATTTTGTCATCTTTGCTTTGCTCCTTATATTACGGGCATTTGGAGAGGCATGTGATATTTCCATTCTTTAAAAAAACACTTGAATCTGGCAGTTGCAAGGAGAATAATTCTGTCGAAAGCAACAGTGGTGACTCGTCACCATGTTACCTGCTAATGCGATTTATTGATGACTTCTTTTTTATATCAAACTCAAAGAAGCAGGCTGCCAGCTTTTTCTCCAGATTGAAAAGAGGATTTCGTGGTTACAACTGCTACATGAATGAGAAAAAGTTTGGTGCAAACTTTGATGTAGAACAGACACCAGCTTCCTCATTGAACAGAGTTTATGTGGGCAAAGACAGTGCTACTTCATTCGTTCAATGGAGCGGTCTTCTTATCAATTGTACCACTATGGAAATTCAGGCTGATTACACAAAGTAAATCTCTATTGAAAGCTTTCTGATTGATATTATGGCTGTATGTGTATACTTGTTACAAGCATGTTTCATACATTTATACTCTTCTACTATTTATGACCATCAATCATTGACTGCGGCGTTTTAAGCTTTTCGTAAGATTTTCACTGTTTTATTATGAAAATATCTACCTTCTATAAATTTCATAGATTTTCTGCGTTCAATTTTGAACATGGGATTGATGTAATTGTTTAACTGATCTAGTAAAATATCTCTATTAAGCATATTATGCTGTTTTATCTCTATTTGTTAACTCCTGGTTAAAAAAAAGCATTCTACGTATGTTAAACTGAAATCTTAAGTTTTGATCCCTAAGTTTCTTGTAAGGGCTTTTCAGATGGAAGAATGCTTTGTGAGAACTTATTTTAGGAAAAACTTTCATGCTGTGGCTTGTTGTGCATGATTTATCCGTAATTGATATCCTGTTGATATGTTATTGTCAAGAATAGGACCTGGGGGGAGGGTTTTATTAGTTTCAAATACGGAATAGGAGTAATTTAACAGGGCACTCTAACATGGCTTGATCCATATAGTCAATTTCACTTAGTCGGAAGAGTATTTGGTTGTTATTGCTGAAAAATTTTTTTATTTTTTTTGAACAAGCATTGTTGAAAGCTTTTTATTGTTAAGTATTATTCATATTGTGGTTTTATTCGGGTTATTTTTCTTGGAATAACTAATTCTACATTCCAAACAGGTACTTGAATAACCATTTAAGCTCGACACTTACTGTTTGCTGGCAAGGAAAACCAGGCACTCGTCTGAAGGAGAAGATGCGTTTCTTTCTAAGACCTAAATGTCATCCTTTATTCTTCGATTCAAATCTCAATTCAGCAGCAGTTGTCAGATTAAATATTTATCAAATGTTTTTGATATGTGCAATGAAGTTTCATTGTTACATCTGCCACCTATCATTTGTTTGCAAACTTCACAAACGATACTGTTCAGATATTATTGTGAAATCCTTGAGGTATGGATGTCATATCATACTGATCAATTGGTATTACCACTTTAGTTTCTCAATTCATTTGATTTACTTATCTTATTGAACCAATAGGCAATACTATACTTAAGCCAGTTATGTTTTCTTTCATGGTCAACTATCAGATACATGCACCTGCTGATAAAGAGGAGGATGCATTCAATGCGTCTGAATTCTAGTATCTGGCCAATTTTGAAGTTGAAGAAGGGAGAGGTTGAATGGCTTGGATTTCATGCTTTTGTACAAGTGCTAAAGAGAAAGGAATCACGTCATAAGAATTTGCTGCCAGTTTTGAAATCGAAGTTGCTGTCACATAGAATTTCTGGAAACGTGTCACCTGAACTGAAGTATGCTGTCGATGCCGAAAATTCTTCTTTGCTTTGGAAAATCAAATATTAATTCCTATAGGTAAGTTGTGATGATCGAACTCATTCTTTCTTTGTACTAAAATAGGCAATGTGTCATCCACATAGTTAGTATATTTCAATATTTTACACATGGAACCATTTTTTAAATAAATTTGATCATCCATTATGCTAACAACTTTTTTTTTACACAAGTGAGTAACTTGTCAAAGACTTTTAACGTTTCAGCAAAAAAAACTAACATATTTCATTCATTTGGGTAAGGCAAATGTGCATGTAGAAATTACAAGTATTTAGGCATAGACAATTACTTTTGTGCAAATATTTAACAAAACTTGTGACCAAATTTACATGGAAATACTTATAACAGAATATCAAAATAGAAAATAGTAACATGTAAAAACTGTAACTTTTAAAGTGTCCTACAAAATGCAGGTGAGAGATCCTACATGGTAGCGCAACAAATCACATTGCTTTGTTTTTTTGGGGTGATCAAATTGCCTTGCTAATGCTCATTTTTTTCAATTGTTATTGTGTAGGTATCAGTTATGTGATATGCAGCGTGATAAAATGGATGGTCGTATCTTGATAAAACTGATAGGTCTGAGTGGAATAGTACACGTTTTTGTTTCATATTAATCTTTTTTGCGCTCCTAGCCTTGTATCAGTTAGCGGTAAATATGAAATCAAATTTAACTGTGTAAGAAAGAACATGAAAGACTGAAAGAGATTTGAATGTGGTATTGTCCAGTCAATGTTGAAAACTTGAATGTGGTATAATTTTTTTTGTGCTCCTAGCCTTGTATCAGTTAACAGTAAATATGATATCAAGTTTAACTGTGTAAGAAAGAACATGAAAGACTGAAAAAGAGATTTGAATGTGGTATTGTCCGGTGAATGTTGAAAACTTGCATGGTTTGCCTTTGGGAACAGAAAACAGCTACCAAGTATAAAATGGTTAGATCTGCATACACTGGTTAAAGCAAGACAACAAAGTTTGATAAGAAAAGGTTGGTAACTTTGTAGCACCCGACACTTCTGATCAAAGATGTGTCTCAGTGTCTGTCATGTGACACTGACATGACATTGACACATGTGATTACATTAAATTATGTCATTTTTTCAGATTATTATCATTGTCGATGTGTCGTTGTCCATGTCATGGCTGATGTTTTGTCCGTGATTCATAGTTGGTAAGAATAGATGTTGAATGCTTGATCAGTTATAAACCAAAGTCTGAAGACATGTTTGGTTTGAGAACATATTTGTTAATTAAAGGGAGAAAGTGGGTGTTTCTAGTATTTCTCTCGTTATCAACTCTTTTTTTGACTAATACTACTACATCTGTCCCAAAATATATAATTGACTGTTTCACACATGTCAATGACATTTTTTATGTTAAATATCTTTAATTATGTATTAACAAAAATTCAAAAAATTTCATATTCTGAAAATATTCATCGAGACGAATCCAACTTCTTATATGCTATCATTTGTCTTTATATAATAGTAAAAAAATATGGTTCAAACATGTTATGCGAACAGTGCACATAATAAAAAATGTCATTTATTTTGGGACAGAGGGAGTAATATACTTTTGCAATTTGAAGTTATTATGACTAATACATTATCATTAAGCAAATATCACCAAGACTTTCTTTGAATCTAAGATTCTTTGTATTCTAAATCTTTTAACGAAGACTAAATAGTTGTTGTGGTGCGTAGTTGTTGCTGGGAAAATCTAATTATTAGGTCGACTTATCAAGGGTTGATTATATTACAATTATTGGGTCAAGAGGCTTGGTTTAAATAAAGAAGTTCTTGGTTTCATTAAAAGTTATATTAAACTGAAAAATTAATTTATAAAGTAAATACAAACAAGAAACAACAACAACAAAAATTAAATTAAAGTGGTTGGAATATCCATGTCTTAAGAATCGTATGTTGACACCGAAACTGCTAATTGAATTTGTAATTAATTGAAGTCGATCTTTCAATAGAAATCTAACAAACAATACAACATGATAATAAATCAAACGTGGTACAAGACGACAAACAATTAAACGACACATTCAGACGACAAAATCACAAAAACATAAAGTAAAAACTTGATTTATGTAAAAACCACTTATTACAAAGAAAGTGCATGTTTGTAAGAATTTTGTCGGTGTATATTATTAACTTAGACGTTGTGATTGTGTGCAGGTTAATCTCTTATATTTTTAGTTATGTTGAATATATGAGTTGCATTTTGAACAAATTTGATATACTCTACTAAGTCGAATGAATCGATATCTTTTGTTTGTTAAAAAAAGACAAACAAAAAATGCTGATTTTTATATTTGACCAATTAAAAAAATATAGCCGCCTTATTTGTTTTCCACTCAGGAGTTAGGACTAGTCAATAATCAAAAGTGAGCACTTTATAATACTGTTTTATCCACTTTGACCACATACAATATTTTAAGCTCACTAGCTGACTACTTCCCTATATAAGAAACCACACGTGTGTTTGCTCCAAAACACAGAAGAATTAAGCATAAATCAACAACAATTCATACACCAAAAAATTAACTTAAACAAATTAAGCAAATTAATCAGATATGGAATTCAATTACCTTCTCTACCTAATTGCTTTTGCAATTGTGCTTAGCAAATCTATTGTCAATTGCATAGAAACTATTGAAGTTGAGCCACTTCTTGATGTTGCTTCATTGAATAGAAACAGTTTCCCTAAAGGATTTATATTTGGAGCAGGATCCTCCTCATACCAGGTAATTAATTACTCCAATTTTGCTTTAAAATGAGTTCTAATATAACAAACTTAGAAACTAAAATTAAAGAATTTCTTACAAAAAAAAATTACATATTATATAAACATATAATCTTGATTATATATTGTGTGTTTCTGACATGAATGTAATTTATTTATAATTAGTTTGAAGGTGCAGCAAATGAAGGTGGTAGAACACCAAGTATATGGGATACTTTCACCCATAAATATCCAGGTAAATATATAAAATTTACAATTTATCTATTTTTCTTATTACTAAAGATTTACAATTTTCAATTTGATATTTTCATAAGCATAATAATTTACAATTTGTGCAACTTTAATTGACATGCAGAAAAGATCAAAGATAGAAGCAATGCAGATGTGGCCATTGATTCATATCACAACTACAAGGTAAACTAGCTTCAAAGTATATATTTATATTTGTGTTTTTGTAAAAAAAAAAAAGTATATATTTGTGTTTTCTTACTAAAAAAAAGTTGAATCTAAAATTTAAGTAATTGAATAATAAATTATGGGATGAAAAAAGTACTTATACTTATATCTAAAGCTATTCTTTCTATTTTAATTATGGAGGGTAAAGTTTTAAAGCAAAAGTAATGAACAAAACTTAAATAAACTAATTTTGACTTTGGTGAAATAAAATAATTAATATATTGTTGTTCATATATATTATAGGAAGATGTTAGGATCATAAAGGATATGAACTTGGATTCATACAGATTCTCCTTATCCTGGTCTAGAATATTGCCAAGTAAGTTTCATGTTGATAAATTACTATTCTTCACTAATTTTCATCTTATTGAAAATTTTAATTTAATTAACAATTTCAATTTTTTAACTATTTATCCATAATAGAAGGAAAGCTTAGTGGTGGCATAAATCAAGAAGGAATCAACTATTACAACAATTTCATCAATGAATTATTGGCTAATGGTAAGATCTTGAAATTCAATGTTTATTTCAATTTGACTATATTACCCTATATTTTGTTGTTGATGATCATAATAAATTGTCAATAATTTTAGGTATAAAACCATTGGTGACACTTTTTCATTGGGATCTTCCACAAGCTTTGGAAGATGAGTATGGTGGCTTCTTAAGCCCTCTCATAGTGTGAGTTTCCAAAACAATATAACTTAATGTTTTCTTAGAAAATAAAATATATATCAAGATATGATTGTAATTTTTGTTACCATTTTTCAGAAAAGATTTCCAAGACTATGCAGAACTTTGCTTTAAGGAGTTTGGTGATAGGGTGAAATATTGGGTTACTTTGAATGAACCATGGAGTTACAGTCAAAATGGCTATGCAAATGGACGAATGGCACCAGGTCGTTGTTCTAGTTGGTTGAATCCAAATTGTACCGGTGGTGATTCTGCGATTGAGCCCTATATAGTCACGCACTACCAACTTCTAGCTCATGCTGAAGCCGTCAATGTGTACAAGACAAAGTATCAGGTTTGTTACTTTTTTGAGACTCTTATAGCTTAAACAATTGTTAGACTTTTGCCATATAAAGTATCAATTAGTAGATGATTTATCGATAACGGTTTCTTTATATTTCTATTTAAAGACATTAAACGTTAACGAAAAACTAAAGTATTTATATGTTACATGTGCAGGAATCTCAAAAGGGTGTGATAGGGATAACCTTGGTAGCTAACTGGTACCTGCCACTCTCAGATTCCAAATCCGACCATAAAGCCGCTGAAAGAGCTGTTGATTTCATGTATGGATGGTAAGATCTTCTCTTCCCATCACTCTTTTTTGATTTATTTTCAAAATGTAAATACATATTTTGATTTTATAAAGCAAAAAATCTTGGATGTGGTTTACATGAAAATATGGATTAACATTAGGGTTTTGTTATCATTGGTTTTCTAAGGTTTATAAACATTCTAGTTCATATATTTTTTGTGATATGGTTAAATGAATTTGTGGACAAAATGTTTAATCAAAAGTTGATTGATTTCAGGTTTATGGATCCACTAACATCAGGAGATTATCCAAAAAGCATGAGATCCCTTGTTGGAGCAAGATTACCAAAATTCACTACAAAACAAGCTAGGTTACTCATTGGTTCATTTGATTTTATTGGTTTGAACTATTATTCTTCAACTTATGCTTCTGATGCACCATTTCTAAGCAATGCTAGACCTAGCTACTTGACAGATTCTTTGGTTAATCCAGCATGTAAGAAACTAATTTCTACCATTCTATGCGTTCTCTAACTATTTATATACATTGAATTTAAAGATTTTGACAATGGCGTATCTTTTCTATTTGTGGTTAATTGCAGTTGAGCGAAATGGGAAACCTATAGGTATTAAGGTACGTCATATCGACCTTTCTTCTAACGATCTTGCCGGTTTGATTCATTTCTAAAATATAAAACTAATGTGCTTCAATAATTATGCAGATTGCTTCTGATTGGTTGTATGTTTATCCAAGAGGAATTCGTGACCTTTTGCTATACACCAAGGAAAAGTACAATAACCCCTTGATTTACATAACTGAAAATGGTAATAACATATAACCATATATCATATTTAGTTTGCTTAAATGTAGTATTTTACATCTTTATATGTGATTTTTAAACTTGTTGAATCAAAGATGTATGAAGTTGACGTGTATACTTCACTTATAGGTATTAATGAGTACGATGATCCTACACTATCAGTCCAAGAATCGCTCATGGACACTTTTCGGATTGATTACCATTATCGTCATCTATATTATCTTCGATCTGCAATTGAGTAAGTAGTCTTTTACATCTCTAAAAGGTTTCTCTATTTTTCGCCACTCAATTTAATGATGTTCTAAACCATTTTCCTTTAAATATGTATGACAGGCAAGGTGCAAACGTCCAAGGATATTACATATGGTCCTTGTTCGACAACTTTGAATGGTGCTCAGGTTATTCTGTGAGATTTGGAATGACCTTTGTAGATTACAAGAATGGTTTGAAAAGATACGAGAAACTTTCTGCATTGTGGTTCAAGAATTTTCTCAAAAAAGAAACTAAACTTATGTTTCTTGCGAGAAAAGTTATGAGTTTTATTCATTAAAAGCTTTATTTGTAAATATTTATTTATTCTTTATTCATTATTTTGTTCTAAAGAGGTCCTATTCAACCGAAAAGGGAATGAAAAATGGATGTGTAGATATACTGATCTTGTATGTTGTTGCTATTGATTCAATTTTAGAATGAAGGAAAATTATAGTTGTTATGATAAATATATGAATTTCAGTTATTCATATTTGATTAACTTTTCGTCTGAAAATGCGATTTATTATGTCCTAGTTATTGATTGAAAAGTTAAAGGATACAGGGAACTACAAATACTATAAATGAATCATTTAATAAAAAAAAAGCCTTAATTGCAGTTTTAGCCCCCTAACTTTCCTAAAGTTGTGATTTTGGCCCCTAAGAAAAAAAAACTACAAAACAACCCCTTAAGTTTTGCAACTGTAGCAGTTTTGGCCCCCTAAGGCAAAAATAAAAATAAAAAATAACACGTGCCACCTCACTTAGGGTGCCATGTCAGCGTAGACCGAGTCAATATCAGCCTTGGGGGCCAAAACTGCTACAGTTGCAAAACTTAGGGGGCTGTTTTGTAGTTTTTTTTTCTTAGGGGCCAAAATCGCAACTTTGGGAAAGTTAGGGGGCTAAAACTGCAATTAAGCCTAAAAAAAAATGTTAAAAAAAACAAGACCTATAATTTTTGTTGTCACAAGTACATAATGCTGAAATTGTTAGACCGGATGCCATGACCGGGGTTCGAACCCCGGTACCTCCACTTGTGTGTGTGAGTTTATAATGGCTTTGCCATTTCGTCTATCTACCAAAAAAAAAAAGTACAGAGATGGATCTTCTAGTAAAACTCCATCTTCATCATATTAAATTTGGAGTTATGCTCCATAGGGAAAGGAAGAGATTTGTGAAGGTAAATTGTAAAAAAAACAAAACAGATAATCGCAGTGGAAAATTAAAATTTCCCTTTGGATGGATCAGTATGAATGGTCATGAATTCGTGATTGATTGATTACCTCTCATAGCGCAGAACCCGTTGCATGAACGACAATGAAGTATTCTAGACCACCTAACAGCTAGAGCAGACTCTGCAGTAACTCTGAAGTTTGCTGAATCAAGGTGGGATTTGAACTTGCTTACACTATGTCATCTACATAGAGTTACAGGGCAACAAAACAAGGGAAAATGTCTTCATGGAAAATGACATGTCTAGAGAGGTGAAAAGATCTAGAGGTTAAGTCATGAAATTTGTAACCTTTATAGCCAGGGGGATATCCAAAAAAGACACATGGATTTGCTCTCTGTGCGAACTTGTTGCGATGATGAGGCATAGTAGATCTGTAACACATTCAACCAAAAATTGAATCAGTTGTTGACAATGTTAAGTAGACATAACAGAAGCATTTGGAGTATTTACTGGACTGTCAAGAACACCATACTTGATTAGCTTGGGAAGAAGGTCTTGAATTCTGACTTTTCTTGTAGATTGAGGGGGGGGTACACATTGATTTTGAAGCACTTCACCTTTTTGTGTTTAGGAACACCACAATGTGAGCATATATAATGACCCTTTCGGTGATATTTGCAGTGTTTTGAATAGCAAAAGCTACATTGGTTCACTAGAAGTTGAGGTATGAATGATCTCTCATTGCTTTTCATCTTAATAAAATCATTGATAAAACTACATTGATAGATGTTTATGTATCAATGTGCAAGATTTGGCCATAAACCTGATTCAAAGACCTGTTGATAAATTCTATTGTATCACTTTGAAGATGATCATCAACATTGGTTTGAACACCACCATAGTTGTAATGATGAATACAATAGAATTTAGTGAAGTATTCACTTACAATAGACGAACCTTGAGTGAAATTGAGAAGGTTCTTCAATCGTGAAACTCGTTCCTAATTGCAGCAACATTTGTAACATAGATGGTACCAACTGAAAATTTGATTGGAGATCGAATTTAATAGCGAAGATGAAACAACGATGTTGTTTCCAAAAATGGAATTGAAGATCTTTTTCAGCATGTTTTGGGAAGAGAGCCATCAACAAAACCTATATTGTTCTTGCCATCGAGCGCCATTTAGATTGCTCAACGCTAAGAGTTGAAATTATCAATGGTGAGAAAGTTGTGACGCTTAGATTTTACCATGACGATCGGAAGAATGCATAAAGTACCATCATGGTTAACCATTGGAGGAATCGATGAGGAGAAGAAATATCATAAAGATCGAAAAAAGTGGAAGAAAGTTTGTTAAGAAATATCTTCTCATATCACATTAGTGAGGAAGCTCTAACATGTAACTGAAAAATGAAATAAAACTGTTACAATCAGTTTGCAAATAACTACCATTTGAAATAACTAGAAATTGAGAGTTCACTAACTAACTAAACAATAGTAGCAATTACGTCGATCATTTATAAACTACTAAGAACAATATAAATAGACTTAAATCAATAGTTGGAATCACCCTCATGCTAGAGATTATGCCAACCTTTGGTATAGGCTAGCTCAATGGTTGTCATGAGGTACATAGAACATAGGTATTGTATAAAATAGAATAGAATATAAAACATCTAAGAGTAGCAATATCAAGTTTGAATAAAAAGAAAAGAAAAAAAGAAGATTGAATAAAAACCAAAAGGCTAAATTATACTTTTGGGCTTTGTTTCCGAGTTTGGAGAAGGGGGAAGGGAAGGCTTTGAGGGGTGGAAAATATGAGGGAAAATGGAGAAATCTTTCAATTTTTTTAAAAGGGTAGTTTTTTAGAGAATGATAAATTAATGCATATGATTACTATATTTTTAATTTAAAAAATAATATAACAACATAGATTAAATTTGAAAATTCATATAAACCCTTCAAAACCCCCTAAAACCCTCCCCCAATACAATTTTTAGTTCCTCAAATGAGGAGGGTTTAGTATTATGAAGAAAAGTTAACCCCCGAAGGCCTCCCCTCCCATTTTCCTCTATTTCTTCCACTTGTTCTTTCCTTTTTTTCTCTAGTCTTTCTCTCCCTTTCCCTCCAAACTCGCAAATAAAACATTGGTCTCTTAAGTTAATTTTAGGTTTTAATTTGATCACTTAAATTTATTTCATTTCATTTTAATCCTTTAAATTACAACTGTTAAACAATTTGATCCTTTAAGTTTATTCCATTTCAATTTGGTCACTTAACTTATAAATATTAGATATTTTGATCTTTTATGTTACAAAATTTGACACTTTAGTCTTTATTTTCGGGACCAAATTATATAAATATTTGTAACTTAAGGAGCAAAGTATTATACGTAAGGGACCAAAATTAAATAAATAAAATTCAAGTGACCGAATTGTATAACGTTTGTAACCTATGAGACCAAAATAAAGCGAAATAGATTTAAGAGGCTAAAACGAAACCTAAAATTAACTTAAGAGACCAAAAATGTAATTTAGCCAAACCAAAATCAGAACTAAGATATATATAAAGATGATGTATAGTTGATTTTGTGGTTAAGGTGAGCAAAATGATAAGAGGATCCATGGTTTAATCCCTACTCTCAACGTAACATTAACAAGGATTAAATGCTATTTTGTGCCCTCATGTTTCACAATTATTTAATTTTACCCCCTCAAGTTTTAATTGCTCGGTTGTAGCCCCAAAATTTACAATTAATCAATTTTGACACCTCAAGTTTCAATTGTTCGATTTTAGCCCTCATGGTTACTCCATTTTGCATTTGTTAGTCGCATGTTAACATTTTGACCGTTAAGACGTTGACGTGGATTTTTTAAATAAAAAATAATAGTGTATATAAGTAAGATACTTTTTTATTTTATTTTATCTGAATATCTAAAAAAAATTACGTATGTTACTTTCATCATGTCCCCTTAATATTTAATTTAATGTTTTACTTAATTATTTATATAAAAAATGTATTACTATAATTATTCTTTTGAAATTATTGATAACCAGCAGTTTTGTAGGTTATTACGTTGCACTTATCCTCCATAATCTACTAGAAATGGAGTGATTGCATCTGTAGCATATAATCAGTGATTATTTAGGAATTTATGGTTTTAATTAATTTTTAGTCCTTTTGAACTAGTAATGTGTGTTGTGGATGTTTTGTGGAATAGGTTAAGGACTTGATTTAGAAATACAAGAAGATACAACATGGAAATGGAGTTAGGTGATGTGTGAAGATGGAGCGCTAGGAAGAATGTTTGAAGTTGTATCGCTTTGTATCGTCCAGGATGGTCGCACGATTGTACGAACTCATGGGCCCTTGTCTATCACTGCTTAAGGGTTACATTATATAAGTTGGCGCCAATCATTGCATTACGAGGAATAAAAGGAGATGAGAACAAGAAAGACTGTTTGAACTGAAACCACATCTTGGAAAGGAATAAGATATGCCAAGATCTATCTAGGATTCTTATTAGGGACCACGACTCAGCCTCTCCCTAGATGGAGAGTTATTGATGTCCTAACCTAGTAATGTTGCATGTTAAATACTGTGATTGAACTCCAAAAGGTGTGTCTTCACACACTTAACATGATAACTGAGTTGAAAGACCCCTAAGACGTCTAGGTTATCAGAAAGTCATATAAAGCTTTATTTCTCTATATCTTAGCAAAACTCTGACATAACTTATTCATTTCTTAAACCACACTTTAACCTTTGAGAACTTATAAACTCTTTCATAAACTATTATTGTTTTTAATCATTATTTTATTGTTGTGACAAAATAGAGAATCAGTTACATCTAAAATCGGATAAGAATGGTTTGTCTTTTTTTTCAATTTTAAATAGAAATAATTTTAAATTTTGGGAAATGACCATTAAACACATAGAATTAGAGTGATCATGAGTTTAAAGAAGGACTGTTAAGGAAATTTGGTGGACTTCAACTTTCTTATGAATGAAAAATGAAACAAATAAAAAATGTTAGTAGATACTCTTACATATATAATTGACCGGATGAAATGTATATTTGATTACTTTATAATTTATGTCAAATAGTAATTACTTTTAATGCACCTTCTTAATAAAACTTTCCAAATTAAACAAATAACTTTTTTCATAATTTATACATTTCCAAACAAGTTCTTATAATTATATTTTAAAATAATTGTACAGCTTGCATCTATTCATTTACGTGTCAAATTTATATATCTTCTATATAAGTGGAATAGATAATTTAACAATTAAAGAATTTTATATGGAAATTATGTATTCATATCACTTTTACTTCATAGAAAAATATTGATAACAAATGTTGATCGGATATCTCGCATTTTAAAATATATTTGAAAGTTGTTCTGATGATGTCATTATACGAGTCATCTAATTATGAGCACCTCAATTTAGGCTATATAAATAACTTCATGTTTGAGGAAGAAAACCACACACAAAAACAAAACAAAAACATTTTCTAAAATTTTTCTACATTGAGGATGAGAACAAAGGTGAAACTTGCATTCATGGTCAATGAATCTGCAAGGAAAATAACTTACAACAAAAGAAAAAAGAGTCTGAAAAAGATGGTTGATGAACTCACTACCCTATGTGGGATTGATGTATGTGCTATAGTTTCTAGCGAATTTCATTCAGAGCCAGAGGTCTGGCCTTCCCCATTGGAGTTTCAAAGGATTATCACAAAGTTCAAAAATTATTCAGAATTTGAGCAAGGAAGGAAGAAGTTGAACCAAGAGAGCTATTTGATGCAGAGGATTGTGAAGTCAAAAGAGAAATTGGTGAAACGGGAGAAGGCTAATTGGGAGATGGAGAAGTCCTTGATATTGTTTCAATGTCTTGTTCAAGAAAATTTTATCAACACTTTGAACACAAACGCTTTGAATGATCTAGCATGTGAAATTAATGAGAAGCTGAAGGAAATTACTTCAAAGATGAATCAACTTGACACAAATGAAACCACTTAGAGATTTTGATAACCATAAATGTATTTCTTTTGTTTCTTTGTTTGTGTTCTATTTATTTCCCTACTATTATTGTGTTTGTTCTCAATCATCAGATGTATTAATAAATTCTCATGGTTTAATATGTACTTTTTAATTTCTCATAGGTTTTTTTATAAAAAAAATAAAATAAAATTAGGTGTTAGTTAGTTGAATGAATATGATGAATGCACCATGATATTGCTTCCTACAATAATATAAACTCTAAAAGGTGTTTGAATCGCAAATCGTCGATCATGATTGAATATGGTGATGTATACAACATTTAAAGAACTAAAAACAATATAATAGTTTTGGTTTTCCTTATATTAATAAATGATGAAACACTTGAATGCAAATACTATGAGATTCAATGAGTTGAAAAGTAGAGATCATTTTGAAGTTAAACTTGAATCAATGGAAAGTAGACAAAATTACATACATAATATACACTAGAAAAGTTGAATTCCATTAAGCAAAGTAGGAATTATCCAGGTTACAAGTTGGGTAAATGTTTATGTCATGTTTACCTATACACGTTCTGAACAAAAATTGAACCAATTGAATACTTAAACTAAACCTTTAAACAAAAATAATATCTGTAATATAGGCATTCTGATCTTTTCATAGAATATTTTTTGCTCAAATCATATGTCGTTTGATATTTTATTTAAATAGTTGAAGTTGAGGTCTGATGATTGAAAAACAAAATTTTGTGACTAGTTTGATAGAATTGCATGTACAAAAAATGTTTGATGAAATAATTGTTAATATGAGATTGATAAATTAAAGAACACAATATGTATGGATGTTTTGTAGCACTAGGGTAACTAAGAATTAAGATGAATGTATGAGCATATTTAGGATGAAATGAGGAATAAGTAATTAAGATGGAGGAAAATTGGATTGATAACATGCTAAGGTAAATGTTATGTATAGAATGTGAAAAGTTAGACTATTTTTCTTGTATAAAGTGAAGATAAAAAACGGATTTTTTTTTATCAAAAGTCACTTCCTTCCAAGAAGATTGTGACTCCCCAAAAACTGGTTTTTTTTTTATACCAAAAGTCACTTCCAAGATATGTTTATCCTTCTCTTCTTCCAAATGACGAGCCTCTCCCTTCACCTTCTTCAGCTCCTCCTTTCATACATTAACCCCTTTCACACCCTCACCGTGCTCCCTTTTTTCTCCCTCTATGCAAATTTAAGTTTTTTCTTTCTCATTCTTTCGATCCCTCAACACAATCATTGTCACCCTTCTTACCTACCCTATCAAACCTATCAAATTGAGAAACATTAGCCCACACCCTTTGTTTACCAAAAAAAAACATTGTTCAAGGCATTGTTAGGTTTGTCTACATCAAACACTTGACCACGATCATTCCTATTACAAGAAACGAAAACATCCGACAACATACCACATACCTCAAACCCTTTTTTTAACTCAAAGCATTGCAAGCACCCTGGAATATTTGTGAAGTAAAAGGTTTTCAATTCAAATGATATGTTTTACCTGGTGCTACAGTAATTGCTGCAAGAGAAGCACTATAATTCAGATGATGTTTTACCTGGTGCTACAGTTAGTGTTCTTGATCTGCCACGAGGTTTTACCTTTCCCTGATCAAGGTTTGCTTGCCTGAAATCACTTCTGCCAAAGTTGTGATACCTATTATGAGCTTGTTACTTCCGGTTATGATAATCAAACCTAAAATCACGCCTGAAACCAACACTACCATTGCAGTTATGGTCAAGATAATTCAGTCCTCCATAGCTGACATCGTGGTTATGATCAAGTAAATCATGTCTTCCATCACGATCAGAATAGTAAAGGCGATCAAGATGAAAATTACGCATGTTATTACCTGACAGACTCTCTTCACCATGGCCTTCTTGTCCAAAAAACCTTTCACCGTGAAACCCCTGATCTGAAAAACCTTCCATGAACTGAACCTCCATGCTTATAGGAAACCCTAGATTTGTCTTGTCCTCGATCACCCGATCGAATCACTTTCCAACGTCGTGAGCTAACTGTAGTCCATTTTTCCTTATCCATATCCCCCGTTTAGTGCCACCCAGGTCCTCACAGGCAAAAAGGAATACCGACGCATTAGCCTTTAGGTTAACTATAGGTTTGCTTCCTTTATCTTTATACTCTCTCTCTCTCTCTCTCTCTCTAATTTTTTCTCTATTGACTAAAATATGCACAAGAACTTAAGCGTCCAAAAATAAATCGATTAGTTGTAACAACTATAGTACTTAACACTTTGTAACCATTGGCAAAGAATTAAACATCTAAAAGTGGGACATTGGACTAAGGGGTGTATTGAATTGAGATTTAAAAGGATTTTAATAGACTTTTTTAAGATAAGAAAGTCTTGTGGTATTGAATCAAAACTTTTATAAAATATAAATAAATATGGTGGTATTCAATTAAGACAATTAAGACTTTTTTTCAATGCAACGAAATATGTTGGTATTCAATTAAGATTTCTAAGAACTTATAAAATGTCTCTTGGTATTGAAAATTAGACAATTTTAATGGATTCATTTGTGGAATGGATTGTGTGATGAAGTTTGTCTTGCCTTGTCAAAAGGTTATTTTGATGATGTTTTAATATGGACTAATTTTCTTAGTTTGTTGCTTTCTCTTGTTAGTTTAGCTTTAGATTATGTTAAAGCACCTTAACAAATTGTGTCTCTTAGCAGTATGTGTTCCTTGTTGTTCCTGATACCTTATGACACAAGTAACCTCATCCTTGCAGTTTTTTTAGGATTTGAATCAATTCATTTTTGCCAGAATCGTATCACCCAAAGTCTCTGACTTGGGGTGAATCGTTTCATGATATTTTGAATCGATTCACTTTTGAATCGAGTCAAATTTGCCTGAATCGTATCATTAAAACTTTCTGACTTATATTGAACCAATTGAATGTAATCTAAATCGTTTCAATCTTCATCCTGGGCACTTTAAACCGATTCAAATTATGTCTAAATCATATCAATCATCATAGTCCATCTGGCTTGTCCTCTTGCTGTCTGAATCGATTCACACATTTAGTGAATCGATTCACTATGTTGTTTTTAGCCAATTTTTTACACTTTCCACCCAAATCTATATAAACTCTCCTCCTCATAACACCCAAATTTTTGAATCATTTGCATCTATTCTCTCTAGGTCTCAAAAACTCATTGTTCATACATTCTTCAAGATTAAACACTTTTTCTTATAATCACTTTTTTCTTTGAGTCATATGATTTGATAGGGTGCTAATAGGGATTGTAAGTTGGTTCTTTCAAGGAAATTGATTGGTTTGAATCAAGGTTCTAAAGTGGAGTGAATAATCTCATTCCACCTTTAAAGGTCTTGGGGGTTCTTTCTAATTGTTCTTGTGTTCAAGGGGATCCATTTGTCGGACGTAGCATCGAAGAGCTTGAATGAAGAGTTCAAAGGGTTGCACGGGTGATTGAGGATTCGAAGACATCAAGAAGCACCAAATTCAAAGGGTATTTGAAGTTTGGTGGAGTGGTTACATAGAGGTTGAAGAACCAGGATAGTTTCAAGGAACTCTTGTAATCACATTTGTATTCAACATTGTTACTATTAGTGGAAGTCCTTGATGGAGGCGTTTTTCATGAAGAAGAGTAGACGTAGCCCGAAGCGAGGACGAAAAGGCGAACTACTATAAAAATCTTGGTGTCGTTCTCTCTTCCTTATCCTCTTTAATTTTGATAATTGTTAATGCTTAAATTGATTAATTGATAGAATATAAATTGATTTTGATCTAAGTTCTTTTTGGTTAAAATTGGCCTAACTCCTTGAATTAGGTTTTCACAGTTTCACTTGGATCAATTAGTTTCAATTCCTAGCCAATTCATCAATTGCATATACATTGTGTTTTTGGTTTTTAGCTTGTTATATTTTCTTGTAGTTTTGGTTTTGAAATTGTCTTGTTTTGCAAATTGTTCAAAAATTATTAATAATTGATTGAAATAAGATGTAGCTTGTGAATCACTCAATTCTCTTGTAAATCTCGTTAGTGCATAATCTTAACAATTTGTCATAGTTTGTGATTGTTCAAAGCATATTTCCAATTAGTCAAAATATTTGAAAACTTTCGCCAAAACTCC
>Ga0315914_1002490_pt1 | contig 28161 bp, 12 predicted proteins | sample MpolenodulesMG_FD_203920 | JGI IMG/M metagenome (GOLD analysis project Ga0315914, IMG submission 203920) | Medicago polymorpha root nodule microbial communities from Los Angeles, California, United States - elongated nodules | ecosystem: Host-associated > Plants > Roots > Nodule | place: USA...
TTGGATCTTAAGAAGCATGTCAATAAGTGAGGCAAAAAGCATTGTTTAATTTGTGTATTTAATCATTATGTGTGTTGAAGGGTAGTTGCTTATCTCCCTTTTCCAATGCATCCCTCCAAAGCCTATACCTTACTCCAAGCTTGTCATAGGTAACTGGCACATTCCATACATTTGCACCTTTATTCATTCTCTCTTGTTGGCCAACTACTAGCCGTAGATCCTCGTTTAAAACCTAAAGTATGGAAATATCAACACAATATTAGAAGTTGAAGTCAATTTTGAGAGTCATTTCCATTCACAAGCACATCCAAAAACAAACACAAGATTTATCTTATCTGTAGAATAGCACTTCATCAATAATCAAACTTAAAAAATTCAAGTCATATCAATTTCTCTACCTGTTCTGCAAAATGCCTCCATAGATGTTCCATAAAAGGCATATGCTTAAGAAGGGGAGCGAAATCTAGTGACATTCTATATAGCAATCTTGTTTTATCTTTTGAAGAGGGTAGGCAGACATGCAGTTGGTGCAGGTGTGTTGAACATTCTTTGGTGCTTTGTCCTTCCAATTTCCCGGGCTTCGAAATTCCAATGGTTGATAGAACCATACAAGGTGGTCGAAACTCCATATCAATTGGATAGGGATCCCAATATCCTTGCAGACCAGATGCAGGTGTCAAAAAATTCACAAAGCTGCAGAATCAAATTCTTAGAGTGTGAGTGACCTATAAATGTATTATTTCATAATATTAAAAGTAGTTATGACTAAAATTTGAACTATTTCACGCACATCGAAATATCTAAGGATAAACAGCTTAATTAAGTGCTTGTATTATAAAAGCATATCCAATTAGTTATGTATAAATTATTTTTATCAAAAGAAATAAAATAAGTCAAATTGTTTACATAAACTGCTATCTTCGAGAGCTCATGGAAATAAATTGTTTCCATATACTCTTCTAAACAGTGCCACAAGTGCTTATGCCAGGTAAATAAGATCAAATAAACAAATTCAACAGGTCCTAAGTTATGATGATACATTAACTCAGAGGAAACATAGCACTGCAATACATTTACCATAAAGTTGTCAAAAGAAAAAGGCTTCTAAGAGTTTGTGATAACAAATTGGCTATTTTGAAGAACTTAAATCAAATTCATTTTCACATATTGAATCATATCACTTCAAAGGGTATAAACGAAACAAACCTGGGAACACTCCATCCCTTAGCAAATGTTGAAGTATGAGTAAAAGGAGCGTGCGCAAGATCCAAAAGGTTGTCCAAAAGTAAGCCGTGTTCAACCGGAAGTTCCATGACAATCTGTTTTGTCAAAAAATACCGGGTAAGAAACCATGCCTTTAATCTTCTTTTTTCTTTATAATCATAAAATTGTAATTCACTGTTCTTTCATAGCTCAGAACACCTATTAGGACAGACTATACTTATTACATACCTCGGCATGGACTATAAATCCAGAAGGAGGTAGTAAAGAAGGAAGTGTGGCTGCTGGGGGATCACTGCCAGGCCAAATCCAGATCATCCCTTCTTTCTCAAAACATGGAATTGACTTTATCTTTACATTTAGCATTCGAGTAGATGGCATTTTCTCGCATTTTCCGTCAGTCGTATATTCCCAGCCTGATATCCAACCATTAGGCAATTTCAGTTTCTGTCTCATAGAAATAAATCTGTTGGCCGTGTCATGTAACTCACTACTAGGATATAATAAGCATGTTACTGAAGCGAAAATGTTCAACATATTCGTTCCAATGAATACTAACCGTGGTAGGGGCATGCGATACGACCCTCATTTACAGAGCCAAGATGAAGGGGGCATGCTCTGTGTGCACATGTATTTTGAACACATCCTGGTTTGCCATCTTTACCCCTAAAGATAACCCATGGTTCCTCAAAACATTCCATTGGGATCTGGAATAGGGAAGGAACAACACACTAATGAGACTAGAGACGACAAATATCTTTACAAGGACTAGAAGCAAAAAATGGCATATTTGCAAGGACAAAAAGCATATTTTTGAATCTTTTTTTTATTAATAAAAGGACTGATATTGACATACCATGGAATCATCCTTTAAGTCAGCAGAGAAAGCAACAGGATACCAGAAATTCTTTAAATTAGGATGGTATGACTGAACTGGACCTGATACATTTAAGCTTTTCTTCGGCTTCCTTCTTCTTTCAGTATGTACAGATTTATCAGAAGTACTTGGAGAGGAGGACGTCTCGGCAACTTTAGCCGTGCTTCTGTCTTGCAATAGCCTGTCATTTACCAATTCTTCCATGTAAGCAAGTTTATCTAAAGCAGTAGAAACTCTTGCTTCAGATATATGGACCTGCAGTAATTCATTAACTTATATTATATTGAGAAAAAAATTCGATTCGAAGCTTTGGTGGCTAGTTCAGTTCTGCTAATAGTTATTTACCTGTCTGTGTGCTTCTGCTAATTCGTCCTGCAACCCAGCTAGATCCTTTTTCATTGTGCCAATCGACTTGAATTCACGAGCTAGAGGATTAAGAACTTCAACCACCTACACCAATAGTTTCTGATTATTAAGATAAACACATGGTGGGATGCATTTTATAGCACATCTAGGGAGAATACAACAACAACAACCAAACTTTACCCCACTTGTTTGGATAAACAGCTTAATCAAGTGTTTTTCATAAACGTACTTGCGTATTAAGCTATTTATATAGTAAAAGATAAAATGAAGTCAACTGGTTTTCATATAAGCTGTTTTCAAAAGCTATCCGGGAGAATTTATGGAAATAAGCTGAAAGCAGCCTATGGGCATGTCATAGTTTGTTTTCATAAGCTCTCCTAAATAGTCTCACAAGGGTTATGACCATAGATAAGCTCAAATAAGTCAATTCAAACAGACATAGATGGTGACCAATCAAAAGTTATATAGTACTGAGTCTGTAATTTGATCCAACAAGTTCTTGCATGTCCGAATTCACAAAGATCAGATTCTTTTAAAAATTTATATAACAATGACGGAAATTAGCTGAAACCTTTTCATGGAGGAGCATGATGGTAAGCACATCTTGCCGAGCTCGCCAATCTAAGTACTCAATATCATGCCTAGCCACTTCTATGGCTTGAAATACATCCGAAACTTTCCCTTTAGTTAGTGGCGCTTTAGATCTTGGATCCTGTACATCAAATATCGCACCCCATGCACTTTTCTTGTCTGCTTCTCCAAACACAGCAAACACTCCAAATTTACCTTTCAAACCCTGAAAATCGACATGTCCAAAAAAGTATAAGTTACATAGTAAGAGTTCATACTATTAAAGAGCAGGAAAATGTAGGCCCTACAAAAGGAGAAACTTGCTTGTTGCTATGCTAGTAGCTGCTCAAATATAGTTATTAAATTTATCAGTTGAGTTCTTTGAACATCAAAATACATACACATGCAATATCGTATTTGTTCATCTCAATCTTTCACTTATTGTTTAAACTTTCAAGTTAGAGACATTTAAAAATGCATATACAAACCAAGAGACTGTGTATTGGACATCAAAATTTTGATGTCCAATAATCATTTTCTCTAAATTTAATGATGGCTGAGGGATACATACAAATAAGGGTTTTAAATGTTTTTCAACATTACAAAATTACCAAGTTTTGTTTTCCATCCCCATAAAAGAAAATTGTATAATTTAGACCCTACAAATTTATCCTGCAAGCCAATTTAGTCCCTACTGCTAAGCCAACATATATTTTTGAATGATTTTTTGCATGCATGTTTAGAACACTAAAAAAAGTTCTTCAACAATAAAATGAGCTCAAAACTTCATTTCTAGGTCCAATTGTTTGTTACTTTTATTTTGAGCTTTAGACATTTAAAAAATTCATAATTCATCCCTTGTTAAAAAGTTCTAAAGGTTTGTGGATGATCTTTTTATAATGTTCTAAACATGTTTGGAAAGAAAATCATTAAAAAGATCTATCTGTTGATAATTAAACATGTTTGGCATCAGCATACCTGCACATACCCTAAACCTGCTTACTAAATAATTTTGTAGGGACTAAAAAGTGAAAAAAATTATGTAGACAAAAAACAAATCTTCGTAGTTTCACATGTCCAAAAGCATATTTAATAATATTAATAAAAACCTAAAAGATACAATGCATACTAATGCCAAGCACAAACCACACCTCCAATTTTGTGGAACTATATTAAACCTGACTCAAATTTTAAAATGGAATCAAAGTCTATCCTAGATCAATTGAGCCACTTATTATTAGGCCACTCTAGTCTTGAGAGTTCTGTTGAATAGCAATACATCATGAATTGTTGTGATCATAACTCGACATTCCTTACCCTACAAGTCAGCCTAAACTCAAATTATATCTAACTTAAGACTAAAAGCTAAGTTTACCAAAACAAAGACTAAAATCTTAGTTCATGATGCCAAATATTCATCTTGAGCTAAAATATATAACAAAAAATTGCACTACAAGTCTAGTATATAACAAAAAATGAAAAAAGAAAGAGAAAGAGAGGTACCCTTTTGGTGTCAAGCTTGGAAGTTCTACAAAAGATAGGAAGAGATAAAGCAGAAGCAGTAGCTATGGCATTCATGGCTATGAAAGTGATGAGAAGAAGGAAAGAGAAACGAAAAAAAACATAAACGAGTTTGTTTGATATATTTGATGATTTTTTGTTGATAAGAGGTTGGTGTTCCTCGCGATCTCGGTTTGCCTAATACATAATGACACGTGGAAGAATGTGGAAACTGTTGGTTTACACGTGGCACTTGTTACTTCCACATGATTGTCTAGGGCTCTTGAAAAATATGGGACCCATTATGTTGCCAGCTAGGATTGGGATGATATCTTCTCTATCTTCTTTGAGTTGTGTCTCTTGTCGTTTTTTGATTTCATTAGAGAAAATGAAGTGCGCATTAATTGGTTATTGGTTGTTCTGATTTTTGTGTTTGTGAAATGAAAATATTAAGTCATTTTGATCATGTTATTAGGTATCAAATTAGATAATATCAGAATTTTAAAGGAATAGGCTTATGTTTAGTATCACGGTGGTATGTTGGAAACTCATAATCAAGGTGATCTATCGTAATTTTATAGAAACTATAAATATGGTATTTGAAAAATTACAGTGGATAAATGTGATTGTGACATATCCATTAAAAAACTAAATGCACACGGGCTTTGCCCTCTTTTCTGTACAAAAAAAAAAACTAAATGCACACCCTAAAGTTGAGTTTGATTCATAAATAAAATAAGGTTTAAATATGTCTATAGTTCCTGCAAATAGGGCTCAATTGAATTTTGGTAATAACACGTTTGATTTTGTGTTCTCCGATGACAGAGGTTTGGAGAGATCAGTTGAATGTTTCGAATTTAGAAAGGAGATTGCGAGGACACTAAAACTCGAAGGGTTTGAAGTGTTTCATGTAAAGGATAAAGATGATTATAGTTACAATTCATTTGTTGATTTGTTTAAATTTTGTTGCAAGGTTCTGAAATTCAATAATATTCAAGGTTTCGATGAATCGATGCCTGTAAAGATATTCATAGACACAAATCAAACAAATTCATCAATATATAAATTTCACAAATTAGATTCCAGTTTCAGATTCGTTTCCACCCACCCACCTATGCGAAAATTTCATATTCATTTCAGCAACGACGCCAGAATCTGACCGGAGTTTCTATTACCAAACAGAATAATTAGAACAAACACATTAACACGGTGAAGAAAAAAAACAGAAACCGGAAACTCGCCAAAAATCTAAACCTAGATGGAGAGGAAGAAGAGATTCAAATTTTCCCGGAAATTCGTGTTCAAATTGAATTTCGCGGAGAGGATGAAGATTTGATTACAAAAAAAAAAACAGAAATAAAGGATGAAGAACCAAAAGTGAAATTAAGAAGGCATGGGTAATTTTGAATTGCTTCTATTTTTCATGCGTTATTTCATACTATTTTGAAATTAAGAACAAAAAAAACTCATGCCTCATCTCCTTTCCTTCCTCGAGAGTGGAGAAGCTTGGTTTGGATCAAGTGAGATCTGGAGAGTTGCAGAGGGAAGAAGAAGAAGTGGGGGTAAAACGTAAATCCACGTGTAGGCTGGACTCATTAAGGGAAAAATGGGTCTTTCGTGTATGGTTTGCTAACATAGACTAGTTTAATCCCAGCCATCGTGTGCCACGTCGCTAATCATCTTACACGTCATAAAAAAAAAGAGATTAAGACCAAAGCTCAAGTGATTAATATTTGCAATGGCAAAATGAAAGGATTAGAAAGTACAGAGACTAAAATTCAACTGAGCCCTATTTGCAGAGACTATAGACATATTTAAGCCATAAAATAATTATTGGTCAAACTAAATTTAATTTACCATTAGGTCAAACTCTAAATTAACATGACTCGTTTCTCTTGAGAATCAGAGACTTTAACACATAGTTGTTGTGATAATTTTGATTTAGAGTTTCAAAGGTCGGACAGAAATTTATCTAGAGATATTTTAGGGTTAGAATAAGTAGTTTGGTTTTTGAAGTTATAAAAAAACCATATAATTTATTGTTTTTTTTATATTTATGAAATGGAAAATTTGTCCTTCATATTTAAAATGATTGAGTTCACCTCAAAAAAGGAAAATAAGATGATTGGTCTATCTCCTAATTTGCTAATGTGCATAATTCAAATATGCAAACAGTCAATAATAATTTTATTTTTAGTCAAAAAATAATAATAACGTTATTTGATTTGATCATCAAAATACAGATATCATATATTTGGTTGTGTGTGTTTTTTTAAAAGAAACCAAATTAGCTCATTGAAAATGTGTTTATGTTAATGTTTTTTTATCACTTTAAAAAAAATGCTAATGTCCTTTCTACATACTCGTTTCATCTCAAATTATATGACATTTTGATCATTTACACACGTATTAAAAAATGTAATTAATAATGTATGAAAAATATCTATTATGAGTTGTTTTACAAAAAAAAAAATTGAAGAAACAAAAAAGGAATATATTAACGAAGGCGATGTTACCTCCCTAGCACAAGGTGTACGAAGGAAGTCATCCCAAGAAACAAACAGTCAAGTATAATAATTACATAAACACGGTCAGTCGATACCCAAGCAAATCAAAGGGTCCGACCACCATCTATGAGAACCGTACATGAAAGTGGCATTATTAACCTTCGGCTATCAAAGCGAGTGGTATTTAACTCTATCTAAAAGCTGCATAATGGGGGGTTTGGATGTTATTAAAAATCATGTTGTTACACTCATTCCAAACCTGCCAAACACGTAATAGCCATAAAAGTTGTAGAAACGATCGTCACTTCTTCGAGTGACCTGAATAATGAATAAACTGAAGGAAGTGATCACTAATATTATTGGTGTCTACTCCTGTGATGTCAATCCAAGACCTAAGTAGCTGCCACAATGAACCGAAAATATCACATTGAAGGAACAAATGAACCGCTGATTCGTCGTTGGCGCACCCTGCCACAAAATTGCCTCAATAAATAGTAAGGAAAAGATAAATTATATAATGGAAAGAAGAGATGATAATAAATAGTTAAGAATATAATGAAAAAAATAATATTAATGTTTCATTGGTATTATAAAGCGACGTATAATTTGGGATAAAATTTTTTCTAAAATAACATATAATTTGGGACAGAAAAAGAGGAAGTATTTTAAAAGTATAAGCAACATTTAAAGCCATTGTATTCAACAATTTAATCTGGAAAAAAAAAAAAAAAATCATCACCTATAAAGTCGCATTCAGCAACAAAAAAATCTTACATGCAAATACATTCATAATTTTCTTTTTCTTCTAAAATAGTCCTTAAATTTATTGGTCAAAATAGTCAATGGAAGGTGGCAGTTACGTGTGGATATCTATATATGCACTTAATATCTTCTCAATTTGGACTCCCCAAGTAACCGCAACAATAACAATGTTAGATGACTACGATAGATGCAGGGATTAATAGAAGTGACTGAATATCTCTATGAGTTTAGTTCAGTTGGCGGGAATATTATATATTATATGTAGGGGATATGGTTCGAACCAAGATATTCAATTTCTTCATAATTAAATTGTGTGAACTCTAGCCACTAAATTACTTGACCAAATAATAAAATAAAATAAGTCAATAAATATTTCGCCTTTTTGTTTTACTGGAAGTGACTATAAACCTTAAACTTGGGTGAATAATTTTCATTTCATAAATTATAGCAATTTTGATGAAAAAAATTATTTGCACCTTACAGATTTGTTCACTATAAAATCCTTTATATTTTTTAGCTTTTCATATCAATGTTTTCATTTTTAGAGATGACAATAGTAGATGGAAAAAAAAACCGACTCATTAATCTTCAAAAGTAAGCGAAATTCAAAGCAAATTTTAATATTCTGGTATCTTTTGTCTGTAAAGAGGCATTTTAGTTTATAGCATCTAATGAAAAATTATTTTTTGTTTTTTAGAGTCTGAGCATGATCTTTTTTATAGAGGAGAATTTAAGCATTTGATCATATTCATCGTTGTATCAATACATAGTAATATAAGCCTCTAGGACTTACACCAATAGTATGAGTGAATGATGTCTCCAAAAATATATTAGAGAAGTTTTGTGGTGTATAAGTTAATCAATTTGTTTAATTAAGTATTATCATAGGATTTATCATGGATTTTTCTCGCCATATATTTTTTTTGTCGATTCTCTATTACTAAAAAATTAATGACAGAGAGAAAAAAAAAAGATGGGAGAGAAAGAGTTTAAGATATGGTGAGTTTAATTTATAGGTCAAAACTCAAAATAGTCCTTAAATTAATCCCGTTAAAAAATATTAAAACTTTAAGTCTGAGCATGCATGGGTAATTGTTTCACAGAAAAAACAAAAACGATTTTTGGGAGGTCCTACCGGGAGTCGAACCCAGGTCGCTGGATTCAAAGTCCAGAGTGCTAACCACTACACCATAGAACCACCACATGCTGTAACTTAACATAAAATAATAGTAAAGAAAAATCTTTTACGAATGCTTGTCAAAGATATACAAACTTCTAACGATATAATAAATTGTGAAATCATTCAACTATTTATGTAATAACTCTTCACCAAAAAAAGAAATATATGTAGTGACTATTAATTGGGTTGTCCTACACCTTAGATAAAAAAACTTTCACTCTTCAAACTTCAATAATAAAAGTTCTTTTTTTAAGCTTTTTGACGGTGTGAATTTCTATAAATGCTAGTAACTTAGACATGACAATGGTGCGGGATGGAAACGGTTTATATCTTCCTCGCCCATAAAATGGATGTGATTTGGGTAACTTTGTCTCCAATTCTCGACGTGAGTGAAAAACAGAACTACAAAGTTGTATCCAATTAGGTTTGGGTATCTATGTCTCGTCCCTTCTCCGCAATAACTTGGAGTGTATTTTGGTACTTTTTATTAATAAAAAAATAAGTTTAAAGCTATGTCGTTTCAAGAATTTGAAAAAATAAAAGAAATCATTTGTTTTAAAAATATATCCAACCACATAACTTAGAAAGCTAAGTTGCGGGTTATGTTGCTCCTTGATCCACATGCATCCTCCAACATCATTTATCTAAAAGAGACAAATTAAACTCTCATACTCCTTCTGGGTTGTTAGGAATAGAGATTTGATCCTTTCATGGGATTGGTTGTTAGGAAGTTAGAAATCAATATTTCTTCTAGTTTACGCTCTAGTAAGGTTGCAGATCTTGTAGATAAGATTGGAGAGTGGAACTCTAGGAAGCTTTAAGAGTGGCTTCCAGTGCAATTAATGCATACAATTCCTGCCATAGCGCAGATTAGGGAGTTGATATTGCTTTGTGCCCATGGGGGGTCGATGATTACTTTATTACTATTGGTTATAATGTGTTGTGTAACTTTAACCTCGATAGGACAGTTTTCTAACGGGGACCAGGTGTGGAAAATTGATGCTCATAAAAGAGTCTCACTACTATCATCATTGTGGTAATATTCTTATGGACTGAAACCACCCTTCAATTATGTAGTAGAATTGTTGAAGAAATATGATAGATTCCTTTGGATTTTGGATGGATTCGACTCAATACAGATGGTGTTTCTAAAAGTGTGTTCAACACTGGATGTGGAGGAGTGTTTGGGGGAAAATAATGACTGAATTTGCAAATTTTCTAAGAGGTTAGGCAATTGTAATGCCTATGTAGCGGAATTATAGGGGGGGGGTGTTATGAGGGTTTGATGTTAGCTAGGACTCATGGAATTAGAAAATTTGATATTGGCATTGATTTAATAGTAATGGCTACATCAAACGTTGTTGGTGAAGGAGGCACAATTGTTGGGTGGGGTCTCTTGCAAAATATTAGGTTATTCACATCTTTAGAGAAGCTAACAAATGTGTGGATGCTTTGGCGAATATGGTGAGTGAAGGCATTGTTCTTTTTTATTTGTAGCTGATTATGATGGTATTTCGACACCGCGAGTAGTTAAGCGATAATTGTCGTTCTTTTTGGGCTTCTTCCTTCTTGTAATCCCCCCTTCCCAAACAAAAAAAAAACTCGTATTTTACCAACCCACCAACCTCCACTGTCCTTATTCTCAAACACCTTATAAAAACATATTCAATATAGGAGACAAAAGATATGGGAGACTTAAAGATGGAACGAAAATAGATTGGTAATGAGGATTATCCTTTGATAACAATTAGGGGTGTTTAATTTCAAACCGATCCGCACAAAACCCAATAATATTGGATGTGTTTGGATGTCATTTTATGAAAACCGCTCGGATTGGATCAAATTTTGGATTGAATTTTCAAAACCAAACCAACCAAACCGCATACATATATTTTAATATATATTTCCATTTTTATAAGTATAATATATTATATTAAGTTATTATTTATTTTCTTTTTAATTCTTTTAATACTATATATGAGTTTAATTTAATCAATTTTGTTTCTATTTCATATGTTTCAAAGATAATCAATTTTGTTTTTATTTTCTTTTTATTTCTACAGTATGATTGTTATTAACAATCATACTGCAATTAACGATTTGCGATGTATTATTTGCAACGCATATCACTCATAAATAGAACACTCACCTTGGATGAGAAGTACATTTTCTATTTTATATTAACCTTTGGGATCTTCTAACACTCCTATTGACTTGAGCGTGGAGTCAGAGTCGTCAACCACCACACCGAAGAAGCCCATCTCGTCATCTTAGGTGCACCTCATATCAATATTCCTAAGTTTTCCAAATAAACATTTATATTTATATTGTAACATATTCTAAATTACACTTCACTCCTATAAGAGATGCTTAAATTACATTACTCTCATCTTATGTCAATGTTATTACCCTTTTATTTTCACTAGTACTTGGACCCATGCGATGCACAAGAAGTTAATTATCTAAATATTAATATTTGTAAAAATGTTGTATCATATATTAAAAAAAAAACACTAATGCATTATATGTTTGAATCAATTTTGACAAAAATTACTAATTAACAAAAAATAAATAAACACGCACGCACGCACGAACTTGCGTGCGCGCACACATACACATATAAGCTTGAACTCCATAACACATTGATAAAACAATCATGTATGTATTTTCTTATAAATACAGTAGCAAGTGATGAAGCATTGTTGATATGTCATGTAAAAAGTTATAATAATATTATTTTTATGAATTATTGCTTTCGAAAGACAAAGAAACATGAGTGGTGATATATAAATGAATATGAGTATCAAAACTACACGTTAGTATAATTAATATAATGAGAATGTTAAATTTAAAGACACTCACGGGTGCTGGTACCGTTAGAGTAATGATGGGGCCTTTGCAATATTGTGGTTGTGGCCCAGTGTGATTCGGGGGCCACAACCTGTGAATCCGAAAGTCCATTACTCCATGTTAATAAGCCAGTTTGCATGGGTTTGTTTTTCTACTTGGCGAAGCACAAAAAGTATTTGGCCATTGTTGTGCAAATTTTATGTAATCGTATGCACAAAAGGTTGTTGAGTGAAACAATAAGAAAACCACCAAAAAAAAGTTGCAAATGAAATTCAATTACTCAAGTTTTAGATGGAAATTATGCTAAGAAGTGCAATGGTTTCTCAGTTTAAATGGGAGAATTCTGCTAAGAAGGGTGTTTCTGAGGAAATGTTTTCCTGCATGCACAATTGGAAGGTTTTAATGGAACTTGCAAAAAATTCAATTGAAGTCTTTTCCTTTTGATTTTTTTCACATAACCATGGTCAAAAATAGATAAACTGTTGTTAATTAATATAATGATTTCGTACTATCTCAAAAACTATCATATTAAAAAAATATAATGAATGAAATGTACGTAGTTCCAAATTATACTATCAATTCCATTGGATAATATATCAGTTAAATAATTATTATGTATTAAATTACTTGTGTGTGAATATCATGTGGTAGTTCCAAGTTTGTCTATGCATGGACTCATAAATAAAATTACCATATATGTATGTATTTTGAAAGATAAATCTATCATTCAATAAATAAAATAAGGGAAATGTTAACTTGTGTTCTTAGAGCATATGTTAAGAATTCCACTAATAGAAATTATGTATTGAAAATTTTGTTAATTTATTGCTCAAAATGTTTAATAGTATTAAACATTTTTCATTAAATTCTTACCATTAATGGAATAAAATTAATGCTTAACATGTGCCCTTAGGGCACAAGTTAACATGACCCACAAAATAAATTTAATCAAATTCTTAGATCTTTTTAAGAGAATTATTCGTTTAATAATACTACTAGCTTTCAGTAACAATACGGAGTCGTGTGATAATCATGTAGTGAACTATACTTTCTTCTTTTACTAAAGCTTTCAGCAACAATATCTTATTGAGAGAAAAAAAAAACTATATTTAATATGAGTCTTGATATCTTGTGCCCTTAGGGGCACAAGTGAATTTAAAATTAGAAACTTTCTATAGAAAACAATAAAATTTTGACTTTTAAAATTTGAATGCACAACTTTTGAAACAATTGTTTCTATTTTAAATTTCTTAGCATATGTCTTTGGGGCACATGTTATCATTTTTCATTTAATATATAGTCGTATATTTACCAACAGGGTTGGTATAGCAAAAGGAGTTAGTCTATTACATTACAATGTGACGAATTAAGATTTAAATCTCGATTTAAAGAATTATCGTTATAAAAAATAATATCATAAGTAAAATGATAGTCACAAACAAAATCTCTACAAACAATAGTCTTGGAAGAATAAATAAAAGATCCATCCACATATATCTTACAACAAGGGGAGGAGAATTTTTATAGTGATGAGATGGTGCTCAACGCAAAGTTAGGAAATACCTTAAAAAAATAAATACCAAAAGAAATTTACATTTATCTCATATCAAATGCTATAATCATATATTTAATATGGGCAGAAATAGCAAGTAGGGGTGGTGGCGCAGTTGGCTAGCGCGTAGGTCTCATAGCTACTGAGTAATCCTGAGGTCGAGAGTTCGAGCCTCTCTCACCCCATCATTCTTTTTTTTATTTTTCTCGATGATTCCAATTCCCATTAAATAACAACGTTGAACTTGAAGCAAAAGACACGCTACGTATAATGCTTAAGCATATATGTTTTAATAGAACATCATAGAAACACAAACAAACCAACACGAAAAAACACAACAAAGGACATCACAAAGCAGGGTCCCCCAAAGACAAAAACCAAACCCTCCAGAAAAGAAAGCAACACCGAGCATGGGCAACCAGCCAACCACAGCCACCGAAAGTTATCTCCAAATGTCTAACATGTATCGGTGTCTAACATTGACGCACTCAAAATATCATTTTTATTTTCTCAAATTACTACCGGTGTCTACGTGTTGGTATCACTAACGTGTCTAGTATCTGTTTTGTTTTTTCATAGTTCAAATGTCAAAGACATAAAATACCCAACGCAAAGATTTAAATAAAGGATATAATTCATGCAAATGAACTTAGTGTAGTTGGGTCTTTTCATTGAATGACAAAATGAATCTGTCTACAACTGAGTAAAAGAATAACTACTTCTGTTCAATCTAAATTTCTAGCCGAATACCACTCTTGGTTCGCGAGAAAAATTTTGCGAAACCAATTCGACCCTTCTCGGAACTGGCATGATTTGGCAAGGTCGCTGATGAAGTAGAAGAAGACGATGAAAGCGGTGAGCTTTCCTCATATTTGTTAAGGGATGCACCGGAGCTACCATCAGCCAACCTAGAAGAAGCAGAGTCTCTCTTGGGTGAAAATGTGCCATTTGAATGCATCCTCCACATCTCCCCACCAGCATGAGCAATGATTGCTGGACTTGCGGGAATGCTACCAGTGTCAATAAGGAAATCCTCAAGTGTAGCCAGGGATTTCAGCTGATTCCCCAAAGATGCTATTGTTTTCTGGCATTCGGCAAGCTTTCCGGCTGCGAGTGCTAGGTCCTCCTGACATAGAAAAGATCAAATGCATTGCATGAGTGCAGCTGCGTTGAAAGAATATATCCGCTTCTTCCGATTTCAAATATAAGCAAAAAAATATAAATAATAGTCCAAAATAAAAGCAAAATATAACCTAGTTAATGATATCAAACCTATAATATCTTAGAAGTTATTTTCCAATAACCTATTTTTACAAAATAAAGTTCTATGAAGTATAGTTTGAGGAATGCAATCATTTTATAGATGTCAATGATGACCAACCTGCTTGATTTTCTTTTCTCCATACAAGCTAGCTGTTGGCCTGAGTATCTCTTCCTCCAACTCCCTACATTTCATTGCAATTTCTTCAGACATGGCCCTCTCCTTTTCAACCTCTGCTTCTAAGAAGTCAACCTTTGCACATTTCCTTTCAAACTCTTCCGCCAGGTCCTTAGACTTGGCAGCAATTTCGTCTGACGCAGCCCTCTCCTTAACAATCTCCGATTCTAACAATTCAAGCTTTGCACATTTGCTTTCTAGCTCTTCCTCTAGACCCTCACATTTTACTGCAATTTCATGTGACACGTTCCTCTCCTTATCAACGTTGGCTTCTAATAAGCCAAGTATTGCAGATTTGCTTTCTAACTCTTCCTCCAGGTCCTTGCACTTCATCGCACTTTCATGCAACAAAGCCCTTTCCTTATCAACCTCTGCTTCTAATAAGTCGACCTTGGAAGATAGCGTGTGAGAGTCTGCCTCCATGCTCATTAGGCGATTTTCTATCGTTTGCTTTGATTTGTAGGCATTTTCTAGCTCAATTTGAAGCTCCTCCAATTTCTGAACTGCCTCCTTTAACTGAAGATGTGACTCCTCAATACACTCTTCACTTTTCATCAAAGCTATCTCTAGTTCAGCTTTATCTGCTTCCACCTTCTCTAACTTCCCTTTCAGTTCATCCATTTGCTGAGTCATGATGTCAAATTCAGCTCTGAGAGTACTTTCTTTGTCAACGCATTTATCAGCAACAACCAACTCCTCAACAAAGTTGTTTGCGTTCTTAGTCTCAGGCAATGCAGCGAGTCGTTCCATTTCAAGAAAATCGTCCATCAGATCTATTTTAAGAGAACTTGATGGATCAGCTTGTCGGCAGCACTTTTCATTCTTGAATTGATCAAGCTCGGCAATTAGTGCAGACGCCCATGAGTTAGAACAACTTGGTTCACACCTGTTTTCTGAACCATTCATGAGGATATCACAATCCACTGCAGTTAGCCTTTCCGTACTGTCTGACTGACTATCTGTGAGAGATTCAACGCAAAATGAGGATGAAGTAATCGATTTATGATCTTTTGATGCTATTGTCTTCAATCTCCGACACTCAGACTCAAGCTTAGCTACTTTCTTGATGCTTTCTAAATGTTGCTTGCTAGCTGTCTCAGCCGCTTGGGTGCTCAAATCCCTCTCAACAGTTCTGATTTTCAGCTCTTCTGATTGAACTAAGATCTCGTGCCTGAGAGCCATATTCTCTGTCTCCAACCATTCAACCTTTTGACGCATATCACGATCAATAGAAGATTTGGCATTTGAAGCATCTAATTTCTTCTGGAGCTCAACGAGCTTGCTTTCGAGTTTAACTTTGTCTGATTCCAATTCGTGAGTCTTTTTGGCTACGGCGTCTTGAATATTTGCTTCGTGCTCTTCTCTTGTTTGTCTTAGCTGCCTAACACACTCCTTCAGTGCTCCATCTAGATGAGTGACTCTATCTTCAAGAGATGAATTCCTGAGAGTGACTGTGTCGAGTTTTTTCTTTAAAACTGCTACTTCATTTTCAGCCTTCTCCCAGCCTAAGCAAACAAATAAAAAGGCTCAATAAGACTACAAAAAAGGGAGAAAAAGAAGAGGACGGCAAACAATATATCCAGGAAATGGAATCATACAAATAGATAACTACATGCCAATGTAAGAAAATAATTCTAATTCTAATATAATAATGACATTATAATTCAGAAGCAATTTGAATTTTGGTTTTTAAACCCTATCTAAGTCCTAACCTAACTCCCATTTATGAGGAGAAACTTAGGATTTGGATTTTTTGCAGTCACTGGTGACTGTTGAATAGAGACCGGACAGGACAGAAAGCAAGCAAAATTTATTGAACAATTAGCTGCCGAATAATTCGTAGACACACACCGCACAATATCAACACATATCCAAGAAAGGATAGAATGGTAATCAAGTAATAGAGTATAGTTAGTGATTTTTCCGAGAATTACAGAAAGCAATAGATGCATGTACTTGGTTATTATTAACATACCTGCTATGGCTTCTTCCGCGACTTTTGCATGCTGTTTAACCAAGTCTTCTTTGGCATTGACATTAACAAGAGCAGCAGATAGCTTCTCAGATATATCCCTTGACCCGTCATTTAGATCTTCTTTTCCATTCGATATATTAACAATATTAGCAGATAGCTTCTCAGATATATCCCTCGACCCGTCATTTAGATCTTCTTTTCCATTCGATATATTAACAATAGTAGCAGATAGCTTCTCAGATATATCCCTCGACCCTTCATTAAGATCATCTTTTTCATTTGATTTATTTTCATTTTCTCCATTTTCATCTACCTCTGATGAACCACCATTTATGATGCATGTAGTAGGTAAAGGTGTTGATGCAATTTCATCGGGAAGTTGTTCATTGATAACTGAACAATCATCAACATCTTCAGTACAGGATACAGCTTTTGAGGTGACATCGGGTGAATGATTGCTTCCATTAGAAGATTCCTTTGATACTTCCTGCTTTCAAGTTCCAATGACACAAAAATACTAATCAGAAATGAAAGAAAAAAGCTGAGTGTGCAGAGTCTAACACAAGTGTTTAGTGCACAAGGTGTGTGAGTACTGTAAACCCCGGATTGCCGAGTTTAATTTCTAATGATAAAAAAATACTTTCAACATCCGTTAAGTAATAACTTCTTGCTGAACAAGTCTAGGTTAAGTAATAACTTCTTCCTGAACAAGTCTAGGAAAGATAACTAACTGTGGAACTTGACTTTATTAATAGAACTTACCGATTCAAGACCAACTCTTTCGGTCTTTTCTGACACTCATCTTTCAGAAATTTTATTGATATTACGATATTCACACAAGCATAACTAAAAAAAATGTGGCACATGATATGCAATATGTTGCCTATTACTATGTTATTATCACAATACTCGCTTTTGCGTGAATCTGGTACATTGTCTGGAGGAAGGTGAATTCAGTAGCAGGGTTATTGAGAAAACTCAGTAACTATATTCAAAAGGATGCTTATGCAGAACATATTTACACAATATTATTATGAGTATATTTATATAAATTACGATATCATCAGATTTGAGAAAACAATACTAGCTTAGTAACTTGGCAGTAAGTGAGTGAACCTCGTGTTTTCCATACATGAAATAAATGAAATTGAAATTCATATCTCGTGACTAACACTTATGAGATGTTCAAAGAACACAGATAATCTTTCATACCTGTTCACCAGAATACTTCTCAGAATGAGAGGAAACAGATCCTGAACTCTCAGCTTCACCCGGACTCTTCTCGGAAGACTTTCGCTTCCATAACCATCTCTTCTTATCCGTCATTGTGTTTACCAATCAAACACCAAATCAACTCAACACAAAAGAGCATTCATCTGCACACATTAGTAACCAAAATGTTCACAAGATCAGTCAAAACTCAATACAAAATCATGTTAATTCAAAATGTTTCAATATACTATAATCAAGAGAAAACTTGAACAAACCCTAACCAAGTTGTCAACTTGTTACAGAACAAACACATTCAACAGAAACCCATAAACAAAAATACACTTTTTCTTCAATAATAATCTCAATGATGCATACATAAAAAATAAAAAAAATGAAAAGATGAAAACTTTTTTTAACAATCACAACCAACTTTGCTCATAAGAATAAAAAAATTAACTTTAAGAGAAGTTTGAGCTAAATATCATTGAAACCCATTTTTCCTACACAAAATTCAAATTTAAAAATCCAAACAGTAATATTACATTTTGCAGCAAATTTACTAGTCAAGTCTTCAACTTGTTACAGAACAAATACATCCAACAAAAACCCAGAAACAAAACACACTTCCTCTTCAACAATCTCAGTGATTCAGAACTCAAAAAATAAATCAAAAAAATTTAAAAAAATTCAAAAATGAAAAAAAGACAACTTTGCTTAAAAAAAATGAACTTTATGTTGATTCAAACAAATAAGAGAAGTTTGAGCTAAAAATCACTGAGACCCGTTATTCCTATACAAAATTATAATTTAAAAATCCAAATTAAATTTTCTGCAAAATTTTCTGACCCAATGTGATAAAACAGTGGCTGGTTACTGTCAATTTCTCATTCAACTTAAATGCATTGAACATTCCCATAAAAATCTAATCTTTACCCAAAATAAAAAACAGTTCTTTTAATAAAGCTTAATTATGAACTGTTAAATAAAGAAATGAAATAGTAAAAAAAAAAACATAGTTAGATGAAAATGAAATACCTTTGACTAGTGATGATGGCAACTGAACTGAACCAAATGAAAGGAAACAATAAATGGAAGCAAATGAAAGGTGAGAGTACAGAGTGGAGATTTAAAGACTGTTTTAATGTGAAAGAAAATGAAACGGGTGTGTATAGTAAATGATAGCAATAAATTAATAATATTAATAAAAATAGTAATAAAAAAATATTGACAAACAAAAACATTTTCAAATAATTAGATGATAAAGAATTTCTTTCAACTTATCCAAGGGTAGGGGGTGGGCAAACTCGGATCAACCCGTATGTACCTAATGCAATTAGACCCGTTTGGTTTGGGTTAATACGGGTCACGGGTTGATCGGGTGGTTGACACAGGATACAATGAGAAATCGATATTGAAAATGGTTTGCAAGAGACTTGTATGTAGCACCTGGGTTTTTCGGTTTAGGGGTTCAATGTTAAATTTTTAATGGCTCACTCGATTAGTTCATACAATCGTGCGTAAATGATATCTAATTTAAAAAATAAATAAATTTACTGTTATTAATAATTAAATAAATGGGTAGGCAAACAATTTGTAAAATGTGTCAGTGAGAGTAACAGTGTGTGTTCACATAGGAACACAACAAGAACAAAGGTAGCAGGTAATGGATTGGGTTAGGCTTCTTTTTCTTGTTTTATTTACTTAGTAGGTGTGATTAATTATTATTTATATCAAATATTTGTTTATAAAACTATAGTATAAAAAAGAGAGGCATGTGATATTGAAAATGTGTCAGAGTCATAGTTGTGTGAAATTGAAGGGTGTGCTTTGTGGTAGTGGGGGGGTGTGACCACAAAACACTTTTTCAGCTTTTCACGAAAATGTTTTTATTTGAACTTGAGTTGCACTTATTCCCGCCCACGGCTAATACTCCTTCATGGTTGGCTTCATTTTCTCATGTTATTATTTGATCAACTCTATGTGGTATAGAGGAGATCTAAATCACAGATCAAATAAGTAGATTCAGATAGTTAATAAGATCAACAAACTAACTAATTATTTAGAAGATTTGAATTTAATTTATGGATTTAACAATTTTTTGTCAGATTTTATTTATCTTCTAATCAAACTTCAAATTATTAAAAAAAGAATAATTTAGAATCGAAGCATTTAACACAAAGATGTATCATATATAAAGTTGTTTCTACCATTAGATCAATAAATTTTATTATTAAATTAAGTGAAATATGATTAAATTTGCTTTAATTATCTAATGGTGAAAATATACGTGTGTGTATGATGTATATAGTTTTATTCATGTACATTAGACAAATTCTATTATTATTATTATGATGATTTTTTTATGGATACTACTATGATTATTATTGAATAGATAATCTTAGTCCATGAATATTATATTTTAGTCCTGTAATTTTTTTTGCTTTGATTCAATTTCCACAAATTCAAATTTTGTTGTTTTTAATCCTTTACGTCAATTTATTGGGCCATATATGATGTCAAAAACTAAAAACAGCAAATTTTTAATTTACAAGGACTACACTCAAACAAAAAACTTACAGAAATTAAAATAAACACTATAATTGGAGGGAATAGAATTATATTTAGGGAACCTTGTCATCACTATTAGTATTGGTCAAATATGATTTTAATATATTTATTTTTCGTTTTTAGTTCTTATAAGAATTTGTTTGCCACTTCTAGTCTTTTAAAATATTTTTGTTAAAGCTTTTAATTTTTGTTGTTAAATCTCGATCCGTAAGGCTGACAAATACTCAAACATCCATCGGTCGGTTTTAATACACACATTCTTTAAAGCAAATATCTAACTACATCTTATAATATTCTAGACAATGGTTAGAAAAAAAATACTCCAAGACAAGTGTAAAAGAGAAAATAAAAAGTTAAATAAAGGCTAATATGTTTTGACTAGTGCATCATGTAACGAAGAACTAGAGTCCAGATATATAGTCTTGGTCTCCCTCTTTATTTACAACTCTAAGCAATATGGCATTTACTTATTTGTAGTCATTGTGACATTAAACCATTCACGTTTAAAACCCAACAATCTTACCATCAAGTTTGAGTTTCCACCTTTCTTCTATACTCTAAACACTAGGATTCCACTTGTGGCCCCCCCATAAGGTCGGACCATGGCCACAAGAGAGATAGACGTCATATCTTCATAAATCTTAATATATTAGGTATATGAGTTACATTTTACTCATTCATATGCAATGTAAAACTTAATCACTCACATTTGAATTCCAACAATTATCTATACTTTAGTATTAGGAGAAACAATTTATTTATTTAATGACTTAAAGTTTTGAATGGAGATGTGGACTCAAGATCTCTTGATAGTCTATATTTTAAACTCATTGTTGCTCTCGACGCTCCTCTGAACTTTTCTATTTGTCATATCCAAAACACTACTATATATAGAGTTGACAAGTTTATGATGATGATGACGACGATTTGAACCATGCTAGTTCATGGCTTAGAGGACGATCAAATTTTAATAAAAGCAGTTGGCATACCCTTTTTGCTTTAAGCTCTAATAATGTCGGTCTAAAATGTTTGTGAACAAGAAGGCATCAAGAGGAAACAGTGAAAAATGCTTTGCAGATGAGAAGAGGCAGCATACATCTATTACTCAAATAAATATTTGAGATTATTGTTTTATGAACACCTTTTTTTCATACCCCCCTTATACACCTTAGCATTACTCTCTCTTTCATCTTCGTCCTTTTTCTCTCCCTCACACAGATCTCTCGCTCTCTCTCTCTCTCCCCCTCTCTCTCTCTCTCTCTCTCTCTCTCTCTCTAAACCCTTCACCCTCCCTCACTACCACCATCGACGCCCACCCACCACACCCCACCACCATCGTCCTTCTCAGTACTGGTGTCTATCTTCCATCACAATCATCCTCCTCCATCATTTTTCTCTCTTGTATCTTTCTTTATCGCTCTCATTCTCTCTCGACTGCGTTCTCCTCTATCACTGTCATCAGAGAAGAAAATTTTGAATGTTCATACTCCATATATGTCTTCTTCCCTCTCTATGAACACAACCGTCGCCACTCTCTCTTTCACCTCGACACCATTATCGTTGTCGTTCGTCAATCACCACAACGGTGCATTTTTGTTTGTTTTTTTGTTGCATATTTGCAAATTTTTCTTTAGATATGCGTGTTTTTTGGTTCGTCCATCACCAACTCCGTATGTTTTTGGTCCACTTTTAGTTCGTTTTTTTTTCCTTCAGATCTCCGTGTTTCTTACTGTTTTGTTGGAACTTGGCAGCCAAGATTTGCTTTATGAGTTGTAAAATGCACACGACTTGGAGGGAAGAAAGGTAGTACAAAGTGATTTTGATCTTATCCAAACATGTGAGACATCAACTCTAGTTACTTAATGTGTTGTCCACTTCTCATAGGTTCCTTCTTAGTTTCTTGATTGGTTATCCATTTCTCATAGGTTCTCTTTTATTTGCCATAGGTTTATTATGCATCTAATGTTTATTTGTTCATGTCTTTCTTTTTGTAGCATGTGTCATATTAAATATGTTCCATTTTTAGCACATGACTTTTGTTTCTCTTGTACTTTAATTTCTCAATGATCATTGACAAAATAAGTTATTGCTTAAAGGCCAAAATCTTTGTACCCATGATTAACATTTAATTTCATTTTGTCTTGCTTGGGCTGACTTTTGCGAAGCAAGTATTAGGAATGGAGAGGAAAATTGTCGTAAGAATGTTTTGATGATTTTTGTTTGCTTTGTAACTTGTCTTATAAAACTTACTCAAGAACACAAGTTAAATAAACAATAATATCATAATTCTTAAAACATGATTTAAATGTCTTGTTATCATTAAAAAATTAGAAGGGAATTTTAGATTTTATCTCAACAGGAAGATGATGGTGACTAGAAAGTAGACTTGAGAGGAGTTTGACAACATCAATGAGACAGATCTACGCCGATGAGGGTGAGGCAGCGGCATCGAGGCGGACAGGGGCGATGGATGATCGAAGAAAAAAGTGGAGAGAGAGATAGAGAAGGAAATAAAAGAGAGAGTGTGGGAGAGAGAGAGAGAGGGGGAGAGAGAGAGAGAGCTAAGTTGACACAAAGTTATTGTTTTAAATTAAATTACGTGCCACATGAGGGTGTAAAAGGGGTGGATTGCCACATGGGGTGGTCTATATATCAGGACTGAATATTTGGTTTACATTAAGGTAGTTTGTGTAATTTTCGAGTTTCCGTTTTGAAATTTTCAAAAGGGAAACATTATATTAACAATTGTTTGCATGTCCAACACCATATATATATATATATATATATAATTAGTTGTTTTTTTTATAGTTATAAATTGTGTATTTTTATAAATTTATAATTTTTTTATTTATGAATAATTTTAATAATAGCGGCTGAAAGTGGAGGTTGATAGATGACAACGGACTATCATAATTGTAATTGGTGGTGGTCATAAAGGTAGCGGTGGTGATGGTGATTAGAGGTGGATGGGCATTGATCGGAATTGTGGTCGATGGTGGTTGGAGTAGTGGCATGTGGTGGTCATATAAATGACCAAAGTGATCGGCGTTGATCGTAGTGGTTGTCGATGGTGGTCAAAGTGGTGGTTAAAAAACTCACAACCTCCCTAAATAACCCTTAAATACTATAGTGCTAATTAAGTTCCTTAAAGTCTTATTAATTAAGTTCATTAAATACTATTGTTCTCGGATTTTCTTAAATTGAATCATAGTTGTTCTTAAATTTGAAGTTTTGAATGAAATTCTATATTTATTATTGTAAATTTTATTTTATTTGCTATATTTTTTAATTCTAAATGGATTAAGATGAATTTGGATTTGTTTTGTGAAGACTTGATTTGATTTAAATTTAATATTAGAATTAATTTAATACAGGTTTTTATTTGTAACAAAGGAAGATAATTTTTTCTTTAAAAAAAAAAAAAGAAAGATAATTTTTCTTTGTAAACCAAAGGTATCTCCTGGCTCCGCGTTTAACTGTGGAGTTTAATCCTTTCGAGTTAATTGAGATGCATTTACAAGGTCGATCTCTTTCAATAAATTAAAGAGTCTAAATATCTAACCTTTGTGTCACATTGTTGGTTAAAGAAAGAAAAATTGTAAATAAAAAAGTTTAAATGAATGATAAAATTGAAAGAAAAAACTCTACATCTAAACTTAATATCCCTTTATATACAGGTATTTTTCTACACAGTATCAGTTCTTAGTAAGCAATGTGCATATGAAATGCTGATGCTACAATTTCTTTGTACATTTATTTTAGTTCACTTAATTCAGTTAGGAATATAGGCACATGTTATGTTAGTATCTCTAGACACAGTCTTCGACTTTAAGAAACTACACATCTGCATTTATAAAGAAAGGGTTCTACGGTGTTATTGACGTGAATGCAACGCATATATTTTTCCAATAAGAATTGCATTTTAAATTTATTCTTGAAAGTCTCATTGGTGTTATATTTGCATGTTTTTTCTTTGTCCTTTGTTTGTAGTTAGGAGATTTGTAGACATGTGTGTTGATATTCCTGTTCTCTAATAGTTAAATGAGTTTTTCTTTTTAGGCTTAATTGCAGTTTTAACCCCCTAACTTTCTCAAAGTTGCGATTTTGATCTCCTAAGAAAAAACTACAAAACAGCCCCCTAAGCTTTGCACATGTGACAGTTTTGGCCCCCAAGGCTGATATTGACTCGGTCTACGCTGACGTGGCACCCTAAGTGAGGTGCCACGTGTTATTTTTTAAAATTTTTTTTGCCCTGGGGGCCAAAACTGCTACAGTTGCAAAACTTAAGGGGCTGTTTTGTAGTTTTTTTTTCTTAGGGGATCAAAATCGCAACTTTGAAAAAGTTAGAGGGCTAAAACTGCAATTAAGCCTTTTTTTTACTAAAGGTGTCCGCGAAATAAAAAAAAATTGATTTTTTATCACTCTTAATAGAGAATAATGATTATTTTTATGATAAAATCTAAAAAAATTAATATGATTTATATAAATAATGAAATGATTTTTTTTTTGACAAGATAAACAATGAAATGATGTTTACTTTTTTTTCATTTTTATTAAAATGATATTTCCTAAAATATAAAAGTGAACAAATAAATTTTTAATGATTGTTTTTGGTTATACCCCCTTAAAATATCTAGTTACACCTAAAACTTGTAAATTATGAAGGTGTACGTAAAATTAATTTACGTTGGTATAGTTTGAACTCTATAGACTACATCCATACACTGAAATTGAATTCACGTACCAGTCTTTTCTTAATTGGTAATTGGTATGCTGTTTGGATCATTGTCACGTCTCCTTTAAAGTGACAGGCATTGTAGATTTTGCGGTAACATAGGAGGATTTTGGTGCGGCACACATGTAAACTAGTTGATCGAGATTTATACAAAATAGAAAGGCTTGCCCGTATAATTTTAGGATCTGGTAGTTTTGAATTTCTAACCATTCGTATCAATTAAGTCTCGTTCATTTAGATCTGATCTTGGATTGGTATTAGTTATAGGGTTCCTAGTCACATCTTGTAATCGGGTTCATTCTTAATAAATTGTCCTTTTGATTCTTAAAAAAAAGAGGAAGGGAGAATTGAAGTGATGATTAGGGAGGAAGAAGGAGGACATTCATGGTTGAATTGAAGATGATTAGCATGAGTGTATAATTTTTTTAATTTTATGAAACCTTCATGAAGAAGAGGAGGAAAATGAAAGGGAGAAAGTCATGTAAAGGAAGAAGAACAAGGACAAGAAGAAGAGGGGAAGGAAGTTAAAAGTTATGGTTGGAAATTTAGAAAATAAATAAGGATATTTTAGTCATCATGGGATGCAACTAAAAATTCCTTGGGTGTAATCATAAAAAGTCTTTTTTATTTCATAAAAATGATCGTAAAGTTATAGATTTAGAATGCAAGAGTACCGATACACCGCAATTTGCGTACCATAGAAGTTTCAAGACAATATATATAGAATGGTTAACAAGAGAGAGGAAAAACCATTTTTTTTCAAGAAACGTTAGAAAAACCATTTTTTTATAAAAAAAAATAAAAAGTGTTAAGTTATTTTTCTTTTTTGTGGTCTGGGTTTTTTTTTTTTGTCAAGTAGCATAATAGATAGAAATTCTCTTTTTAAGCAGAATACATGGGTGTGGTGTTCGAGTTCCAACCCCTGCATATATTATGCAATATTTCTACCAACTGAATCAAGCTTACAAGGTCTTTTAATGGAAAATAAGTAACTAATTTTTTTGTTAAGGATTTCAACAAATATGCATAAAAAATTAAAATATATGTAGTAAAAATATTAAATTCACACACACACACACATATATATAAGGGGGCTGCTAACTTACTCCCACCTAAAAACATGAAGGAGTAAGTTAGCAAGCCTACTCCATGTTTTTTGGTGGGAGTAAGTTAACAACCCCCTATATATAGTACACACATATTTAATCATCAATATTTTTGTTAAAGATTTCAATATAAATGCATAAAAAATTAAGGGTAACAAAGAAATTTAACCTTAGAAATTGTGCATTCATAACATTAAAAACTTATCTTTTCAATACAATATTTATTATATAATTATATTTTAAGATCTTTATCTTGTACCCTTAGAGCACAAGTTAGCATTTCCCAAAATGAAAATATATGTAGTAAAAATATTAAATTCACACACACAATATATAATACACACATATTTAATCATCAATTAAATATTTAGTCAAGTTTACAAATAAATTAAATCTTTCTATTATATTCAAATTTTACTTAAGGTCAAATTTGTCATTAATCAAATATACTTATTTCTTTCAACATTCTATGCAATCAAACAAAAGAAGAAAAAGTTTTATCATATTCAATCTTACATCTCAACATATTTGATATTTAATACTACATCTCTAACATCAATTTTTGCTTTCACCAACATGGTCTAAAAGAGTTGTTTCACCATGAAAAAATTGGTCCATGATGGTCCACTTTTTTCCACCCTTAGATTCATCAACCTATCAAATCTTATCATGTTCCATAAACACCCGATCAAACTCATCCAACTCAATCATTGTCATTCATTCTCTTTGCTTTATCAAGATTTTAGAAGTCTTATATTAACTAATTAAATTATAAATAGATTAGATAACATCATATTAAAAAAAAACACTCATATATACTTTGAAATTTTATTATGGATGTGATGTCATAAGTGACTAAGGATATGGTATTGGTATCTGAACTCAACTCAGTACCCACAAAGCAAATGAAAAACTCAAGGTTGTGCTGTCCAAGATGGTTCTATCAAACTCGAAAAATAGGAATTGCATATGCTAGCTATAAGTTTGATTTTGCATTTTTTGTGATTTTGAGAAAGAAGAGAGTGAGCTTGCAGCGAGACATGTGAAGTTGATGAGTTAGTTTTGGTGTGGATTGATAAGTGCTAGAAAGTGTTAAATCCACAATGTATATTAAGCACTTTTCATTACTCGTTTTACAAGTTATTCGAGGAAAAGCCATAAAAAAAAATAAGAAAATGCCTCATTATGCTTTTTTATATCTTACTTAACCCATTTGCGCTGAAAAGAAGTGATCAAGACTTGAACAAAAGAAAGGAACATAAAAAGGAGCAAAAACAACAAACTGTCGCCATGGCCACAAATGTCACCCTGGCGGGAATGGACCTGACCAGAACCATTGTTTTTCAAGACCAAATGTTGCCACGGCGGGAAGTGACTTCCAGGGACTATGTTTTTAAAGATCAGATGTCACCATAGCAACCATTGTTCTGCCTGGCGAGGTAAGGCGGTTAAGGCAAGTGGATGATGACGTGGCAGAAACCCATTGACGAAGAAAGGTGATGTTGCCATAACAACAGATGGCCTGCCCGGCGTGATGTGCAAATTGTGCAGCAAGTATAAAAGCCCATTTCCTTCATTTCAGACGGGAGATTATTACATTTTTAGAGAGAGAATAGGGCGAAATTTTACTGTTTTCATAGAGCAAGAGTGTTTGAGTGTGGATTCATCAAGATTCTTTGAGAAATCAAGTTCTTGGCATGGATTCTCAACTTTCCTTCCACTTTTGTAATGTTCACATGACA
>Ga0315914_1002491_pt1 | contig 28160 bp, 5 predicted proteins | sample MpolenodulesMG_FD_203920 | JGI IMG/M metagenome (GOLD analysis project Ga0315914, IMG submission 203920) | Medicago polymorpha root nodule microbial communities from Los Angeles, California, United States - elongated nodules | ecosystem: Host-associated > Plants > Roots > Nodule | place: USA...
ACTCCAAAACTCCTTAAGAAAACCAAAATTCACACCATCCGGACCAGGGCTTTTGAAGCTGTCACAGTCCCACACCGCCGCCTTGACTTCGTCTTCTGTAAAAGGCCTAGTTAGCCCCCCCCCCCCGTATAGGTCAACGTTTTAAACGTCAAATGACATAATATAGAATATTTTTTGCTGGAATGACATATAATTTGAAACCGAGAGACTAACATTTTTCTCAAAGTGATGACTTGATTTTACTGTCAATTGACAGACTTAAATTTATTTATGTCTCTGTAAACATAACTCAGTTAATAAGATATTAGAATATCTAAGGGTTGGAGTTTAATCAGAATTTCTCATATATTAACCTGAAGACATAAATTTATAAACAATAACCTACTCGACAAAAAAATATATTTAATTCCATAAATCAATATAATCCAAAATCAAATCATATTTATTGTAACAAAACAATAACAAAAACATACAGCCTCTCAAAAATAAAATAAAAAATAACACAAACTTACACGCTACAAAAAAGGAATAATACACACAATTGGACACAAGAAGTTCAAACAAACCAACAAACAGAATACACTGGTCCTTATAGTGTGAACCACTTCAATTACAAGTACTGGTACTAGGGAAAAACCTCAATGAGAGACTTAAAACCAAGACCATGAGTTATCTTGTAGTTACTAAAACCAGCAGAGAAAAACAACTTGGACCATTCTTTCTCATTTCTCTCTTTTCCATTGACCAACACCATCATCTCCAAATCATAGAACAATTGTGCTTCAATTTTATCCTTGTCTTCCTTCTCATTCCCCATCACTGCGTCTATGATTATCACTTTCCCTTCTTTACCTTTGCTCCTTATTGCTTCCTTGCATTTCTTTAGTATTTTCAAGCATTCCTCATCGTTCCAGTCATGTAATACACCCTGCATATATCTCATATCATATAAATAAATACATCAAACAATAACTTAATTAGTTCTTGATTTTCCATTTAGAAGTCCCTAAATATAAGATTTTATTGACTAGTTATGAGAATATGAAAGTTAATATTAGTATCAAATTTGTTTTAAAAAAAATAATAGTACTATTAAATTTGTTGAAAATTGGTATTTTTTTTGTAAGTTTATGACTGAGAATTAGTTTGTATTTCTATCATAATATTTATCACATATTCCAAAAATTTGAAAGTTTGTCACATAGAAATAAAGAAAGAAAAATCTCAAGAGAGTCTTATATTTAGGGTTAAAGATTGTAATTTTATGTGACAAGCTATAAAAAAGTTAAATATAAGCAAAAATCAAAGACTAAAAAAATAAATTAAATTCGTCTTTTTGTTTTTGTTGTTTTAACACAAACAACATAATTAACATACTACCTTGAGTAAAATTGAATGGGTAGGAGGAATTGCCTCAAACATGTCACCTCCAACATATTTTAAGTTTTCACTTCCTTGAAGGCCATCAACAACATGTGGAAGATCAAATACAATGCAATCAATGTTTGGGAATGACTTAGCAATGACCTTAGTAATAGTCCCTATGCCTCCACCAACATCAACCAACGATTCCAATCCTTCAAACACCCCTTTACACTTTCCCATCACAACACTAGAAGCCAATCTAGTTTCACAAGCCATAGCTTCATTGAACAAATTATTGTGATTAGGGTCATGGCCAGCATAATCCCAAAATGCAACACCGTTATTTTCGGTGTGAAAAGGTGAAGGGTCATCATTTTTGTACCAATTAGAAAGTTGATTCCAAGGTTTACTCAAAATTGGACCAAGTATGACATGTAACATAGATGTCATACTAAAAGGATGGTCCTTAAGCAATAATCTAGATGCATCATTAAGCTCATACATCACTTCTAGATCATTTTTAGAGACATTGAAGAAACCAGAATGTGTTAAAACTCGCATCAAACGATGTATGTCACCGGTTTTAGAAGGGTGGATTGGTAACAAAGAAATGAGTTTTGAGAGTGGGATTGGTTGGCCATAGTTGTGTATAACATCTGGTATACACAATTCAATTGCACATTTAAGGGACATTGAGTTTATGAAACTGAAAATGTGGTTGAACACTTGGGTTTGAGCTTGAAGCAATTTTGCAACATGATCTTCACCTTGGGAACCCATTGGTTTTGATTCCTCAACTATCGTCTCTATTTGTTGGGAGGAACCTCATTCTACTTGGTTCATTTATAAGTGGAACATTTCACCACAAATTATTGCAATCAACCACCAACATATAAAACTATTTTGTTAAATAAAGTTTTTTTATTATTCTTAAAAATTTAGACTAAGGGTACACCCCATGGGCAATACAAAGTGAGTTGGTCCATCGGGGTCGCAAATGAGATAACCGCTTTGTAGTATACATTTTACTTACTCATTTGCTATTAATTGATTTACTAAAAAATAAATCAAACTTGGGAATGTATTTAATATTTATCTTTGTATTGTTTTATATTGTAAAAACTGATTATAATTAAAAAAAAGCCTCTGTACCAAAAAAAAAAGAGCCTCAAACTTTGTTGCCGTTGGTTTATAAAAGGGCCTCGCTTCAAATTTCGCTTTAGATCTCTAGATTTATTTGGCCAACCCTAACAAGATTGAAGAGAACCACCAATATCAATGGACAATTTTTATGGTACATCCGAAAATTCAAGTGTACGGGTACATCTGGAGATTAAATTAATAGCTAAATCAATTTATTTTATGAAGAAAAAAACTTACGTTCAATAATTTACAATTATAATAACTAAAACTTATTTACCAAAATTGTCGAGGAAATAAAATTTAATTTTATGATTTTTCTTACTCATAATAATGATCATTGATTATTTTACATAACCCAGTTGGGTTGGCTTCTCAAAAAAAAATTGATTATTTTTACGATAAAATGTGAAAAATTAATATGATTCTTATACACAATAATTTTGTTTCTTATGAATTTTCTAAAATATAAACGTTAGAAAATAACTTTTTATTTTATTAAAATAATCGCTAATTTATTGATTTAAGAAACAAGTATATCAGTACACTTAAATTTACAAGTGTATCATAAAATCTCGTATATCATTGAGGGTTTGCGATAAAACTTACTTATAACTTATTAATCGCATAACTCTAAACTAAAACCAAAGAATATGGACTATAACCAAAGTCGCAGTTGGCGTTGGTAAAAAATCTAACTATGCCAACCACAATTGATATTTGTTAAATAAGTTGTATTATTTGAACAACTATTTCAATGACAACTTATAGTATAACCATAATTTACAAAGAAAATGAAATATTGACACAAAAACTAAAATAATAAAGAGAAAGTAAAAACATAATGTGAGTATGAAAAAAATTATCATAAAAGTTGTTAAAAAATGGTTGTCCAAATATCATTTTCCAAAAAAAAACAAACTATAATTCCCTATGTGTAACATCGTGAATGTCACATTTACATTGTGAATATTTTTGTCTTAAAAATTTGTGTCGTTTTCGCTTTTAAATTTAATGTTTTAAATTTGTGAGTGGCACAATTTTAAATTTGCATCATCTACTCCATTTGTCCTCTCTGTTATAAGATTCAATTTTTCTTTAAAAAAAAAAACTATTTTAAGATTTTTTTTGCTCCCTAATAATGGGATCTGAATTTGGTGCGGTAAGAAATCACAGTTTCACGCTGTATTCAATCGAACTCCATCTGTTTCTAATTATAAGCAAATTTTACTCTTTAGATTCATTCAATTAATGATATATGTGGTCTACAATATGAACCACGTACATCATTAATTGAATGTATTTAAAAAATCAAATTTACTTATAATTAGAAACGGAGGGAGTAGCTATTGATATTTTTCACTTTCTTTTTTAACAAGATATTTTAAGATTTTTTCACTTTTTATTTAAGACAATTGTTATTATCGTTATTTTGTTAATGAGTTTTTCCTTGTGTAAAACAATTGGAATGACAAACTCTATCCTAATTAACCTTGAGAAGGGCACTCTGAAGCTATGTGTTGGCTCTTTTTATTATGTTAATATATATAAATTATAAATAATAGTTTTTATAAAATTTTATATTTTAATTAAAAATTATAGGTATAAATATTTCAAACTCTTAAATTGTAATAAACCATATTTATCTTTTTCAATGACATCAACAATATAGCAAATGCAAATACAATATAAATTATTATTTTGAATAACATCGACATTAATATATCATTTTTATATGTGAATTTGTTTAAGCATATAATTAGAAGTGAAAAAATCACTCCAAAATCATTTATCCCCTATAGAATCAAGTTTGAATAAGTTGATTGGTTTACATTGAACTCGAAATTGAATAATCTGAATTATTGGAGGCTAAATAATAATAAGTTGGAAATTTTGGATTCAATGGAGGACTAAAAAAATTAATATAACAACTAATTACTACAAACATTTATCATTAAAAAATACTTAATAATTTAGATCATCCGGTTGAACATATGTCACTCGAATCCTTAAACACCCCTAGCGAAATGTATCACAAGTTTGTACTATATCAATCCATTGAAACCAAACGTGTCACATTTGATTCACATTTCGAAAAACAAAGTAAAATGGTGTCACAATAATGCAAATGCAACTTGACACACCATTGAAAGCAAAAAAATCATGACAAGCCATCTAAAATTGTTTATTGTTAACGTGTGAGTGCCTTCAAATCAAAAAGCATAAAGGCAGCTATATTTTTTTTTTTTTGTTAAATAATTTTTTTTTGTCCGTAAAAAAATTATCAAATTAAAAAAAAAAAAAGAGATCAAACATATATTTTCATAGTAGTCATGATTTAAAAATGGGGAAAAAATCAAGCGGAAGATATTCGAATGCTTAATTTGGTGAAGACAAGACATAAAGTCAATAAAAAATGATATCACTGTCCTTAAAAAAAATTATATCACCTGAAATGGCAAGATAATTTAAATTAATATATGTTCTTCTTAAAAAAGAATTATATATTTTTTGAGAGCATATAGATTATATATGTTCTTCAACAAGAGAAAGTAAAAATATTCTATAGCATTAAAAATTAAAATTAGGCACAAGGAACTACAATCATTTTTTTTCTTCTTCATTCTCGTTAAAAAAATCATTTATTTTTTCATTAAGTTATGCTATTCACATTATTGAAACTATAGCATCTTTATTCTCCTTCTTCTTTATCTCTATTGTTAATATGATATCCAAAGCTTTTCTCAAGGGACGAAGCTAGAAAAAATTACCGGGGGTGGCGATACTCTCTAGAGTCATCGTGCGATCCCAACATATAAAAATGGTGTCATAATTGTATTCTAATTATTTGAACTGGATCCCCGTTGTAACTGTGTTAACGCATTAACAGGCAAGGGCCATCTTATCAGAAATTAACAGTTGAGATCAAAACTGTGTAAAACTGATGGTATAAATTTAAACCGTTAGATCATATTTATGAGGTCTAGATTGGTTACCGCGTGAAACTGCATGGAGCAGTTATAACTGGCAATCCATGTCCCTAATTACTCCCTCCATTCCACACTATTCGTCACATTTATCTATTCACAAATATTAAATATTAAGACAACAACTAAAAGACATATAATTGTAATTTTAACAAATTAATCGATATATATATATTCGCTATTGTTATAATGGAAAATGGTAGATATATTTTTTTCTAAAAAGGAAAATGGTAGATATATTATTAGAGAGTAATACATATACAATATTATAAATTAGGGGGCATAATGGAAAAAATATATTGATATAAACTGAAAATTTCAAATATTTTTATTTTGAGACAATTTTTTTATGTAATTGTGACAGTTATTATGTGACAAAGAGACATTTTAATTTTTTTTTCCTTTCTATTTGTACAAACATTTTAGCTGGTTTCCCTAAAAAAAATAGCTTGTTAATGTATTCAGGAATAACAAGTTTGTTGTTTTATAATTGTGAGGGCACGTGAAAATTTTGTTATACCAAAAGTACAAACTTTGCGCAGATTTGGAGAGAACAGTGGAAACATATTTAAGCAGAGGGTATAACAAACAAGAGCCAAGTATAGAGCTATGTTTAGGGTGACAAATGGATTTATATGTACATGGGTATAAATGTGCGTTTGTTTTAGCTTTAAAAAAATAGATTTTTTTTTTTTAAAATCCAAAACAAACGAACCTAAGTATCATGTAATACTTTGGGGTGGCGACTGCCCCAATTCTTTTACACCTAGTCCCGTCCCTGCTTTTCTCAACCCCCCTTTAATTGTCTTGTCATTATTCGGCTGCCGATTTTTTCAAATTTTGGGAATATCATGTGATTAGTTTGGTTTAATTTCTAGTGTTGGTATTTGATTTTTTTTTTTTGGTTTCTTCCTAGTGTGTTGAAGAAAGGATGATTGATTTTATTTCTATGCAAATAAGGTCTGGTTGTGGTTTTTTTTTTGTTTTTTTATGAGTTGTGGCTCATATTCTTCTTTCATAAATGTATATCGTAGCATTTGTTGGGTTTGGCTAGCTTAGTCAAAGTGGTGGTGGTGGTGGTAGTATGTCGTTAATGTTTTATTCCATGTGTTTGTTATTTGTTGCATGTGAGAGTACTACGTAATGCCTTACTCTTTCTTACAGTTGCAACAAGTATTTTTCTATTTTTGGTTCCTTGTTAGGTATTTAAGTGAGTTGCAGTAATTTTTGGAGAGTGAGAAGGAAAAGCTACTATGACTATACAAAAATACTAGTACTTCTTCAATACTCATTTGTTTTATTTCGTTCAAAGCAAGTACACTTATAGTCTTTATCATAACAGAATTTTTGTATCATCAGGAAAAGGAAATGCTCTAGATTTGTTAACGAGATTCTTCTTACATATAAGAATATGCATTTGCGTTTACTTATATTTAAATTTGGCCTTGATTGGTTTGAATATCACAAAGTGATTTGAAAATTGCTCTTTAAACACCTTAAAATGCTAGAAGTACTTCTATCGTATCCTAATTCTCCATCGCTACTTTTTAGATCAGTTCCTCATTCAACAGATTTAACAAATTATCCTTGTCTCTGTCCGTCCCGTAGGACCTCGTTGTTTCAAATGGCAAGGTATAACTTTTTAGAGCGGTTCCGATCTAAAAAGTAACGTGGTGGCATATTGAAATTATAATGAACTCTGTGGAAGGGTTTTCACATTAGTTGAGAAATGTCGGAGGCAAAAATAGTTATTAAAGAGTTTTCACATCAGTTGAAATAATACCTGAAAGGAAAGGTAACACAATAACATTTTTGAAATTTTTATGAACTATATTTTACATCAGTGACATAATACATGAGGGGGAAAAGCCTATGATAGTCTCACAAATTCTCACTTTCCCATTCACTCTCTCACAATATTTTCACTTTCCCTTTCACTCTCTCACATGAACCCTAACCCTCACACGAACCCCTCACTCAAATCTCTTTTGATTTCGATCCAGCAGTTTTTTGCTTCTCAGATCTCAGTTTCGATTTCAACTCTGTTTCCTCTCCCAATCCCTATGATTTAGATTTTCCTCTCCTAATCTCGGTTTGAATCTTAAGTTTTGATATCGATTTTGTATCACAACGTGTTTGACTGAGGAAGTTTGAAGTCAGGAAATCCCTTTGTCTTTTTCCTTTTTTTCGCTTATCCGGTCTTTCAATATTGCAAGCTTTTAAGTCATTTGACTTGGTTAATTGAGTCGATCTATGCATTCACATGCATGGAAGTTTTCATATTGCTAGCTTGCATGTGAATTTCATGTTATTGCTAGCTTGTGCGTGTGAGTTCCATACTATTGACTTGGTTAATTTGGTTTCGTAGTATTTCTAATCAAATAAAAACCATGTTATTGCTAGCTAGCTTGTGGGTGTGAATTCCATGTTCGTATGTGTGAGTGTGTGTTTCTTATCTTCTAAATAAAGACCATGATTGAACCGTGTTTGATTAATGGTACTTCAATATGTTTTGCTTATCAAAAACTCAATTGGTTTGAAGTATGAATTCCATGGTTTATCGTAATGTTGACTTTGCCACAAAATTTTAATCGCATCATTCAAAGTTTCTAAGCTTCTTAGATACACATTGTATGTATGTGAAATCTAAATTGGATATGCCTGCTTAATTGTTTTACCTTTTGATTTTCTGAATATATTGTCCCTACTAGGTGTCTCACTGTTCTCTAAATCTCATCGATCGATCTCTAAAATTGTTTTTTTTTTTATATCTATTCACTATATAAAATTTCAATTCATTTGTAGGCATGGTTGCAACCTAATGGGAATGATTGTAGATATTATGTGATGAAGAATATGCTAGACATTGTCTATACTAATATTACTAAGTTTTGGATGGACGTATACCATATTTTGGCACCATATATATATATATATATCCAAAGATAGACAAAACCTTATTGTTATTAACTACTTATTATAATCTTTTGTACCACTTGTAGGTATTCAACGATCCAACAACATTAATGGAAAAAGAGTCATAGGATTTGCCAAATTGTTGGGCAACTTGTTTTCTTGAGTTATATGCTTTAGGATTTATCTGGTATGTTTCACTCTTTTGATGTTATATGGACATACTTTGTTAGTGGCTAGCTTAATGTTTGGTAAGAACAAGTTTCAAGTGTACATTTTTTTAGTAAAAAAACATGATGTATCGTTGGTTGGACATGAAGTTATAAGTTGTTGATGTAAAAATATTCTACCTAAATTAGATTGACGGACACAACTTCCATTGTAATATGTATATTTTACAATATTTTTAATATAAAAGAAAAAAATAGTCACAAGCTTATTGCTAAACTGATTTCACATTAGTGGGGGTGTAAGTTGTTGTAAAATATGTAAAAAATTTAAGGAAGAAATAGATTTCCCCTTGTACGAAAAAAAAAAAGATTTCCCAATAGTGAGTAGGAGGGCTGATGTGAATAATTCATATTTCACATCAGTTTCTATGAAACAGCTGATGTGAAAACACAAATATTTTGTTTTCACCCATTTCACATCGGTGACTGGCTTCCTGATGTGGAAAGAAACTTATCACATCGGTGTCTTACCTGATGTGAAAAGTGGTAGACATCAGCTTTAGAAACATCGGGTGTCACTCGATGTGAAATGTATTTTCCAACTGATGTGAAATCCCCATTCTGTAGTAGTGTATGTCTCATGCTTCCATTCATATCATTAATTTGGAAACACATTAATTCATTTTATTTTTAATAAGTTATAACTTGGTAAAAAATAATACAGTAGAAAAGATCAATTATTTTCTTAATATCAAACATGAGTGATCGCTTTTCATTGAAATCGATCTCCAAATGTAATTGAAAATAACTAATATTAAGACTCGATCGCTCATGTTCAAGAGATAATTAAGATCCGACCAATGATCAAGATTTAGGAACCGACATGCGTAAAACCAGAAACTTTTACGCTTTTACTTATAAATAATGCAAATAAAAAGCATTTAATGATAAGGTTGTGAATAATAAGCTTTTTCGATTGGTTACACGTTTAACTGCTGTAAAAAATCATACATCGCTATTTGAAACAACGAAGCCCCCACATGTCTGACTAGAGACAAGGATACTTTGTTGAATCAATTAAACACTTACTGATAAAAAAAACATAGCAATTGGAAGTTATCTCTCAATCACAAGCGAACGGAAATTAGGTCCCGATGAGGGTATTTTTAGAATTTTGAAGTTCTTGTTAGCAATTCCAGGTACTTAAAGAGCAATTTTTAAGTCATTCTACCACTTAGGCTTCACTTTGTTCCTCTTGATCCTTAACTGTGTGGACTTGGGCTATCAAACACTCCTTTGCTCCTAGTTCCATTGTCTTCTTCTATTGGTCGGGTCTGTATGTTCCATAACATCCCTCCCCTCTTCGAAACACGCCTTGTCCTCTAGGTCGAAATTTGGGTAAACATGTAAGATTTCTTCATAGGGTTTCCATGTAGCATCTTCCCATGAAAGTTGGTGCAAGAAAGGCCCAAGGTCAAACCATCTCACCAAACTTTATATGAGATATTTTTTATACAATATGTGATTAGAGTAAACTCTAAAACGATGTTCACTCTAAATACATTTTTTAGAGTGAACTCTAAAAAATATACAATATGTGGTTGATATTTTTTTTATCTTATTCTCCCTTTTCACATTTTTTTTAACAAAACAAAATGAGATTTATTATAACAATAGAAGAGGCCTACCCTGCACAAGTGTGCTAATTAAGGCCACAAAAAGTTAATACAAAGTCAAAGAGGCCAAAACAATCCCACGAGAGGAATAAAGAAACAATTACAAAGTGATTATACATGATAGTTAAAAGCAAAAGTTACCAACCATCTTTTCCTTCAACCATAGAAACGACATCCGCTTAACTTTATCTAGCATCCGGTTTAAATCCAAGACTTTGTTATTGAAGATCTTATTATTCGATTCTTTCTAAATTGTCGAGTCACAAGAAAATAAGAAAATTTACTCTTCGCTTCACTTAATTTTCTTTCCTCCATATTTTCTTCATCAACCAAACTTAGTATAAACCAAAATTAAGAATTTAGTTGTCCTTGTTTGTTTTTCTCTAAGTCGAAAAATGACTATTAATTTTTTTTAGAGACTATACTGGGTCTTGCAATTTTTTTGAGAAACTAAAATGCGTCTTCTCATGTAGGATCCACATAAACACGTAAAGAAGAGTCTGATTGTATTTTTTTTATTTTTGTTAACTTCAACATCTTCATTCAACTAACCGAAGAGGAGTTACAAACAAAAGGATCAACATTCATTGAAAGGGTATATCCCAAACAAGACATATGCAACCAACTTGCAGAGCAAGACCAACAAGGCTATGTGCTAAAACATTAATGTCTTATAAGGAGCTTACAGAGTAACAATTGGCTCAAATATGGCTGCAATAGAGTTGGAGTACTTCCATTGCAAATTGAGGAGTTTGACTGTAGATGCTTTTATTTATTGGTACAATCCATTTGTAGATGCTGGTTTGAAAATTTGTCGTTATCTTTTTTTATTTTATTTTAGAAGTGCAAGTTGGTGTATTTTTTTAATTTTTTTTGGTACAAGGTGTACTTTTTCTTTTAAGCAACAAGTTGTCGTATTTTATTATGTGAATTTTGCACATTTTTGTTGATAAAAACACAACCCATATTTTGACTTGCACTTGTAGAAATATCATCATCAACGCAGACATGTGTATATTACTATATTTTAGTTGATCATTTTGTTTAAGTTTGAACTTTAAGAAAAAGAAGTACAGATTAGCCTCCTGCACATCTGGATCCTGTATACATAAGTCTTCCTGTTTCTTGTTTGAAGTTAAATATATATAATTACATGTGGTTACGTATGCAAACCAATATAATATGTGGAGACTGTCGGGTAAAAAATATATTTTATAGAGAGAGTGAAGTCTTGGTCTAAAAGTTTTTTTTATTCATATGGTTTATTTTTATTTTAAATCAGTGTAAATCATCCGTGCAATATAGACAGGTTGTATTCATAAAATCTTGATTTTTATAAGATTGTGTGTAAACATTATTTCAGGAAAAATAAGTACTGTGAACTCTTGTTAATTAAGATTATTCTTTTAAGAGATCAGGGAGTGTAATTTACTAAAAAAAATTGTAATTGTAATTTTGTTAATTAAATTAATTCCAAAAATCTGATGTAAGTATCTTGTTATTAATTTGTTAAAAAAGATAAAAAGTAGTTAATGAAATTGTGAAAATAAAATTAATTTAAGTTCTAGAGACTAGTTCTACCAATCAAATGCTCAAAGTCAATATAACATTACCTAAATATTTTTCAACTCTCTCAAATTCAAATTCATCAGCTCAATGAAAATTTAAGTTCAATTTTGCTAAATAGATCTCTAATCTATTCAAAACTATTTTAAAGATCCTAAGCCTACACGCTTTTGTTGTGAAAAGTTTTTAAATACCCCCATTTTCCGCAAAGGTTACTACAAGATAATGCCACAGCTAGCCTTGTTGTTTCATGTCTCGCTAATGGTGCAATCGAGTTCAATTCTTATAGCATTCCTTCAAACTAAGTGTCAACTTGCAGATATTTGTACAAAATCACTTTTATCGAATTTTTTTTTTCAAAATTTGTAGGGAACTAAGTATCTTAGATACCTTTTGCTTTAAATAAGCAAGTGCATCATGCTATTTTTTATCTTCTAACCTGGCTTGTTTTAGATTTTGGTTAAAGCTTCCCGGTTGGTAAGAGTCTATTGTTCTATCTATGGCACATTATAACTGGCTATGTCACATGACATAGCGCGCCATAATGGCACAGAAGTGGAATCCGATAGATTGGCTTAGTAACTCATTGATATTGATACACTCTGATTTTACATTCACATGCACATACGCGATGTCTATTTATATTGTCTTTATGCATTCCTTTTCATAACCATTGTGCCTTATTTGGATGCTTATTTGCATTCAATTGCGGTTGTTTACTCGTGCGTTTTGACATGCTTTCTTATTTTGCTTTTCATTTCATTGTTGAAATATGTTTTTCTACCTGTTTTGAATGCATCTCTTCATGCCTCTCTTTTTGGTGTTGTTAAAGGGGAGAGAATATATGTATGTTTTTTTGAAGGAAGAATATATGTATGTTTGTTTGGTTTTGTTTCAAAGATATGGTTGAGTTTCAGGGGAGCTAAAGGCAACAACATCAACATATAAAAAAGGAGGAGAATGTAGTTGCTCATTTAATGGCTTAGCTTAGGTTTTTGTTAGGTTGATGTATTGTGTTGATGTTGTCATGATTAATTGCTTAGACCATCTCCATTGGGAGGGTCTTAGCTATTTAAGACCCGGTACCTATTAGGTACCCTAATGGGGAGAATCTTTTTCAGGGTTTTATAAGACCCGGAGTCTTACTTAAGACCCCCACTTTTAAGCGGAACTCACACTCTTTTAATATTAAAAAAAATGAAATATAATGATATAAAGTTATTGATAGTTGATTAATGGGTCCCATTTAAGAACTTTGTGTGAGATTTGGGTTAGAGTGATTGAGTGTTTATTAGGTATTACTATTATAAAATTATAAATGAGTAATGTGTGCACGTGGGACCCATTTAAGAACCCAAAAATAGGTGTCTCTAATGTGGATGCTCTTAGTTGAAATTGTGAAGCACCCTAGTTAGTCTCTATCTCAAAATTGTCTGTGATGATGTCTTTTGAATCTTGGCATTGGTATCAAGTTAGGTGTTCCTTGTTATCTAAGTTTTCTAAAAAGTTTCCTTATCTAAGACTTTGATTCGATTCATATCATTGCACATTTATGTAGAGTGTTTGTGCTTTATGGTGTTAGGTAGTTCTAACTAACTAACTAACTTTCCTAACAATGATTAATTAAAACCTTTTTAATTTAAAATCTTAATAGTTTGTTAATATTTTTACTCATTCGTGTGAGTTTAAATCCAAAACCTCCAACTCTTATTCCCTTAACTCAAAGGTTTAAAGTAGTTGAGTTACCCTACCCAACCCATCCAACCCTCAAATGTTTAGCCAAAACTAACCTATTTTGTTGTTTGAATTAATCACTTTAGTCACAACCTCAAACAAAAAATATTATTTTAGCATACACACAAATGAAGAAAAAAATGTAAGAGAAATACTTATATAATATATTTTTAAATTAATTTAATAATATGTATTTTCATACCCCTGTCTAAATTATTTACTTGAGGTTTTCTCTTTATGAATGATTATTTGAGGTTTCAACCATACAGATTAAAATACTTTTTTCATCGTAGATGCTCTAATAAGCCTAAAGTCTTTGAAAGAAAATGTATCATCAAGTTTAGGGATAGGGACAATTTAATCTAACACTATTTCTTCTACCAAATCTCAAATGTGTGTTTTATGCATAGCTATATTTTGGCTGCATTCAGGTGACACGTAGCTGAAATGAAGGCATCAAGTTGATGATCGACAGTTCTGACTATCACCAATAAAAGAAAGCCAAATTCCGCATTCTGTACGGTGTACGGAGGTTTGACATTTCAATATTATTATTCTATTGGTCAAAATATTACTAAAAAGTTTTGAAATTAAACTATTACAGACACACATGTTGCTTGCACTACTAATTTAGCATATTTTCTTTGTCATTTAATGAATGCTACTTCCCTCAGATCATGACTACAACAAATAATCTTTATATATAGATAACTATCATCAAAATTGCTTAATTAGCTATGAGCTAGGCACATCTAGCTCTTTGTTTTCTACACCTCCTATATATAATATATGAAAGGAGAAACTTAATTAGCAATTTCATTCAAAAGAAACCTTTCATGGCGGAAGGAGAACAAAGATCTCTTGAAGAAACCCCAACATGGGCTGTCTCAGTTTGTTGCTTCTTTGTCCTTGTTATATCATTGATCATTGAAGGAGGTCTCCACAAATTGGCTGAGGTAATTATAAATTCATATATTAAGTAGTGCATTTATGAAAAAACTTGGTGGAGTTAATTAGCTATAGTGAATATTTCTTATTTGAGTATACTATTCAGAAATCAATATATCCTAACTATGTTTAATTTTCATGCATCATGGTCAATTCATATATGCTTCAGTTTTTGAGGAATAAGAAAAGAAAATCCATGGGGAAGGCATTGACCAAAACTAAAACAGGTTGGTTAAATTAGTGTGTATTATTTTAAATTTGCAACTAACTAGGGTTTTACCTTTTTATTTAAAATAAAAAGTGATGAGGAGTTTCTTAATTTTCAATGAATGAACTTGTTTTTGATGAAAATGATTAGCTTAATTAAGTTGGTATAATTGTGTGAAAAATAGAAATGATGAAACTCGGTTTCGTGTCATTTCTTCTGACAATATCGGAAGTGCCAATGTCCAAAATTTGCATCAACAAGGATGTAGCAAATTCTTTCCGGCCATGTAAAGATTCTGAGTACTTAGCAGGTGATCATTCAAGAAAAGAATTGGGATACCACGAGAACTATTGTGAAGCAAAGGTATGTGAGACTAATTAATTAATTTATATGTATTTTTCATGTTCACACCTTCTCAAATGCATTTACAAATTCATATTTTAAGTTGAAATTTTACGTAATTTATTCATGTTAAATTTCTTTGTATATTTTTCCGTAGTTTAGTCATATTTGATTTTTACAATATTAGTGATTGGACAATATTTCAATAATATTGCATGTTGTATTTTTTTTTTTTGTCAAGATATTCCATATTGTGTCCTTTTCTGGTTTTATTTATTTATTTTTATGGATATACAGATGTTAGTTATAAATTGTTAGGTTGATATTTCTTGTTCATCAGGCTCTGGTTATACATCAAGTTGAAAAATAATTTTCTATTTTATTTTGCTTTTACACAATTAGAAATAGGTATATTGAAAAACATAGCTTCTATGGGTCATTAATTAATTTATGTTTGCCTGTGAGTGCAGGGCAAGGTAGGTCTAATTTCAAGTGAAGGAATCCTGGAGCTAAACATCTTGATCTCCATTTTGGCTGTGTTTCATATCCTTTACTGCACATTAACGATGTGTCTTGGAAAGGCTAAGGTATAGACACTCACTAACAAACAATGGTCAAATTTAACGATTTCACACGTATTAAAAAGTATAATAAATGAAAAATAGTAAGGATTATACTATATTAACCTAATTAACGATTGATATTTTTTCATTATCATTGTAAATGCAAAGAGAGAAAAATAATAATTTGAAAGTGATATCTGGTAATAGTATTCATTGGACAATACAAATGAAAAATATTAATTAAAACTAAACTTAAAATATAAACTAAAAGTAACAACACTCAATTTTATTTTTTTTAAAGTAAAACTATTTTTGAGATATTTTTTCTTTTACAAATGTGACATTTATTTTTGGGTAGAAAGAGTATTATTTTCAATCTTGTTGTAAGTAGAAAGGAAGAAATTAAGGGTCCATGTATATACTTTTATATTATCAAAATCTATTTTCAACTTGAATCGTAATAGTATGCATGTAGCAGCTTTGCTAACACGTAATCTGAGAAGCATACATTGACTTTTTAAGTACAAGTTGAATATGAGGTATCATTGTCAATAATTAACTATAATACAAAACTCCTAAGGCACCAGAAGAGTTGAGTAAAGAGACATGCAATGCATAAAGTCAAAATTTGAAGAATCATCATGTGTTGTTAGCCATCCAATCTATACAAGCATTTCCCTCATTCAAGGAGTTTATAATTCTAACCAAACCACCTATCAATTTCTTTTACTTTTTTTGTTGTACACCTATTAATTATTTTATTTCTTCAGTTGGTATATTCTGACCAACCTTGATATTATGCCACAAAATAAATTGATAATAAGAAGAAGCAAATTAGAATGTCAAATTTTGACTTTTTTTTTATGAGGTTAAATCCCATTCCAACTAAAATTTTGACTCAGTTGACAAAGACGGATTAATATACAAAATAATAATTAATAAATAATGATGTACATAATTTACATGTGATATTGCACTTACCTTTCACAGATGAGAAGATGGAAAAAATGGGAGGAGGAGACTCAAACACTTGAATATCAGATAGACAATGGTAACCTTACTCTTTGATATGTTAATAATTCTTATTTGTTACCTCTGTCTAATTAAATTGAGGTTTGTAACTGTATATTTTTTGTAACAACTTTTCTTTTAAGTGTTGCTGACAATTTTATTCTTCTGTAAACTTTGTGAGTACAGATTCAAGAAGATTCCAGTATATAAGTCAAACATTGGGTGGCAAGCGTCATTTTAAATTCTGGAATAATTATTCTCCCTTGCTGTGGATTGTAAGTGAATTATAAGAGTGGAATTTTTAAATGTAACATGAAATGTTTAGAGTGTGTTTTAATGAGGAAATATTTTGAGCTAATTTAATTTTTTGAGGGAATTCAAAATCTTCTACGTAAATTTTATTGTTAGGATGATTAATTTGAACAACTTTTGAAATAATAAGAATTTATGAAATATTTTATTCAAACAAAATTTTGGGATAAGATAGAAATCAGATAAGATAATTGGGAATTCTAAGGAAATTATTAGAATTTTGGGTGATTGAAATTTCCTAAATTTGGATTTAACAAAGTGCTTCATACAATTCTTTTGTTTTAAATTTCTTTCCAAATTTATCATCCAAACAGTAAAATTTACATTAAAGAACTTGAATTATCCTCTAAAATGACATTACCTACAAAAATTCTCTCATTCAAATGATAATAAGAGTAATAATATTTGAAGGTAAAAAATGACTTAAATGTTAAAACCATGCAACATCAAATGCTTTACCCACATGCACTAATTAGAGCCATATTTATTGTGTTGTATTCTGTGTATTTATAGGTCTGTTTTATGCGCCAGTTCTATAACTCCGTCTCAAAAGATGATTACTTTGCTCTACGAAATGGGTTCATTGCAGTAAGTGAAATTACCACTATTACCAACATGAAACTTCCTCACTGGGATTTCATGCATGGTGGTTATGCTTATTGGTACTCTTCCATAAACAAGAACTTAATTGTCAAATTTATTATTTGTGATGGTTCTTAATTGTGGTCGCAGTTACACGGTGAACATTAATATGTAACAAATTACATATACGATCAAAATTACGATTGCAATTGTTGAAGATACCTATAAAAAAATTAAATTGCGGCCACAATTGCAATTGCATACCACAATTTAGAAGTTATGGCTTTATTGGACCATGCTTCATTGTGATCCAATGTATGAAACATATTGGGACTCAAAATAGAACTTATTTTTTCCTTAATTAAACTGCAGAAAAATATTTCTGAAGGCAGCAATTTTAATTTCAACTTCAAGAAATTCCTTTCCCGCACTTATGACGAAGATTTTGAGAAGGTTGTTGGAATCAGGTACTTCTTGATCCTATCATAAATACATGTAATTTACTGTTTATATTTTGTTACAGAAGGAGTATGTATATATGCAAGGTTCCTAATTATAATATGGACGCAAGCAGAGAATATAACTGAGCTACATAAATAGCTATGAAGCACGGATACAGACACTTCCTAATTATAATATGAACGCATATAACTGAGCTACATAAATATTTACAAAATACTGAAAATAGATTCTTAAGTAATTTCAAAAGTATATTATATAAGACTAAACAATCTTGATTAACTAATCTTTTGATACTCTTGCAGGTTTTGGATCTGGCTTTTTTCCATATTTTTCATATTCCTTAGCGCACATGGTATGATATTTTACATATTAGTTAACTTATCACTTGTAACTAATCTGGTTATAAATTTACTTTAGTGGCATAAAAGCATTTTTATATACTTTGCAATAAAATTATGAGTATTTTTTAACAGCGATTTCATTTTATTTGCAGAGTTTTATAATTACTACTGGCTTCCATTTATTCCACTTGTGGTAAATTTCATACCATTTCTCTTTTCTTTTTTATAAAATTCAGTACAATTTATTATATGTAAAGGGCTTGATAATATTCCTCTTCATATTTTTTGTGACTTTATTTCTTATTTGCTATTGAAGATTGCTCTTCTTGCGGGGACTAAACTGCAAGTAATAATAACAAAGATGCACCTAGATAGTTGCAAGCAAAGCCCTGTGATCAAAGGAACCATACTTGTAAAACCAAGTGATGAATATTTTTGGTTTCATAAACCTGAATGGCTTCTCCATTTAATCCAAATCATCCTTATCCAGGTACTACAGTCATATTAAAATTGATAAATTTTAGTATGTAGATTCAAATGTAATTAGATTAATTTTGAACAAAATGTTTATGCTTATATTATTATGATTCATATGCAGAACTCCTTTCAACTTGCATTTTTCACTTGGAGTTGGGTAAGTAGTTAATTACTAATTAACATTATATTGGTGTGTGCTCAATAGATCTAGAGATGTTAACTTGTTAATATATGATGATTCTAATCTATACTGACTAATAAACAACAGTATGAATTTGGTCCAAGGTCTTGCTTCAATAGAGAAAAAGAGGACATTGCCATAAGGATAGCATTGGGTTTAGCTGTTCAGCTTCTTTGTGCTTATGTCACTCTACCCCTTTATACACTTGTCACTCAGGTAAATTAATATAGATATAGTTTGAGATTTGTTAAAATTAGTTGAATATTGTTTAAGGTAGTTATAAAATGGTCGTAATTAGTTGATGGTCGGTTATATTTGTTACCTTATGATCACTATAAATAGCGATCATACATTTATTTTAATCCTTCAATCCTATTAATTTGAAAATAAAGAACTCCTTATGATATTTGGTTCGTTGTTTATGTTTTTGTTTTTACCCTTCCATTTCAAAGGGAAGGACCTCTAGTAATTCAGAGTTTAAAGTAAAAAATTATTTCAGTCAAAGATGGAAATGGAATTCAGATACTATATGAATAATTTGACCTTAATCGAAGAGTATTAACACTTGCATCCAACCACTTATTTCGATGCATGTTTTATTTAAATAAATGAATATTCACTAATAACTACTTGTTTTCCATGAAATTGTGACAGATGGGGTCTAACATGAGAAAGGAAATTTTCAGTGAGCATATTACACAAGGTCTAAAAAATTGGCATAAAAAGGCTAAGCAATCACTTTCCAAAAGCAACAACAACTCAGTTTCTTTACATTCCAGAACAAGTGAGAATTCAGTAAGGAGATCTTTATCTATAGAGAGTATGCACAATAACAATAAGGTGGAAAATGAAGACATGCAATCAGTAATAGTAGTGACTAGTCCATCTCCCGGTAACAACTCTGGAAGTGGAGAAGAGGAAGAGATTGTTAATGTAGCAAGTGTTGAGCAAGAGATATCAAATGAATCCACTTCAGAAATCAAGACTGTTGAGGAGAATAATGGTAAGATCATCACCAGAGGAATCTATGACGGTGAGATCTCATTTGGAGTTTATGTGGGTAGTAGTAGCAGAGGCATAGGGGGAATTGTTTCAATAGCTGAAGAAGAAGATGATAATACTACTGATCAAAATTAAATTCCACTTGTAATGTTTTTATCAATAAAACTTAATCTTTAAGCAATATCTATAAACTCCAGACCCTTGGCTATATATGATTTGATTTTTGTTGTAAACTTGTAACATATGCAGCTATCTGTTATCAGATAATTATAAAGTAATACTACATGAATATACATCCAGCATCTATACTATACCACCAATATTATTCAATGAAAGCTAGCGCACATTTAGTAGCTAACAGATTAAATTTTATAATTATGCCTCATTGACTTTAATATAATCAAGCTGTAGCTTGTTCATATTCTATGATTTTAATTCATCAATGCTGGATCCAACATAATTTGATAAAGTATATGCACACATGAATAACTTAAAAGTCAATCTTACCAGAAATATAGCTTAATTTCAAGCATGACATGGTCCAAGAAAGTACGGTACCACAAGGGATCCAATTGTGCTTTAGTTAAACAGCAAATGCTTCCATTTCATCCTATGTGTTTCTCTGTACCAAAGGCAGTGCCGCCTATACCTTCTAGCCGTTTCAAAATGAAGCTGCTTTGCTTATTTAAAATTCCTTCAGATTTGGTAGTGCTTGTTTGGTTTCGATTTTTTTTGACGTCACATCACGTTTAGAAGGTCTTTAGACGTAAAAAAGTGAAGCTACAATTTCTAGGGTTTGGGAGACGCGTCTGAGCCTCACCCCACTGTGGTTCCAAACACATACTTAGCTATATCAGAATTCTTCTTTCAAGATTTACAATTAAAATTCACATTGAAATATGAATCGTCGGACAATCAAGACGCAGTTAATGTGTACTCAATTGCACACAATTCAAATCATATTGGAAATTTGTAAAAGAGCATAATTAATATGAGAGAAAGTTTCTACGCTTCTGCTTAGTATTGTCAAACATTGTTGAATTTGTATCTAACTTGATACAAAGGTCGTTCCTAGGATTCTAACTCTAATTGAGAGGATATTGCATTTGAAATCCTGTATCAATCCAAATACTCCCCCAACCCTATATCTAAGCATCCATTTGATTTTATTTTTGTCCCTAATGTAAACCCCTTTTCAAATTATTTTTTCCTTAAATGTACTTTTTATATATTTTTTTTATCTAATTACGCTCAACAAGAGGATTTACTATTACTTCAAGGTTTTTTTTAATAATTTATTTTATCATTGAACATGTCATTTTCTTTTTAGTGGACTCTCTTGATCTTCTTAATTTTGGCTTGTCCATATACCTCATTTTATCTCCTTGGAGACTCAGGTGAATGCTATGATTAACATCAAGAGACTCAATTAGCTAGTAGTGGTAATTCAAATTCATATTGGATTGCTTTTGCATCGGGTTAATCAAGTCGACACGTGCAAATGAACACCCGTACTAGAATGTTGATGTCTTTATCAAGGGTCTTACTACTTCGTACTTTTAGAAGCTCATCTCCAAGTTGGATTCAGTAACATCAAATTTGTTAGGTTGTGGGATGATATTTCAACTTATAACTGTCATGTTAAGTTGCCATATTGCTGAACTGAGAGATAGTTACACAATTTGTTAGTTAGTAGACTTATGTTTCTCTCATGCTAGTTCCCATCTTAATTCGTATTCTCAATTAGCTAGTTCCCCTCTCAATTAGTTTTTTTTTTTTTGGGTGAATTGTTGACTTTTGTTTCTCTCATGCTACTTGGTAGTTCTCATTTCTAACTTTTCCTTTCTTGTGTGTTCAGCAGTACCTTGATCGGGCATGACTTAGCGAACTGAATTTTTCAATGACTCTGATCGTAGTGTCTCACTGAGTGTAAAATTTGTTGTTAAACTTAAAAGTTAGTTGAGGTATCTCTTAATAGCTCTCAATTATAATTCTCTTTTCTTCAAACGATTACGAAGGAACAATGTCCATCATCAATGGGTTCCGTAACTACTTCAAAGAGTGTTAGGTACGGTGTTTGTGTGTTTTTTGAACTAAGAAATGCATGAAATTGTCAAGAGAAATGATAAAAGCATAAATTGCACAAAAAGTTTGTATCATTGATTGCATGTGCTAAAAAAGTTACAAGTTCAGTATTTATAGGCAAACACTAGTCTTATTAACGAAAACGATGTGACCTACATAATTTAGTCTTGCTCAACTAATTTTACACGTAGTGCATGAATTATCCTGTTATTGGGATACGTGGCACCCCATGTTTACATTGATCTTCCCTCTTTCGTGCCATGTCTCATTGCCCCTATCCATGCATGTGCAGCCTCCTAAGAACTTGGTTTTGTGCTCATGGCTATTTCGGTTTGAGGCACTATAAGTATGGAACTCGAGTAAAATATCAAGTATCACTGAGTTTTGACTAGTTCTAACACCCCCACGACCTTTGTGGGCCTCTGTAGAATTGAAAACGATTTGACTAACCGACATTTGGTTGTATTTGCACTCGCCTAACATTCAATTGGCTAAGGAGAACTCGTTTGACCCTTAATATGCATGTCTTATGACCTCAACTAACAAGTTACACCCTCCGGTCACTATTATAAGCAAAAACCAACATTTTAGATTCATTCATTAAATGATGCACGTGATATATAATAAAGATCATATACATCATTAATTGAATGAATCTAAAATATAGATTATTGCTTATAATAGTAACCGGAAGGTGTATTTATTTTTAAGTGTAAACAACTTGTTAACAAAGAGATAAAATTAAATTTCAACTTTCAAAAAGTTGACTTAAGTTGAATACACCATATTCACGAGATATGATAAGTAATGTCAGACCTAACAAGTACAGTTTCCAGTGAGAAGTTCTTGAAGCATCAAGTTCAAAGTAATGGGACTCATATAATCGATGAAAGATGTAGTAAGAGTATGATGGATGTGTCCTTATCTAAAAAAATTGGAATCGTCTCTAGTATGGTAATCGGGTTGCCTGGTTCATTAAAGTTTAGAGTATACATGAGAATACCAGTCGGCTAGAAAAGGTTATGTACGAGGCAAAATAATTACATGTAAGATTCAGAAGGTTTTCCTTGCGACTCGGAGTGGCATCTGAAATATCAAGCATAATAACAGGTGTCTAAATTTGGAAGACACTACTCAGAAGGAGATTAATAGTACTCGAGCCCTATATGGATATGAGGTCCTAACGATTCAAGCTCAATACTCTTGAAATGGAGGAAAGGTGTCGTCATGCGAATTAAAGATCCTTCATGACCTATGTTATGCAATTATGTATGCCTAAGATATGTAGAAGAGATAAAGAAGAACACGGGAGAACCCACTTTTGAAGTTAAGAGTTTTACTATGAAGGAAAATATGTTTTCTAAGTTTTGCATGTTGTGATTCATACCCTCTTATGCCATGCTTGTTAAGAGATGATAATACTTGCCATAATACTGTTGCACAGTGATTTATGACTCCTAGAGGTAAGGTATGCATTAGGGGACTTAGAATTGAAGTTTATGTTAAAACACGATTTCTGCTTTTCTGAAACTGAAGAAACACGCTATAAGCGAGTAAACTCACTTAAAGCGTGCAAACTTCAGAGCCAACTCACCATGAGCGAGCTTGGGGCGAGTTGCACAACTTTCCAAAATGTGTTGACTCGTCATGTGGTCCTGCAGTGCCGCTATGGGCCTAGTTTCGCAATGCTTTCTTAAAGTATGTACCAAGGACCCATATGCTATGATTTAAAGTTTTCTTGCAAGAAAAGCATCAAACAAGTATTGTTATTGCTTAACAAGGCATGACACTTTAGAGTATGAATGTGTATGAGATATATTTGGGTAATATGCTAAACCCTTATGAGATAGTTTGAGAAGCTAACCGCATCATGGTGAACCACCCGAGGTTGGATCTATTGGAGAAAGTTAAAGTTATCAGAACCAGCGACTAAGTTGTTGAAAGACAGTATGGGATGTCTGGAGATCTAATAAGGGTATAATCATGTGCTAGAAACTTAAGATGGATTGTAAGAGTATGTAGAACCAGGGTGTTATTATAAGGATGTTAGACGCATCAACTCAAGTCAGGTTGTAAGGGGGGTAAAGTGTAACATCCCGCTCATCAGCTATGAGAATTTTACCAGTCTATGTATCAGAGGAAGAGTGTCCATGAATGATAAACATGACGAAGAGTGTTATCATGCAGTATCAGTCAAGCAGGTTCAGTATCAGTATCAAGTTAAGCACATTTAAGACAAGGGGCATTTTAGTAATTGCAAGCAAGGAGTATATAAGTGTTATAAGTCTTAAACATTTCATTATGCAATGTTCTTTCTCTCTCTAGGTTTGTGTTCAAGACTTTCCTCCTCCTTCTCTCTAGAATGTCGCCCCATTTCCCTCTATAATCCATCAATCTTTCCAAGTTTTGATCAAGCATGAATCATGGTTACTCCACAAGCAAGAGACAACTAAAAGAATTGGAATGGTGTTGCATTGGAGCATTTAGAACATGTTGAGCAAGCTAGGGTTTGAATTGGAAGAAAGTTGGAACCTAAGCCATGCATGTTGCAGAGATGATTAGGTGAGTTCTCGAGATAGATTCCCTTACCCATAGATTATGTAGCTTTATGTGAGAACTTGATGAATAACTTTATGATTTAGGTTGCTAGATACACTTGTGCTATTTATCTATTGAATTTGTGTTAATTGTTGCCATGCATTCCAACTATACTGTTTTTCATGTGTTTTGGACGTATTGTGAGCATTAGGAACTTGATTTTGAGGTTTTTAGGTCAAAAACACGAATTCTACAGTGCATGACTTGAAGAAACTCGCCATAAGCGAGTAACTCACTTGTAGCCAAAAACTTCCAGAGGCAACTCGTCTATGGCGAGTTGGTGGCGAGTTCCACAGCCTCTTGGAAGTTGTTGGCTCGTCTTGTGGGTCCAGTAAGGTCGTCCGAGGCCTTCTATTGCAGTCATTTCCAACTTTAAAACCCCTCAAGCTTCAAGTACCTAATGTGCATTGAATTCTTAAGTTTCTTTTAAAATTAAGGCATGAGCAAAGGTTAACACATTCAACGATGAATAGCACACGAGAGTACAAGATACAATTTATATCGGGTAGCAGCCTGATTCCTAAGTAATGGGAAAATTTGTAGAGCCTCAACTTAGATAGTCTAGAGGGACCATGTAATTATGTGAGCTAAGCATGTTAGGTTAAGTTATGTGTAAACAAGAATCACCATGTACGCATTTACTGTTATACGGGTAGGTTACGGACCCGTGGTAATCATTTATGTATAAGCTATAAGCCCTTATGTATGAATAAGACTATATAAGTATGAGCATGTCGTGTCTTTCCGTTATCCACGCCAGGGGGATACGAGAGGTTCACGTTAGGGGGACGGGATACGCTCTGCAAGGTAGGCCCGCACGACATTAAGAGGAGTCCGGAGTTAGCCTCAGATAGTTATTCCACCGGTTATGTTATGGGGTTATATTCCGGGGTTACTCCACACAGGATTAATCCATAAAACGAACCAAGATAATATTGTATGTTACACGCTAACTCTCTAACATAATTGAAAGTTATGAACCATGATATGATACGAATATGCTATGCTATGAAATATGTATAAGCTTATGTATCAGGACAAGATTTAGAGAACACGTTGTTGACGATCTTAGTATTTTCCCCCGATCGTCCAACTCAGGATCATGTTATGAATAAGTTATGAATAGGTCTTGATGCATTTATAGTATCTTGACGTAGCGGTCTTAGTTTCCCTTGATCGCCATGACATGCAGAACATATGACAAGACTTGTAGATTACGATATGTAGAAGCTTATGCACGATCGTCTATATAAGTAAGATTTCACACACGTACAATCAACCGAATGGTTGTGTTGTAGACACGTGGTGACCATAGGTTTCCCCGAGATTGTCTACAACCTAGGATTAGGTAGAACTCATTGAGACATTATGTCTCATCCCAATCCTTATTTGTTTCAGATCAGCAGGTTCGTTTAGCAGGATGTAGCAGACATGTGAACGAATGGATAATCAACAAGTGCTCGTTCGTACCGGTTGTAGGCTATTCATATGGATTCAAGTGTGTATGAATATGTATCGGGCAGATAGTTTTGTATTATTAGATGTACGAACGTGAATTGTTGTATGTATTTGTTCATTCGAAGATTTTATGTTGTAAAATTTAATGTATCTAATACTAAGATAATGCACATACTAAACTTTCTAGATACGTTTAGTGTGGGCGTTACATTTATTTTACATATGCATCCAAAGATGCGTTGTTACATCAATTAGTGAGGGACGTTTGGATGGACACAAACCTAAATAAAAATATTTGGACACACTCACAAAATCAAGAAAAAATCAAAGGAAAATAAAATTACAAGATATCAATTGATTTGACTAAATATTCTTTAATTAATTTTATTAATTTCATGCGAATGTGCCCAAATTAAGGTTGTGTCCATGAAACATTTTCCCTTATTTTCATATTCATTAATTGGTCTGACAACCCATCATCAAAAGCATATGTAAATAATTGTACGCTAACAGTTTAGATTAATTAAATTTTATAAAGAATACACCATCAAATATAAAAAGCATCCAAGAGTAATGATAAATTTTGTGATTTAAGAAAATTGATCATTGGACCTAATTTAAATTATATGTCCCTTAATTGATTTTTTTGGTACAACCCATAATTAATTTTCTATTGATGCATAAACTTAAAATTAAAGAAACACATGTTATCCTTATAAATGTTTCATCCATTAATTTATTTGATTCGAGTTATTCATGAAGTTAAATCAAATCCAATTTCAATTAAAAAGCAATAATCGGTGGCTAAATCCTTTAATGTGTTTGGTTTGGGTTTGTAATTTTTTGGGTTGCCTAGTTTTATTTTTGTTGAAAAGGCAAAGAAATGAATTTATTAACGAAATTAAACCAAGCACAAGGTGTACTAAGTTTTTTGGGTTGCCTAGCTGTTTTTGGCAAGTTGGTTGGGTTTATTGGTTGTGTTGTATTTTGTTCCAGACTTCATATGACAATTTTAAATCAAATTTTTGTCTAGTGTCACACTTTTGACTCAACAATTGTACGTCTAAAGATGAAGAACGAAGGTTCCCAACTGGCAACTGTAATACGCACGCTTGCCGGCTGCTGTTTTAGATAGGTCCCACTTACTTGCTATCCTACGATACACTGATGTCATCATCATAGCTGAAACTTATTGATTACGTGGTACTAACTTAAATATATACATTTTCTTTCTTTTTAATATAAAAAATTGCATATATTTATATTTTATGTATTGTCCCAACCAACTGAGCTAAACTCACGAGAACAAAAGTGCAATTTAATTTACACAAAATAATCTCGTTACAATTTAATTTATATACAACAAAGTGGAAAATTAGTTTTATAATTTATTTTTAATTTTGATTTTTGTTTGAAAAGATTATGTAGTTTATTTTTAATGGGGAAGGGGAAAATTACTATTAATAACTAACTTTCATTTTGTGTTCGTCTGCCTGTTTTTTACTGCGCTAACTGTTATAAATAACGAATGATAATTTTTATGAAATTTATATTAAAATTATTTTGATTAAAATTATATGTATAAATAATAGATATTTTGCACTTTTATATTGTAACAAACTATACTTGCATTTTTCAATTATATTAACAATATAATAAATATAATATAAATTTTTATTTTTTTTAATGACACCAAAGAAATAATAATTTTATAATCAATTTTGCTTAAGAATATAATTGAAACTTTTTATTTTTTTTAATGACACCAACAAAATAATAATTTTATTATCAATTTTGCTTAAGAATATAATTGAAACTAAAACACTAACCTAGGACCATGAATTTTCTTTATACATAGATGATAGTGCTAAGACTATTTTACAACTCTCACAGTTGAAATTTGAACTTATCCTTTTCAGGTTAAAAAATTATATCATTTTAGATATTTTTTTGTTTATCAATTCATCAAATCACTCTTCTTTTTTCTCTATTTTTCTTTTTATAGATCAATATCTTGCATCTACTTTTTTCACTTATTT
>Ga0315914_1002492_pt1 | contig 28156 bp, 19 predicted proteins | sample MpolenodulesMG_FD_203920 | JGI IMG/M metagenome (GOLD analysis project Ga0315914, IMG submission 203920) | Medicago polymorpha root nodule microbial communities from Los Angeles, California, United States - elongated nodules | ecosystem: Host-associated > Plants > Roots > Nodule | place: USA...
CACTCTTGAATTTGTTCAATGGCTGAAAAGTTCCAAAGGGATATGAAATCAATAAGAATTAGTAGCTCTCAACAATGAAACATGTAAAAACAACAATTGGTGCAACATGTAATAACAACAATTGGTGTCACATTATTACCTCATGCTATTACTCGTCATCACGACTGAAATGGTGATTCATTTTATTTTATTTTTTAATTTAGCAAAAACAATTAGAAAAGGGAAAAATAATCTTCTTGTTTGTGATGGTTGGGGTTTAAACCCCAGATCTTAAATATATTATATATTATCCCCACCAACTGAGTTAAGCTCATGAGAACAAGGAAAAATAATCTCTCATAACTCAACTTACATGCAAATTTTATTTTGTTAGTATAAAACCATGAACTTCAACTTGAAGTGGGGATGTCGATCTTTGCCAAAGTTTGAAGCAATTTCTAAACATAAATTACTTGTTATACTATCTATCACCTTAGTAATTGCCTCAAAATTGTTAGTCGGTCATGTCATTACAAGATTAATTGACACCGTTATACATATGGAGCCAAATGTAGATATTAATGGTGTGTTTTATGAAGCATTAATAGCCACAAGTTAGAAGAATCTATAATGACCCACAATGCTTTCAAAATAAACCTTTGTATATGAATTCCAAATTCTATAGCCGCAGTGACAAGAATTGACTAATACTTTTCTAATATCAAACGAGAACGCCGCTTTCTATTTCTACCGTAGAAACGTCTGAAAGCTGATTAGCACATGCACATGGGAATATTGAAATTGACACATGATTGTTACGTAAATATATAGTACGTAGCTCAATAATTTTGTGTTTACTCAAGCTCATTAATTATATCAAAATTAGTTTTTGTATCAATTCATCAACAAGACCACTTGAATCAATCAATTGTGATATACAATCTAATGTTTTGTTTTTAAAATGACAATCAAATTGCGACACGACATCATTGTCTTTTTATCTAAAGTTATTAAAATCAGGGTTTTGCTTCAGATCGAAAGGGAAGAAAAAAATCGAAAATCGCAATCAATATCGAAGGCTTTTACTCAACTACCTTTGTAGTATCAATATAAGAAATCGTAAAATAGACCAAGTTAATCTCTAACTAAATAGCTCATTATTTAGTAGAAGGGAGTCTCGTTATTTAGTTAGCATAATCCACACTATATATAAAGGATAAAAACATTCATAGATAACTAGCATAATCGCACAAAATCGTAAAATTTATACAAAATCCTGAATTTTAGAATTTAAGTCGGGATTTTGACAACAATAGACTCCCTTCTATTTTCAACGATCAAGTTAATCTCCCTCCTACTTCAAATGTTTTTATCCTTTATATATAGAGTGAATTATGCTAACTAAATAATGAAACTCCCTTCTACTTCTATTTACTACAATAGACTCCCTTCTATTTTCAACGATCAAGTTAATCTCTAACTAAATAGCTCAATCTTATTCAACTCCCTTCTACTTCAAGTATCTAATCTCTAACAAACTTGTGTTAATCTAGGCCTCACCTTGTAATTATAATGAAACCACAATAATGAGACTACATATTTTAAATTGTGGTTGACACAGATAGTTGGACATCTTATACACATGTTGTGATTTAGGTTTAAGTCTGAAAAGTACTCCACAAGACTACATTAGCTACATTTGATTGTTATTTTGTTTCATGTCTTGCTAACAAATGTCCTTAGGGTATTGGTTAAGGAATCTATTAATATAAACTTTGTTTTAGAAATATATGCTTTTACTTTTGTCTTAACAATAATTATACAACTTTTTTTATACAAACTTACTAATTTTAACACTTTAACCAATGTCCAAGAATATTAACAAGGATGGCACTTTACCATATATAATTAAAATTTTAATCCACTCCTACTAAGTTATTGTGTTACAATTTATTTTATAGACAAATGTTAGAGTTTAGATTGTTAAGAGGGAGGGGAAATTAAATCGTTAGCAGCATGGTTCAAAATCTATACCTTCTTCTTAAATTATTTGAACGTTCTAACCGATACTACTAGACTACACTTTCAGATACAAATTGAAATGTATTGTCTTGTTTGAAATTTTCACATGTTTTTATCATGTGGATGCTTTGTAATTAGCATACTCTATCGGCATCAAATAGGCAGGGTCATATCAAAAATCTATGAATGACAAAAAATATTTAGTTGATTGGACACATAGCGTAAATGATTTTCACATGCCCTCAAACATGATTGGTCTAACACATATTAAGACCTAAAATAACATTTAATTAAAATCATATAATTTTATGTGTCTATTCCAATGATAGTGGATTCAAGAGCTATTAGATGAGATGACACATGTCTCTTTTAATTTAGCCAAGGTCCTGGATTGAAATCCAGCATTGAGGATGCAGTAGCGTTAAAACACTTAAGGAACGTTTGCCGTCTATTTGGGTCGTAAAAGACTCGAGGAATTAGTCTCCACAAATTAGATTATAATGGTATAAAACAAGTGGTGTTTTAAACCAAACTCATGGATTTACAATGGTAATGTGAGACTCACAATTACGGTTCTTCATATTATGGTGTTTGGTCTTAATCAACACCATACAACGTCCAACGACGAGAGTGTATATGCAAACACTCTACCACTCAAGTCATTAGTGAAGGAAGCACACCCCTAGGAGGTAAACCCTCCCTGTTCATACATGAATAATTTGTGTAGCACACATCAAAACGTATTACCAACACACAAAAGTATATTACCAACACTCATAACTAGAAAGTATATTTAACACCCCTTTAAAACATTCATGTTTATTCAATTATTATTATTTGGCACAAATGCTTATTTAATTTATAAAGAAGTATATTAAATAAATTGAAAGTATTTTTATAATCCCTTTACTTTTTAACAAAACAAAAAAATGAATCACCCATAAATATTTGAGATTAAAAAATGGAAATAGTCGGTTGTTGGTTTCTGAATTTCATATGTTAGGCAAAAAAATATGATATACATGGTTCAGATAAATGTGAGCTTTCCATAAAAGAAAAAAGATAAATGTAAACCTATATGAGAGTGGCCATTGGATAAAGAAGAAACTAAGTGTGGTAGAGTATTTAAAATTGCTGTAAATGGAAAACTTTTCATCTTCTAATGAAATGGAGGGTGACAAGCAAGATGATGTAGTAGTATTACATTACCTAATAATATATGCATTAGTTTTATAAATTAAAAACAAAATGTCCAAATTAACTTAATTTCTTGGACCTCCAAAAGTGTCCCCAACATTCCTAAATTAGTATGAGGACTTCAAAAATAGAACTAACTCGTGCCGTTTGGTAATCTAAAAGTGCTTTTAGACAATAAAAAATACATGTAGAATTATAAACAAATTTATAAACTCTTGGAAGTCACATCTAATCTAATGTAATCACGCAACACAAGTTTGTAGTAGTACAAGTATTATAACATATAAAAGCACCATCATAGCTTGAGGATTTAATTGATTATCATTGTTATTCTTAAAGCATTATTATATGTTATCATTTATCAACTGCAGCATACGTACGTATTCCTATAATATTTAGAATACATACTTATGTTTCCACATTCGACATCTTCAATAGGTTCCCTTGAATCTTTAATTTTATCCACACAAAAATAAACTCCAAATTAAAGATGTTGAGCACACGATCCTTTCTCACACACCACTAATTAGTATGAACATAATTAACTTCAATTATTGGTTTGTTAATTGTCAACGAAGTTAGTTATGTTTGTTACACATCGCAATGAGCTTTTATAATAGATGTACTTGTTTCATTCTTAAACATTATCAATTTGATGTTATGTCAATATTTTTCGTTTTCACTTAATTTGAATCTACGACCTTCTTAACTCAAATTAGTTGAGGTACTCAACCCTCAATTAATGTAGTCGGTTACTTATTAATTCGACTACATGTTTCTCTTCTCTATGTTTTCACATATTTAATATGGTATCATATCTTATAAATATTATAAATTCTTTTAAGGATTAAACTTAGTTACATTACTTTAGGCACAATTGTTACAGGAGTCTCACAACTACAAGAAAAAACCTAATTTTCAAATAGATTTCTAAGCAAATCAAAGTCCTCACAAATAAATAAGCCTTTTCGAGAAACAATTGCCTCGTAAATTGTTATTATTAGTAAAACTATATTTTGTTGGGAAAGCAATTTTCGAGGAATTAAGTCCTCGAAAATGTTTGGGCGGGAAATATTCATTTTGAAATTCAAATTTTTTGAAACAATTTATAAGGATTTAGTTCCTCTAAATAAAACTTGATATGTTTGTGGCAGATTTTTGTAATGATCGAGGATATTTCCAAGGAACTAAGTCCTTGAAGAAAAACGTCGATATGATTGTCATAAGTTTTGATACCATGGTGGTTGTTTTCGAGAAACTTGTCCCCGAAAAACACGTCAATAAGACCATTGTAGGTCTATATAAAAAGCACATTTTGCCGAGGACTTTTTCCTCATAAATGTTATGAAACATATCAGGGTCGGGCTTACAAATTTAGATGCCTTGGGCGAATCAAGAGAGTGGTGCCCCTATAAAGAAAAATTCTATAAATGATAAGATTAAGAGAAATGAATGAAAAGACTATTACACATTTCATTTGACATTGTGCAAGAAGAACACAAGTATGAATTTTTTAAATGAGAACCATTTAGCTCTAAGTTAGGATCCATGTTCCAAAATCTAGGCTTCACTCGACAAGTTTAATTAACTAAAGACAACATGTTTATCAAAGCAGCACACATGGATCATAATTCAATGTTGATTCCTCAAAAGTGAAAATTCGTTTGACTATTAAATTTGCATAATTGAGATGGAGAGATGTTTTTTGTTTACAAATTGAGATGGAGAGGTTAGTCATAGAGAATAAGAATTCGAAAGAAAAAAAAAGAGACTCATAATCTAGGTAAAATATTGCGACTTTTAATATGCAAATGCAAAAAATCTAACTCTTTATTATTCTTAACACTCCATATCATTATTTTAATTTTAGGGCCTCAATTAGATTATGCAATTGCTTTTCACTCATGACTCATCGGTTTAGTTGTTAAAATTTTGGACGTAATTAATATTTTTTAGTACATGTAGTTGACTGATTTTATTTTATATTTCATTTAGTAACGTCATTTACTAGTTTTGATATTGTAGTGCCCCTGTAATTTAGTAAAACTATAATTTTTGGTGTCCTTAAAATTATGGTGCCCCGGGCTGCCGCCCCTCGGCCCGTGCTCAAGGCCACCCCTGAAACATATCAAATCAACTAACAAAAAGTTATGAATTTTCGATGAACAATATCCTTAAAAACTTCTAAGAAACAAAGTCCTCAGTAATGCCAGCCAAATCAAGTTTTAGTTGTCAGTTTGGGAGTCCAAATTCTAAGGAATGTGTTCCTTGGAACAACAAAACATTTCCAAGGACCTTGTTCCTAAAATATTTATGAGGACCTTTTCCCTTAGAAGTTGTTTCCAACGAGCATTTTTTTCTTTTGGCATAACTAAGTTTCTCGAAAAGGTTGCCCTGGATCAACCGCTTGTGGTGATACTTTTAGAGATAAATAGTAAATGTTGTTGTTGTGGGTTGTTTTGCAAAAAATTTAAACATGTATATTGTTTTCCAATGGAGAGTTCACTAGAGATATACACACTGATGGATCCATGAATTTTATATAAGGGGGGCAACAATAATTTATGCATGTTTAGAATTTTTTTTAAGAGAGTGATTTTTTATGCATGTTTAGATTGACTGTGAGAGTGTCAAAATTACGTCAAATGAGTAAGATTTTGATAAAAATTATACTTTTGAACTTAAACTGACGAACTAACACTCATCCAAACATACACCGTAAAATATATATATTATTTTAATGGACATATATAATTTCTTTCAAAGAATAAACATGTAATTAGGAACATGAGGTCAAAATAAGAAACCCTTCTATATAGTAATTGCAGATTGTGGAAGTATGCCCTCAATCCTAAGCATATATCATATATGGTTGTCAAAATTTGAAAATTTAGTTGGTGCACAAGCCTACATTCTCTTGGCTGTGCATCCGTCCCTGGATATGCATGCTAATGCTATTAATATAAATTCAAAAAAGGGTTGGATCTCTCGTTGGTTGGAAACAAATTCTCGGTTGGTTACTCTTACTTTCAAGGATCATGGTCTTGTTTCTTGGAGGTTAAGAACCAGGTGGTTGAATTGTATTCAGTTAACTAAGAATATGCGCTTCATTATTTTGCATATCTTAAGAAAAGACTATCATTGTGCACACAAGATTGCTTCTTTTAGGTTATTGAATTATCATTTTTATTGTGTTTTACTTTTTCGTGGGTTTGATCTTCTGTTGGCTTTGCACTCTTTTTTCTTTCATCAAGGTTTTATCCCTTTGAGCTTCTTTGTAAAAGTTTTTAACGAAGCAGATGTTATTTATTTCCTTAGCCGTTTACATTAGGTTTTGGCTTAATCTCCCCATGTTTATAATTTTCTTCTTCTTATTTTGATTAAATAAAAACAAAAGGCGGGTCTCATTTTCTTGCTTGTGCTATTGATATTAGTAAGACCCAACAGGCCGACACAATATATTAAGAGGGTTTCCTAAGTGTTGTAAACAGATAACTGATGAAGTCATGGACTTACCTATCATGACGTATCTTACAATTCAGCCCTTAATTCCATATACAACATAGCTAAATTTAGGTTTAGCAAATGTCCCTTCAGTATTATTTTTTTCTATTTTTCTGCATGCCCTTTCAAAGATTGAGAAAGACAATTCATAAAGACAATTCATGAAGCAACAATTCCCAAGAAATCATAAAGAAGGACAATGTTAGCAATCAAGATTTAAGTGGTCAAGAATGAAGAATGATCTAGATTTGGTGACTCAAAACATAGATCTAAGTAAGCATCAGCAATGCATAGGTAAGCATTAAGAAATCGAATGTATGCATACATGGGTGTCAGTGTGTCACATTAAACAAAATGCACACAATGTGAACTTCTACTGTATTCAAGCTAGCAAAATTAAACACTGCTAAAAAAATAAAAATTAGTGAGGGATATTTAGTGAGGGAAAATGTGAAATCCCTCTCTAATTCCGTCACTAAATTTTACGACCAAAAAATTTGTGAGGAATTTCATTTTTTTTGTCACTAATTTCCCTCGCTAATTTTTCTTTTTCTAGTAGTGAAATTATAACATCAATTATCTAACATAGTGACCATATGTCACACATAAACCCTTGGACTATTTGTCTCACCCTATATAGCAAAAAAAAAAAAAAAACTGTCGACAACATTATACTATATCTGTCGACATGGTTTGAAAATTGCATTAGCAAAAAAAATCTGCATTAATTAGCAAAATTCTTAAATTTCATTACAATTAAGGACAAAACATATCTATAGATACACCTATAAGTCATTGTTTTTGTTGTTCCTCTAACTAAGAGACAAATATTTGTATAATTAGTTTTTTTTTAAAAAGAAACACTTCCAAAATTAGTAATAGTTATGCTCTATTTTTAGTTTTTTTTTATTTTTTTACAATTATACTATTTTTTTAGTTGAGAATAGAAAGAACAGCACGTATTTAAATTTTGTCCTTACAACAATTGTACATAGTCGCAAAAGATGTGCAGCACACAATTGTGATTGTAAAATAAGAATATTATAGCCACCTTTGCAAAAAAAACAAAAATTATAGCCATTCCGTTAAAAAAAATATATATTATAGTACACAATTGTACAACACACTGGAAACTTATTTTCTTTTAAAATCAAAATTTCCGATTTGGATCCAACAACTTCAAACTGAATCAAAGCTGCTATCATCATTTTTCAAAGGCTGTTGAAATTCTGAAGAGGCAAAGTTTTCCTGATTTTTTGGTTCCAAAGAAATTGGACTACACTAAATATATTGGAGTATATAATATGCTTGCGAGTAAAACCCTCTTATCTAAATCATATTTTTTTATAGGACAAGATGTATATGGAGGAGGAGATGAACCATGTGTCACACTCTTAGTAATTATGTGCTTCTGTGTACCAAACTTATAACAATATTATAAAATAAAAAAATGAGTGATATGTGAGGGGGCAACAGAACAAATTTGATCAATAATATTTAATTAATAATTTGATAATGTATATTTTTATATATGTTGAGAAGTTGTCTGCTACGGTTCTAGACAATGCACAGAAACTTGGAGAAGATACATGCAACATAAAGTATAAGCTAACCTTGAACAATTTTTGGTTTCTTTGGGAGGACATGCCTACATAAGCAAAAACAATATTATTTTTGAGGTAGCACACTTGGTGATGAACATAATGTGACACATGTCCTCAGTTTTATAGTATGATTGACATGTAATCATCATCTTGCTTAAAAAAAAAATGTAATCATCATAAAAAACTATATGGTGACAGTAGACCGATACAACTTGCACAGTAGGAAAATTATTAAAATTGTTTAAAGATTTTGTTCTATTAGAGTATTGTGACAATTATATTATGTATTATAATTTTGTGAAGAAATATTAAAATGATAATCGTGTAAATAATCCAATGAAGTTGTCGTATTAAAAGCATGTTAGGTCTACAAGTAGAGATTATAGGTGGTGAAGATATTTCTTTAGTGAAAGATTCCAAACTAGACCTCTTATGAAAAATAAATATCTTGAAAAATAAAATAAATCTATGAATTTCAATAAAAATAAATTCATGTAGGTTTTTTATTTTTAAAAATCTTTAAGTTGCATTTTTGACATAATTATATTTTTTTTAATAAAATGTTGACATAGTTTTTTTAGGACTACAGAGGAGTTAGAGAAAATAGACATAGAAACCTTTTTTTTTTTTTTTTGAAAAAGATAGTTAGATATCTTAGAAAGAAAAATTAGCTATCTCAATTCATATTTGTTTTGAGTAAATATGTAAGTTTTATAATTTCTATTAAATAAATGTTTTTTAGGTGAAATGTTTTTTTTTTCTTTTACTTCTTTCGTTTCATTATTGCTATCTATAGTCGGCCCAAATATAAAGTGCAGCATATATTCTCAGTTGATAATGATCATATAAAAAAATGTGGGCGCTACTTTTCTCACCCCCCAACATCCAAAAAAACTCTATTGAATATGTTTTACTAGTTATTGGAAATTTCTCTTCCTATCCGATGTATTTCTCGCGCACCTTCCATTTGGACAATTTATCCTGTTTGGATTTTATAATTTGAAGAGTATCAAACTCCTAGTCAAGCAATTCATCCTTAAAATAAACTACTTGTTTATGTGCACGTAAGAAAAGTGATCAAGTAAGGAAATGTGTGACTGCTAGTAATAATTCTCCTAACACTCATATGGTCCAAGTCGACTTCCCACACAAGAAGAAAATCACGTTGTCCATGCATCAATTTATTTAAAATGCGGTGGATGTCGAAGGTGATGATCATTGTGGATTTTATGATGTTGTAGGCCTACGTGGTATGTATGTTGGTGATCAACATATCATATGTCTTGATCTTTTACGAGTGTTAACTAATGACTGCGATTGTTATCTATAATTGATTGGTGCAAAGAATTGATTCAACGAGGTGAAACATGCTCGGACTCCTCATGGAATTGGCCCTACACATTCAGATAAATTGATGATTATGTCAAATATGAGCTTTCTTATTGCACAAAAATATAAGTATATGGTAGTTCTAATGTCTATCAAAAGAGAGATCGGAAACTTTTTTTTCCTTTAAGTGGTGCACAATCACAAAGATACTAAATCTTGTGTCTTGCACATGTTTTTAGTTTATAAGTAATGTTATTGCTGTTCATCACACAATAATTGCAAGTTAGAGAAAATTTCCTAACAAGAATATGGTTGCGATTGGTTTAAGAATTTTAGGTTGGCGTTAACTTACACAAGAGAAATCACACAAATGAGATTGATATCATATCTTCATCCAAAACCTTTAGACATCAGGTATATGAGTCATCTTCACTTACATGTTGTTCAAAATCTACTCTTTTATCCAATATAGAACTTTAACACACAATTGACACATTAACATCACTTAGTCAAGTGTGTCCACGTCTGTAATTACGTGACATATTTAAATAAGGTCAAATAAAGGCACGACATGTTCAAAAACTTTGGTTGGTGGTGGTTTCATAGAGAGAGATTTATGTTCCTTTGATCCTTTCTTCACAAGAAGAAATAAAGAAAATTAAAAGGAAAAAAAATATGGATTTGAAAAAGGAATTAAAACATGAGAGAATATAGGATAAAGAAAATATGTATTACGTGTTTTGTTTACGAGAGTATAAGAAAATATGTATTATTTTATGGGTTGGTTGAAGGAGTTTGAGATTTTTAGGTAATTATATTTTTGAAAGAAAATGTCACATGGCTCTAAATTGTCTAATAAACATGTATTTTTGTCAACCCAACATAACACATCGACAACTTACCATTTTCACCTGCCACCAAAGTCCAAAAGTGAATACATTTGAAATAATATACGTTGAATGAAAAAAAAAACTCTTATAAAAGAGAATGACATCTAAAAGCGAAACTTTAACAAAAAAGTTTAAACAATGACATTCAAAAACTAAAAAAAAATAATAGTTCAACATAATGTTGCGACTTTCGGAGAATCCACACATGTGAGTTTGACAACACATCTTAACCTAAACCTTAAGAAATTTGGTATATGGATCATATCACTTATATGTTGTTCAACAGCTACTCTTGCATCCAATGTGAAACTTTGAATCATAGTTGACACATTAACATAAATATAAAACTCCATGCATTTGAGATATACCACCAGGAACCACTTCTGCTTCCTCCACAAAGTCAAATCGGGTTATGATATCATCGTTGGACCCTATTGATAGAGCCAACAATGATGTGGTTCCACACATTAGATATAAAGCAACCATATAAATAAGAATAATACCACATCTTCATCCAATGTTTTAATTATGACGAAATTTTAGCTCGTGTTTGACACGGATATCCATACGAGTGTATATATAAATATATTTATCATATCTCTGCTTAAAAGAAATACATGGGGTATATCTAGTGAGTTGTATGAGAGCAACCTCAAGATCCGACTCCTCTAAAATAAACAATTCATTTAGAGAGTAAAGTGAATAATATTAATCATGATTATCAAATTAAAAGTAGACATGTTAGGAACATCACATCCAAATATGATTTTTTAAAATAACAACGATTGATTTACTCACTTTACACTTTAGATGATTCAAATCCGTTTTTTTAACCTTTTTTTCCTTTTTCTTTTTTTACAAAACCTTCACTCTTCTACTTGTTTGCATCGAACTGCCCTTCGTTTCCTTCTGAACATGATGGCCATTGATTTAAACATTGAGTTTTTTGTTTTGTTTCGATTAACGTTGAGTTTCTATTAAGATAAAGCTTTTTGTTTTCACATAACAGTATCTCACTTTTTTTTTTTTTTGCTAAGTAATGCAAAACCAAAAGTTTGCTGTATATATCTAAAATTTTGTACACTATTTTCATTTACAATATTTTTGAGAGTATATAAATTTTTTAATTCATTTCTTAGCAAGAATCTTATATTTGCTATTAGTGACAATTTTGTCATGGAAGAGGAACTTAAGGTCCGTTCACTTTTCATGTTTTCTGTTTTCAATTTTATATCAACTATTAAACACAAGACCGTCTCCGCAAGCATCGTTCAAAGATTGCAATATGCATGAGTCGGCATTAGAATCCATAGTTTTTCACTTATTCATCTTAAGGGTGAAATTATGACCACTTTTCATTGTTTTACATCTGCTCTCTATCACAGTTTTTCACTGCATAAGTCTTATATATGTTAGCATTTAAAGTAAACAAAATTTTAGAAAATGAAAACATAAAATCTTTTCCGAGTGTAAGGAAGAGTTATTTCTATTGGGACCCTTGCCTTGCTTTGAATTCCTTATGTTTACATTTTGTCAGGTTTTGTTTCTTCTCAAAATTGAATTTGTTCATACCTTAATTTATTCTAATGAACTCAAAAGAGATAAATGGGATTAATAGAATGTAGCAAAATACATTGAAAATGAAAGACACCATAAAAACAACTAAATTGAGAATGAAAGAAATAAATTGAATGAAAGAAAGAAAGAAATTGAGAATGAAAGAAACACATAAAAAGAAGTAAATTGAATGTAAACCATTTTTTTTTTGGTAGTGCTTGAATGTAAACCATTATAACGTGAGAAAGTTGAAGTTGTTAAACATCAATATCAAAATTATGGATATGTAATTAGAGATAGAGCAAGGAAATAAGGAAGAAAGAAAAAGAAAGAGAGAGTCAAATGAATTTAAGAAAAAGTGGTGTTAGTTTAATGTCAATGTCACATAATTGAGAGTCACAATACACGTATGAACCCTAGCCATGTGTGATGTGTGTGTATAAAAGAGCTAGTTTGCTTCATAATCCTATCACAAAAAACACAAGCACATCGATCATATAATGAAAATGGCTTCTTCATTTAGTTTCTTAACACTCTTTGTGTTATTTTGTGTCTACATGCCCATAGGAACCATGTCTTTCTCAATGAAATTAATTCCACGAGTAAACTTTGATTCATTGCTCTTTCCCAAAAACATTTCTCTTGAAGAGAAACACAATAGGTTAGTCCAACTCTCAAAAACTTATGCTCTTAAGTATCAAATGAACAACACCAATGCAATATCCCCACAAACTTTTCAACCACTTGTCCCAACTATTTATAACATATATGCTGTTGAAATGATGATTGGCACACCACCATTCAAAACTTTGTTGATGCTTGACACAGGTTCTAGTGATACATGGGTTCAATGTGATGGATGCACGAAATGTTTCCCATTAAAAGGGGGAGATTTCATGTATCACGCATCCAAGACTGTTAAGGAGGTGCCATGTGACGACCCACTTTGTGATCCCAAAATATGTCCCAACGGTAAATGTGAGTATGCTATTACTTATGCCGATGGTGCTGAAAGTGAAGGCACTGTTTTATCCGAAACATTCAATTTTCCTCCTGGTCCTAGCAATATTATCATTGATAAACGCTTTTTAAGCTTCAAAGGAGTGGTTTTTGGTTGTGGGTTTCGAAGCAAAAAAATGACATTTGGGGTGCCCATGACAAAAGACAATGTCATAGGAGGAATGTTTGGACTAGGGCCAGAACCAAGATCTTTTCTAAAGCAATTGAAAAGTGAAACCAATATGCGTTTCTCTTATTGCCTTGGCCGATTACTTGATCCACAGTCACACAATTACTTACATTTTGGCCCCGATGCTAAAATAAGCGGAGACTTCAAAACAACGTCGCTTGTGCCGACAATAGGCAGCTTAACATTGATACATTACCATGTTGTTTGCAAGGGAATCAGTTTGGATGGGAATAAGCTCCCAATAGACCCCAAACTATTCGAAGTAAAATCAGATGGATCCGGCGGTTTTATCCTTGACACAGGAGCTTATGTTACCATTTTAGTTCAGAGTGCTTATCAAGTGTTGAAAGAACGTGTAATTGCTTACTTTCAACATAAGGGATTGAGTCCCTCTACTGAAAAGAAAATGTCTCTTGATCTTTGTTATCTTAACCCTCCAAGCAACATTGTGAAGCCCGCGATAACGTACCATTTTGATGGAGGTGCTGATTTTGTGGTGGCTCCTGAGTCAGGATTTCTGTCTGCAAGAGAGGGGAGGAATAACATGTTATGCTTGGCTGTTCTAGGGCGCAATGATTTTGGAAATATATTGGGAGTCGTCAACCAAGCTGATCATACTTTCCTCTTTGATGTTGGAAAGAATCAAGTTTCTTTTACCCCAAAAGCAAAAACTTGTAGTAATGCGTGATAAACTATGTGAAGTGCAATTTGAATGATTTTAGATAAGTCCTTCAAATTTAAATAAAAGTGTGGTTTTCTTATAGTCTTCATTTCCTCTTTAATTTGTTTTGCTTTCTTGGATCAAGGATGACAAAATGATTTTTTTTTTTTAATATTTTTTGAAGAGATTATACTTTGTTTATGGTTTATATCTTCATGCAACGATATGTTAATTAGGATTTATAATCAGAAAAACGAGACAAGGAAATGGCAAATGACGATGACCAAATATTTGTAGTTTATTTGTTTCTTCAGAAGTTAATTTGCAGCAATACAGCAAGACAGCATCATAAGTATGTGGTATCATTCATAGGATATAGTTTAGTTGATAACTTCAACGATATTTGATGTGTTGGGTTCTCATTTTTCTAGACATTTTTTTTCTTCTACATTTGAATTGGGTGATTTTCTCCATTAAATTATTTTTAGAAAAAAAATATTTTAATGGTGGACCTCTTAAAATGATCAATGTATGTGTCGTTAAATCTTTGTCTTGGAGAGTGCTGAAGTGATATGATTTCTGTTTGATTATAGATATTGAGTTTTGAACACTCTGCTAGGGTTTTCAACACCTAGCATGAGCACCGTTTTGATTATAGATACCTGGTTCGCACTAAAAAATAGTGTATCATAGAATGATAGCGATTTATTTAATAACAGTGTTTCGTGGATAATTTTATATTTTGTATAGTTAGTACAGAATTTTGAAGTTTCTTTCTGAAAGATTTCAGTTTTTTGAAATAACTAATTTGAGTGTTTCTGATTGGTATATTTGATTATTTGTACTGATCATGGGACCATAGGAAGGTCTTTCACAAGATTTATTGCTCCAATGGCTTAAGTATTGCAATTGCTCAGTTTAATAACATGTATTGTAGCTTATAATCTCTGTTTGAAATCATTATTTTAATGTTCAATATTTTATAGTATCCATTGTTTTAATGCATGTAATTGAAATATATTCTTCATTTTATAGATTATCATTGATTGGTCAAAGAAACAGTGCTTGTATGTAGAGTGAATAACTTTAGTTTCGAGCATAACACAGTTAAAATTGGTATTTCCTTCTGAATGTTATTACTGGAATTCATTTCATTGGCTTAGTGTTAATTTTAAAGAGAGTCCTAAGTTTCTTATTTTCTGGATCTCACTTCCTTTATGATTAATTGATAGTGTCGTTGGTACGTTTGTTTGTTTCATCACACCGTCATTTGTTTTGTCATCGTTCCATCATTTGTTTTTTCAATCGATGAGTACGTGATTAATTCATCAATCATGTTGCACAACTCCACAAATAAACAGTCGTTGTAGCTGGATTTTTTTTACAAAGGTTTGGTGTCCATTCGAGATGCATTATTGATTTCGTGACCTTTCAGGTCAAAGGTTTGGTGACGTTGTTTTGGCTTCTCTAATTTTCAATATTTTCATTCCAAGGTTACAAAGGTCATGCATTCATATACATGGGCCAGCATCGCCGTTGATAGTCCTACGCCGCAGCCTCCAGCCACATTAGCACAAGCGCTCAGGAAGTCCACCATTGCTTCATATGCATGGTTACCGTCGCCAGCAAATAAAGGTGATGCTTTGTGGATCAAAATTACACAAGATGAATACGAAAGAGGATTGGTAGAATGTAAGTTTAATCTTCATGGTCTGTGGTGTTCAACAAGAGAGACAACCCTCTGACTGCAAAGGAACTGAAAACAAAGTTGTCTCATTGTGGAAGACATCTGTTGCGTCGAAAATGACTTCCCTAGGGCGTGGATATTTTGAATTCCGGTCTAAAACAGTATTAGACTTACGTGTCACATGGTCTATGAGTTCTATTAATCTGAAGCCAAGGATCCTTTGGTTATCCTAGTGGACTAGGTATTATAACAATAAGGGAAATGTTAACGAGTTCCCAGCACTTAAAGTAGTATGATTTTATGAAAGTTTGTGGATTTATTGCATTGGATTGAAGTCTTTTATTTAAAGAATCATTTCTTCATTAGGAATGCTTAAAGAGTGCTCCGGGGACACTCGTGACCCTAACAATAAACACAAACGTTATTGAAATTCCTAATATTGAATCATAAGAAAAGTGGGAATGATGTCTAATGTTTATTTTATGGAGAGATGTTATGCGCTTCAATTCAGAGATATGGAGAGATGTTATGCGCTTGAATGCAGAGATGTGAAAAGATTTGAATTTGATTTTCAAAGTAATGAATGGTGAGTTGTACAAACCAATTGAATAGACAGAAACGAATGCATTGAAAGCTCATTCCAAATGTACTTGATAAATATTTGAATTACCATATCATTAATTGTAATAGAGTCTAGAGCCATGCCATGTGTACTTTAGAATTGAATAGGTTTGATTTGTTTAGATTGTAGATTATAGATCTCAATGTCACATAATTCAGAGTCACAATACACGTACGAACCCTAGCCATATGTGTGTGTATAAAATAGCTAGTTTGCTTCATAATCCTATCGCAAAACACACAAGCAAATCGATCATATAACGAAAAATGGCTTCTTCATTTAGTATCTTAACACTCCTTGTGTTATTTTGTGTCTACATGCCCATAGGAATGTCTTTCTCAATGAAATTAATCCCACGAGTAAACTTTGATTCAATGCTCTTTCCCAAAAACATTTCTCTTGAAGAGAAACACAATAGATTAGTCCAACTCTCAAAAATTCATGTTCTTAAGTATCAAATGAACAACACCAATGCAAAATCCCGAAAAACTTTTCAACCACTTGTCCCAACTATTTCTAGTATGTATGCTGTTGAAATGATGATTGGCACACCACCGTTCAAAACTTTGTTGATGTTTGACACAGGTTCTAGTGATACATGGGTTCAATGTCATGGATGCAAGAAATGCTTCCCTTTAAAGGGGGGAAATTTCAAGTATCGCGCATCCAAAACTTTTAAGGAGGTGTCATGTGACGACCCACTTTGTGTTCCCAAAATATGTTCCCAAGGTAAGTGTGCTTATTATATTACTTATGATGATGGTACAGAAAGTTATGGCATTGTTTTATCCGAAACTTTCAATTTTCCTCCTAGTCCTAGCAATATTATTGTTGATAAACGCTTTTTAAGCTTCAAAGGAGTGGTTTTTGGTTGTGGACTTCAAAGCGAAAAAATGACATTTGGGGTTGGGGTGCCCATGACAAATGACAATGTCATAGGAGGAATGTTTGGACTAGGGCCAGAACCATGATCTTTTCTAAAACAATTGAAAAGTGAAACCAATATGCGTTTCTCTTATTGTCTTGGCTTGCCACTTAATCCACAGTCACACAATTACTTGCATTTTGGCCCCGATGCTGAAATAAGCGGACACTTCAAAACAACGTCGCTTGTGCCGACACTAGGCAACACAAGATTGGCAAATTACTATGTTGTTTGCAAGGGAATCAGTTTGGAAGGGAATAAACTCCCAATAGACCCCAAACTATTCGAACTAAAATCAGATGGAACCGGCGGTTTTATCCTTGACACAGGAACTTATCTTACCTATTTAGTTCAGAGTGCTTATCAAGCGTTGAAACAACGTGTGATTGCTTACTTTGAACAAAAAGGGTTGCATCCCATTACTGAAAAGAAACTGGATCTTGATCTTTGTTATCTTAATCCTCCAAGCAACATTGTGAAGCCTACAATAACGTACCATTTTGATGGAGGTGCTGATTTTGTGGTGGGTTCTGAGTCAGGATTTCTGTCTCTTAGTGCAGGAGAAGGGAGGAATAAAATGTTATGTTTGGCTGTTGTAGGTGATGATGATAAAGGGCCAAATGTATTGGGTGTCGTCAACCAAGCTGATCATACCTTCCTCTTTGATGTTGGAAAGAATCAAATTTCTTTTGTCCCACAAGCAAAAACTTGTAGTAATGCGTGATAAACTATGTGAAATGCACTTTGAATGATTTTAGACTAAGTACTTGAATTTTAAATAAAAGTGTGATTTTCTTATAGTCCTCATTTCCTCTTTAATTTGTTTTGCTTTCTTGGATCAAGGATGAAAAATTGATTTTTTTTATAATATTTTTTGAAGAAATCATACTTTGTTTATGGATTATATCTTCATGCAATGATATGTTAATTAGGATTTACAATCATATAAACGAGACAAAAAAATGGCATATGATGATGACCAAATATTTGTAGTTGATTTGTTTCTTCATAAGTTAATTTGCAGTAATACGGCAAGACAATGTGGTAAGTATGTGGTATCATAGGGTATATTGTTTAGTTGATAACTTCAATGATATTTGTTGTGTTGGCTTCTCATTTTTGCAGACATTTTTTTCCTTCTACATTTCAAGTGGATGATTTTCTCCATTAAATTATTTTCAGAAAAAAAAATCATAAATATGTGAATGACCTAATCTACACTCAAGAGATTTTAATGGCGGACTTCTTGAATTGATTTTCGTATGTTTCATTAAACCTTTGTCTTGGAGAGTGTGAGCGCTATGGTGATATGACATATGATTTCTTTGATTATAGATATTGAGTTTTGAACGCTCTGCTAGGGTTTTCAACGCCTAGCATGAACACCATTTTGTTTAGGATCCCACTTCCTTCACGATTAATTGATATTGTGTTGTGGTTGGTACGTTTGTTTCTTTCAACACACCATCATTTGTTTTGTCATTATTTCATCATTTGTTTTTTCAATCGATGAGTACGTGACTAATTCATCAATCACTTATCACGTTGCACAACTCCACAAATAAACAGTCGTTGTAGCTGGATTCTTTTACAGAGGTTTGGTGTCCATTCGGTGCATCATTGGTTTCGTGACCTTTCAGGTCAAAGGTTCGTTAACGTTGTTTTGGCTTCTCTAATTTTCAATCTTTTCGGTGCACCATCGCTTCATATTCGCTGTTACCGTCGCCAACAATTAAAGGTGATGTTTTGTGCATCAAAATTACACAAGATGAATAGGAAAGAGGATTAGCAAAATGTAAGTTTAATCTTTATGGTCGTGTGTTATTCAGGAAGCGAGACAAACCCCTCACTGCAAAGGAACTGAAAATGAAGTTGTCTTCATTATGGAACACATCTGGTGGGTTGAAAATGATTTCCCTTAGGGAGTGGAAATTTTGAATTCCGGTTTAACACAGTAGAAGACTTATGTGTCACATGGTCTATGGATTCCATTAATCTGAAGCCAGGGTTCCATTAATCTGAAACCAAGGATCCTTCCGTTATCCAAGTGCACTCGGTACTTCAACTCTTGCACACAATGACAAACTCATGCCCAAGTTTGGATTCGTCTCATAGATTTACTACAAGAGTATTGGCATGAGAGAACACTGTTTGAAATTGCTGGTGTTGTTGTCACACCTTTGACATTTGACGTTGCTACACATAATCGAGTGTTTGGTCATTACGCATGCAACTTGGTTGATATGGATCTCTCCAGACGTTTATTTGATGAGATCATTGTTTAGAGAGAAGGGTATGCATTCTATGTTGAGGTTTCTTATGAGTGGATAACTGATTTATGTTCCCATTATGTGATTGGTCATGCAATGAGTAACCGTTGGTGGTTGAATGCGTGTAAGGATTCTATAAAGTCTCAGCCAGATAAAAAGGGAATGACAGTAAAACCAACACGCAAGTCTACGTTCCCACCGATGGGGAAGGAACTTTGAAACAACTAGGTGTTAAACAAGCAACGCCTGCACAAATTATTCCGAAGCAAAATACACGGCAACCTCTTGTTGTTGAACATGTTACGTGAACATCCGCAATACAAGATAAGTCAGATACTTCATTCCACATGGCCTTGATCATTGTGACAGATAAAATAGTTTGTGGTAATGTTATTGATTTAAACTAGGTTGATACTCTATTTATTTTGGAGTCGATTCAAGAAAGTGAGACGAATGGTAACCAAGTTGATAATGATTTGCATGCAAAATTTTGAGGAAATTGAAATGAATGGAACTCAAGAGGGAAATGATTTGCGGCAAAATGTTGAGATTAACGCCCCATCCTATGATGCCATTATCCCAGATTTGCAAATTGATGCTGGCAAAGAATCTGACCCCTCATCATTCAGCTATTTTAGAAAGGAATATTGATATAATTGAGAAAGCTTTGGCTGAGGACTGAGAAAGAGGCATCAATTACAACAATTGTGTCTAAGCAGTAGAACAAGAGTCCAGCAAATGTAGCAAACTCTCGGCCTATATATGACGATCACAACATTGTCGACACGACTACTCTTGGAGTTACTTATGATGATGATAATCATACAGGGGTGGTTGCAGACCCTTCCAATAAGCCTGCAATGGTGCAACATGATATTGATATACTCAAACAGTCTTGGGAACAAGAAAATAGGAAGAAGAGCCTTTTTTTCTTTTTTTATCCAAAAGCCAAAAGAAAAAATTAAAGCAAGCGCACAACGATGCCATTAATCAAATTGCTCGGAAGGAAGCCTATAACATTGCCTCCAAGGGTGGTTGAGCAGCAATAGTATCCCTTTGGACGGTTTTCTGTTTTTGCTTTGTTTTTCTTTTTTACTTACTTTCTTTTGGCATTTTTTAGAGAGAAAGGACATGTGTCACTTGATCCAACAATTAAGGGATAATTCTAATAAGAAAATATTCTCTTAACCTTCTATAAAAAGAGAGCAATGAGTATGAAGAAAATTGATGAAGTTTTTCCTCTCTCCCTTTAGTATTCTCTAGCAAAGTAATGACTTAAGTCGTAGACTTAGTCTTCTTTTATTTTTCTATTTCTCATTTATGTACTAAGAACACCGTCTTTCTTTGGGCTCTCAACTGTCAACTTTACCTTTGGTTTAATAATCAATTTGCGAGTATCAATCTATCTCGTTCTCAAGTTTAGGAACCATTACATTGGTGCTTTGATCATTCATATTGATCTCATAAACCTTCTTCAACAATGACAATATTGGTGTTTGCTTGAAATTATGATGCATATTATTCGGTGCTTTGTAACTAAAAATACCTCAAGGTGTGAGATGACATTTGAAGAATATATGTTTGCTTTAAAGGGTGATGGTATTGACTTGCTTATTTTCAACAATATGTAATGGCAAAAGGAAATACCATGAAGCAATGACATTAATAATATCTTTCAGGACTCAAAGTCATTCTGCATGTCACACATTATTGATGTTGGCATGGTTTTTTAAGATCAATTGGCTGCTGCATTCAGTGACTCATATTAAAATATTGGTATTTTTTAAAATCGTCCATTTGATGTTTATGGTTAAAAAGCAAGATCCACCTTTGTACCAAAAAAAAAAAAAAAAAGCAAAATCCACCTTCGACCATCCTAAAATAGTTTATACTAGAGTCACAATTATTTTTCTATTCAACGTGAGATTCAAGTTCAACATTCATCAAATACATTTTCTCCGACATATTTAAGATGCCCCTAATATACACCTCAAAAAGCTTAATGATCAACCTCTTCAATTTTATAAACAACACTAACATTTTTGTTTTACTTTCTTTAATTCTTTTATAGATTTGTTTTTTTTTTATATATAAAAAAATCATGTCAACCTGCTGCTGACAGTCAAGAGGACTACTCTGAGTCTTTTTTATGTATACTAGGAAGAATAATTTTTTTTTACAAAAACAAAACGATATTCATTCATTCAAATTGATAGAATACGTCATAATCAACATCGCTAAAAACGTATAGGGTGAATCTGCGAATAAACTCACAACATTCAAATTAATAGCATAGCAAAATACCTACAAATAATATGATAAAATCTAAATCATCGGAATACTCATGCTTCCGATCTGCAACGTTGATGTCTAAATCATTGATCGAATATCTGATTGACTAAAGTTAATCTTTCAATCTGAACCAAACGAACACCGCAACAAGACGTGAAATCAAATAATACCGCACAAGACGACGAACAACACAACGCCACACTCAAACGATGGAATCACGAAAAAAACAAAAAAGAAAACACTTGATATACATGTAAATCACTTATTTAAATCTAAAGAAAGCGAAGAGATGCAAATGGGTGATTTTATGTCAAAAAATGACCTAAAACCACCCCTCTTTGATGAGTGAAAGAGAAAGAAAGCTTAGAAAGAAGTTGGAGTTTCTCTCACTAAAAAAACTAGTGCCGCGTAATCTTATTTATAATTTGAAGCAAGTCACACATTTTATTTATAATTTGAAGTACTTATTCTATAATCTTTCAAATTGCACTTCACGTAATCTATCACGCATTACTACAAGTTTGTGCTTGCGGGACAAAATAAACCTGATTCTTTCCAACATCAAAGAGGAGTGTATGATCAGCTTGGGTAATGGCTCCCAATATATTAGGCGTTTTATCATCTTCCCCGGCCACAACAACCAAGCATAAGAAAGTCCCCTCTGGTTCACGAAAAGACAAATACCGACGAAATCAGCACCTCCATCAAAATGGTATGTCATCGAAGGCTTTACAACGTTGCTTGGAACATTAAGATAACAAAGATCGAGAAAAAAATTATCTTCAGTAAAGGGATGCAAACGGTACTTTTGATTAAAGTAATCGATTACATGTTGTTTCAACACGTTATAAACACTCCCGATTAAAGATGTAACTTCACTTCCTGTGTCGAAGACAAGCCCACCAGTTCTATCCGGTTTTTGGGAGCTTATTCCCATCCAAACTGATTCCCTTGCATACTACGTAGTAATTTGTCAATCTCTTGTTGCCTATTGTTGTCACAAAGTTGTGTCGTTTTGAATGCTCCATTTATTTTAGCATCGGGACCAAAATGCAAGTAATTTTGTGGATGTTGATTCTGACCTATTTGTGGTAAGCTAAGGCAATAAGAGAAACACATATTGGTTTCAACTTTCAATTGGTTAAGAAAAGATCTTGATTCCTCCTATGTCATTGTCACTTGTTAGGGGTACCTCTGCAAATGTAACTTTTTCGTTTTGAAGCCCACAACCAAAAACCACTCCTTTGAAGTTTAAAACGCGATTATCAATAATAACTTTGTTAGGACTAGGAGGAAAAGACAAAGTTTCCGATAGGTACTTTAAATCATAAGCACACTTACGGGTTGATGCTGGGAAACATATTTTAGGAACACAAAGTAGATCGTCACATGACACCTCCTTAAAAGTTTTTTACTCACGATACTTGAAATTTACCCCCTTTAATGGGAAACATTTTTTGAATCCATCACATTAATAAACCCATGTATCACTAGAGCCCGTATCGAGCAGCAAAAAAGTTTTGAATGGTGGTGTTCATGAGATGCTAAAGAGCATCAGTTTTGGAGAGTTGGACAATTTTATTGTGTTTTTCTTCAACAGAAATGTTTTTACGAATATCCCCACAAATTAACTACAAATATTTGGTCATCATCATATGCCATTTGCTTTAATTGTCTCGTTTTTATGATTATAATTTATAAATACTAACTAACATATCGCTGCATACAGATATATATCATAAACAAAGTATAATATCTTTAAAAAATACTAAACAAATTAAAGAGGAAACGAGGAATATAAGTACTTATTCTAAAATCATTCAAACTGTACTTCACATAGTTTATTACGCATTACTACATGTTTTTGCTTGTGGGGTAAAAGAAACTTGATTCTTTCCAACATCAAAGAGGAAAGTATGATCAACTTGGTTGAGGACTCCCAATGTATTCAGATCGTTATCATTGCGCCCTAAAACAACCAAGCAGAACATGTTATTTTTCCCCACAAGTCCTGCAGACAGAAATCCTGACTCGGGACCCACCACAAAATCAGCACCTCCATCAAAATGGTATGTTATCGTAGGCTTCACAATGTTGCTTGTTGACTCAGGAATAAGAAAACAAAGATCAAGACCCATTTTATTTTCAGGAGAGGGATCCAATCCCTTTTGTTTAAAGTAAGCAATTACACCTTTCTTCAACACTTGATAAGCACTCTCAACTAAAAAGGTAACATAAGTTCCTGTGTCAAGGATAAAACCGCCGGTTAAATCTGATTTGACTTCGAATAGTTTGGGGTCTATTGGGAGATTATTCCCATCCAAACTGATTCCCTTGCAAACAACATGGTAATGTGCCAATCTTTGGTTGCCTATTGTCGGCACAAGTGACGTTGTTTTGAAGTCTCCGCTTATTTTAGCATCGGGGCCAAAATGTAAGTAATGGTGTGACCGTGGATCAAGTGGAGAGCCAAGGCAATAAGAGAAACGCATATATTGGTTTCACTTTTCAATTGATTTAGTAAAGATCTTGGTTTATTCCCTAGTCCAAATATTCCTCCTATGACATTGTCTTTTGGCATGGGATTCCTAATCCCAAATATCATTTTTCCATTTTGAAACCCACAACCAAAAACCACTCCTTCGAAGCTTAAAGGGCGTTTGCGTTTACCAGGAATATTGCTAGGACTAGGAGGAAAATTGAAAGTGTCGGATAAAAGAATGTCTTTACTTTTAGCATCATTGCCATAAGTTATAGCATACTCACATTTACTGTTGGGACATATTTTGGAATCACAAAGTGGATCGTCACATGGCACCATCTTAAAAGTCTTGGATGCGTAATACTTGAATTTTTCCCCTTTAAATGGGAAACAATCCGTGCATCCCTCACATTGAACCCATGTATCACTAGAACTGTGTCGAGCGACAGCAAAGTTTTGGATGGTGGTGTGCCAATCAGCGTTTCAACAGCATACACGCCTGAAATAGTTGAGACAAGTGGTTGAAAAGTTTCTGGGGATATTGCATTGGTGTTGTTCATTTGATACTTAAGAGCGTGAATTTTTGAGAGTTGGACTAACCTATTGTGTTTCCCTTCAAGAGAAATGTTTTTGGGAAAGAGCATTGAATCAAAGTTTACTCGTGGGATTAATTTCATTGAGAAAGACATGGTTCCTATGGGCATGTAGACACAAAATAACACAAAAAGTGTTAAGAAACTAAATGAAGAAGCCATTTTCTATATGATCAATGTGCTTGTGTTATGTTTGTTGTAATAGAATTGTGAAGCAAGCTAGCTCTTTTATACACACACATGGCAAGAGTTTTTATGCTTATTGCGACTCTTTGAATTTTGTGACATTGACATTAAACTAACACTATTTTTTCTTAAATTCATTTTATTCCCTCTTTCTATTTCTTTCTTTGCTTCTTTCCTCGTTCTATCTCTAATTACATATGCATGTTAATTTTGATATTGACGTTTAACAACTTCGACTTTCTCGTGTTACTATGTTTACATTTAATTATAAACAAAAACATTTTTGAGAAATAGAAACATCAAGAATTGCACAAGGAATAAGTCCTGTTTACATTTGGAAGAGATTTCATGTTTTCATTTTCTAAATTTTTGTTTATTTTAAATTGCTAACAAGGTTATGGAAGAATTATGTTGTAAAATATTGTGATAGAGAGAAGATGGAATGCACTTTCACAAAAATGGAAATAACGTTTTGACATTTACAATTTTTTGAAAATGTCAGATCTATTTTCAAAAATTAAAAAAGAAAATAATGTAAAAAATGTTGAATACAAAATATTCTCTTATGTTTATTAGTTGAAATGCAAATAAAAAATAAATAAAAAAACATGGAAAGCAATCAGACTCCAAGTTTTTCTTCCTCGTCAAAATTGTTGTATTGCCAAGAAATTAATTAAAAAAGAACATTATTAATGTACTTGCAGAAAGTACGATTCTATAAAACTAGGGTTTTAGTTTGTTTAGGTCATGGTCTAAGAATGCTCTCAAGGGGTATTTATAGCTGTAATTGGGTCCATTTATCCGGTAACTTAGGCAAGAAGTCAGCTGGGCTTGGATCAACACTCGGCGCTTCTAGCTGCTTCTAGAAGGCCTCAAAGGCAGTGCCCGCGTGTAGGCTCGCCTAAGGGTTTCTTGGCCCTTATGAAGGGCGCTTTAGCCTTTAAGTAGGGTGTTGTGCCCTTACCCGAGTTTTCCCGGTCCAATTAAGATTTAAATGTAATATCTAAGATATATTTAAGAAAAATGTAGTAATGTCTGAGATATGAATTCAATTCCTTGCAAAAGTAATATCTGTGACAGGAATTTAACTCCTTTAAAAAAGTTATGAATTTAATTAATATATACACCCTCCGGTCATACTATCATAAGCAAAAATCTATATTTTAGATTCATTCATTAAATGATATATGTGGTCTATAATAAAAATCATATACATCATTTAATGAATAAATCTAAAATATAATTTTTTGCTTATAATAGTGACTAGAGGGTGTACATCATATGTGGTGGCTCAATCCATTTCATGTTTGTGATTGTTTTCTAGGCATTCTTGTTGCTGTTCTATATCATATTATGTTGTAACAATTCTTTTTTACTTGCTTCTCTCTAGCACTCTTTGTGCAGAGAAAGTAAAGTCTCTTGGTTATATATAATTTTATTTTAACTTCTTAAAAAAAACAATAATACATATATACACCATAATTAAAAATATTTTACACATATATTTAATGATATGTTGTCTCAAGAGGCGGGGCCCGCTTGAAACATGAAGCATTGAAGCAGCATTGGCTACCCAATTTTTTTTAATGAGTATATGTTTTATAGTATTTTTTTTAAGGGATGGTTTTTTATTTATAATTAGTTACCCCATTAATATATATTTAACTGCTGCAAGTATTTTATTCGTCAAACATCGGTAGAAACATGAAAGCGAAAAGATTATCACAAGATTGATAAATTTATTTTGTCTTATGATGACACTTCCAATCTATTACAACTAAAAAGAAAACTTTGCTAACATCGAGTTTCTTCCGAGTGAATTAATTTATTTTCATTTAAAAATACACTAGGGTGTGTTTGATTTGCAAAACAGTAAGTACTCGACAGAACAGTACAAAGCAGAACAACACAACACAAGGCAGAACAAATTTTTATGGTATTGAATAATCTTTTGTTTTACATGATTTTTGAGGGACGAAATGCTAGTTTGGTATTTTAGACAATTTGTACGTGGGACAAAAAGTTGTGGTTTGGTGGGACAAAAATTTCAATTTTTGTCATGTTCCTTGCCTCCAGTTTGTCATGTCCATAAAACAGTTTTACAAATCAAACACTAGATAACTGGAGTTGTTCTGTCTTGTCCTTATTTTTTAAAAAACAAACGCACTCTGTTAAAATACAATGTTACCTTTTGACCAAAAAAGAAAATACAATGTTACCAACTAAACTAAGATTTTTATTTTTTACTTTTTTTTATTTGTTTAAATCCTCTGATTTCAAACAAAATATAAATAAAATTTGATTTCTCTCACACTATTCGACCTTAGTTAAAGCTCATTACTTTAGTTCAACCACTTAATTTTTATAGTTTTTTTATACTAGTTACATTGTTAGTAAATATTTATTATATATCAATATAGAGGGTAATAATTGTACATGTAGACTTGATAATCTTGGTCTTCATTATTCAAGTGGAGAATTATCATTCATGGGACAATATTTTTTCTAGTGTTATTTTTTTGGGAAAATAATTTTATTATAAATAGATTGAACTTATAGGAGGGTAATAATTATGCAGATAGACTTGTTAATTTTGGTCTTAAATTGACGTGAACACTGGAAGGGATATAGTATTGTTGATTTGTTTCGTGTCCATCACTGCACTCTTTTTTCTTCACTTGGCTTTATCTCAATGAGTTTTTTAAGTGAGATTTTTAATGATATAGTTTTCTTTGTACTTTATACTCCGTTAGGTTTTGATCTAGACACCCTACATGTTGTCTTATTTTTTATATTTTCAATAATATTAATTTTGTAAAGGTTTTTAATAATATTCATAGAGTGTTGCTATTAGAATAGTAATCAATAACTGAAGAGTGCTTCTGAAGAGTGCTTCTGAAGTAGTGCTTCTGAAGTGAAGCTTCTGAAGTAGTGCTTTGAAGTAGTGCTTCTGAAGTGAAGCTTCTGAAGAGTGCTTCTGAAGTAGTGCTTCTGAAGTGAAGCTTCTGAAGTAGTGCTTCTGAAGTGAAGCTTCTGAAGACAGATTTTGATGTGCAGATTCTGATGTCTTCAGAATCACAATGTAGTTAGTTAGAGGAGTTTGTTACAACATCTAGTTGTATATATATACTCTCTCATGTGTTGTAAATATGTAGTTGTGTGAATCA
>Ga0315914_1002493_pt1 | contig 28139 bp, 18 predicted proteins | sample MpolenodulesMG_FD_203920 | JGI IMG/M metagenome (GOLD analysis project Ga0315914, IMG submission 203920) | Medicago polymorpha root nodule microbial communities from Los Angeles, California, United States - elongated nodules | ecosystem: Host-associated > Plants > Roots > Nodule | place: USA...
AAAGCGAACTGAAAGTGTCATAATCTAAAAACAAATGAGTCGCGGATTTTGGTTCCCCACACCCTGCCACACAAACCGAGTCCTGAACCTGAAGGGCACGCCGCCAGACCAAATTGTCTTTAGTTGAAATTCTGTTGCGAAAGAGGCACCACACAAACAGAGAGACTTTTGTAGGAACATGTTTATGCTAGACGTCATCAATAAGAGTCTTATCTACATGATTACCGTTGTTAGTGAGAAAGCGGTATGCTTCCCGCACCGTATAACCATGAGAGGGGTCTAGCAGCCATCTCTAAGTATCATGAGTATTATCCTGCAACACAACATTATTAAGTAACACAGAGCACTCCCTCACACTCTCCTCCTCCCACGCCAATAACCTACGCCACCACTCCCACCCCCCACTGCCAATCGCCCACCCGAGCCTCCACATATCCTCCACTGAACTCTCATTACCGACAGCAAGATCAAAAAGGCGGGGAAATTTAAACCGCAAAGGAATTTCTCCAACCCAGCTATCATACCAAAGTAACGTATTCCTACCATCATCCACTACCCTACGAATGTTCTCATCAAACCACCTCGCAACACCCTCCCCCACCCCTCACGAATCCTACACACCGACCGCCACCAAGAAGAATCATAAAATATAGTTGCATTAAAAGCCAATGAACAAGGCGAGTTTGACGTGCCAATTGAACAAAATATTTTATTCCATTCTCCTTGATTCTTAAAATTCAGGAAATCTAAATTTTTTGTTTTGATTTATTTTGCAAAATGTATCAGATGTAGAATAAAATTTATGTATTATTTCATTCTTAAATGTGTATTAAAAACTACAAAAGGTAGAAAAACATGTCTGATAGATACGACGGTACGTAGAGACAATGGGCACCGTGGCTCTGTGAACTTTAAAATAAATAAAAAAAACTATACCGGAGTAATTTCGGAATTTGCAAGGCATACGCGTAAGTACATTGGTATTTTTATACATATGTTGTGAAAGGATAGTAATTGTGATGGCATTCGATCCAAGCAATCTATGTGAAGGGGATGATATGGTTAGTTATGTTGAGGGAGAGTTGATGAGAGTGAGGCCTTCAGTTCAATTGAAGGTAGAAAGTAATGCGAAGATGTACTTGCAAGTCACACACCTATGATATTTGGGGGTGTTTGTATTACATGTGATGTGAAACTAGATTCCATAAAATGTCAAATATTGATAAAATGGAGAGAAAAAAAATCTCCACACACAAAAATATGAGTGAATAGGCCATTTCATTCTTGAATTTGTATGCACCAGTCAATTTTATCTTCAATTTTCTTTTAAATAGCTAATAAGTTCCTGAATTTAACAAACATCGATCAAATTAATCCCTCTGTCAAATCTAGTCGTTAAGGAGAATGACATGTGATGTTAGCTATTAAGTTGTATTGTCCATGTGTGTTTCAGGTGTACAAGGGCCGAATTGAAAGAAAATGTTTCACTTTTCAGTTTTAATTTTCCCCTTTTACCCTCCTCACCATTTCATTCATATCAAAACAGTCCTTGTCTCTTCTTCTTCCTGCTAAAACTATCATCATTTTCATCTCTCCAAAGTTCTGATTTCATCACCATACTTCGTCGTTTGAAGGGCCGATTTGAAGTAAGTTTTTCATTTATGTGAAGGTAAACGATTTTGTGTTCCTTTTTCCATTTATCCCGTTCCATTTTCGTGAACTTTTTCATTTCTAGTCAAGGACTTGTTTGATAGTTTTGGATATATTGTAGGGATCGGTTTGATGTTTTCCACAATAATCCGAAGACTAATTTGATTTCAATAATATCACAGAAGGATTACATTCATCTTCAACCTCTAGCCATTTAGGGTATTACTCACGCCTAGTATAATACAATAACATGTAAGAATATTCAAACAAGCATATTATTCCTATCAATTACTTCATCAATCTAAGCTCACTTCCCAAACAATCAACTTTGTCCATCAACCATGCCCTCCAAACCTCTTCATTACTACTTTCCTTAGTATTAACCATAGGTTGAACCTTCTTTATCAATCTTCTTCCCTAACCACCACCTGTTCCATTATTTTTAAAGTATCCTAGTTCCACGGTTTCTTCAACCCATACAAAAAAATCAAATTATCATAACCATCCTTTGAAAAAAAGGCAGGTGTAGAAAGACCTTCATGGGATCTTCAGAGTATTGGCTTTTCTTAGAGAACATCTTCTAAGACACCAAAAATCAAGCATTTTGACCTTGCCATTAAACATGAAGCTTGCAGATGAAACTCGAGTTTGAGAGCTATTTTTGGCCATACGACCACCACCCATCATTTCAGATTCAATTTGAACAAATTTTATTGAAGAAATTTTTGGATTTTAAATTGAATTGTAAATGGGAGAAATTAGAGTTTCAGATATATAGAATTGGGGAAGAAAAAGTTGTTGTACAACGGTCCTCATGCAAGATTTTTATCCAATTCGGTCAATTTCATCCCTTTTTTTTTACTTTTGGTCAAATTAGTCCCTGAACATGTGGCGTATGACTTGGCAAGCCACGTCTCTGGTTAATGTTCCATGTCATCGCCGTTAACGATCCAACTTGATGGAGGGACTCAATTGATTGATACTTGTTAAATTCAGGGACCTTTTGGCTATTTCAAAAAAATCGAGGATGAAATTGACTGATGCATACAAATTTAGGGATGAAATATCCTATTCACTCCAAAAATGATGGTTAATAATCTTGAAATCTTTGAGTTTCAAGTTTCAACTACTTTCTTGACATTCAAATAATCAATTTGTATAGGCTTCCTCTTTCAATTTTTATAAAGATCTCTATTGCATTGCAAAAAAACTGCTTATAAAATAGTACGGGGGAGTATTAGAGAACATAGATTAACATCATTAACGTTGAAATATTTCCTTCGATCGAAATCAGTTTTTAGGTTCATTGAACCTAAAAAGTATTTTTTTGCTTAAGCTTATTTATACTTTAGCTCATAGCAAATACGAGTCTCTTGAGTTTTGGTCCCTATAATTACTAATCTTTCGAAATTTGTCCTGTAATTACTAATCATTTCATTTTTGGTCCCTGAGCTCATTTAAGTTTGACCTGTCACAATTTTGCTGATGTGGCATTGATGAACATGCCTACCGCATGTCACCATTTGGTTTGCACGTATGACGAAAATGACCATGGCTCTTTCAAAAATACGTGAAATGATCAAATTGCCCTCACTTCGTCTTCTCATCTATATGGAAGTTGATTTGGGGATCAGGGTTCCTTAACATAAACAATCTCAAACAAAAAAAATTCATTTTTCCTCGTTGCATATCGTTCTTAAAACAGCTGCAAAAACGAAACAAAAAATTCAATCTTTCTCACTTTCTCTACCAAATCGATTACGAAGAAAACTCAAACCTTCAATATTTTTAAGTGAATACACGAGCAGAAAAAAAAAATTAGAAAATACGAACAATTTTTTTATTAATTAAAATAAGATATCCGGGGAATATACCTCTGGTCAATGTTACCCCATTAAAAAAAAACCTCTGGTCAATGTGTTTTAAAACTTTAATGTAAGAGAAATAAGAAATGAAAAAAATTCCATATATTTTATTCAAAGCTACTTATTAAATTAGCTAATATAAAACTATTTTGCCAGTCACAAAAGTCAGAAAAAATATTAAATTATAAATCTTTAAAGTATTGAAATAAATTCTCTTAAAACAAATACTAAATCAGCTAATATAAAATTATTTTAACAGTCAAAAGAGTCAAAGAAAAAAATATTAAATTACTTTTGTAATCAAAAAGTTATTTTGATTCAAGGCTATAAGAAGAAACACATTTTGATAGAGGAACACTGCAATTCCTTCGCAAGGTTCATCTCGAGTACTCGCCGCATCAAAGTATATATCAACATTCCGGTACCGTATTACATTACACTCTCACTGATTTCATTCAAATTACTCTAGTTAAAATCTTGCTTAGAAATTAGATTATATCTCCATGCTATTTAATTGATTTTTTTATAGGTTTCTGTTCCAAATGGCAAATGATGGGAATTTGGATTCGAATTTTGGCGAATGGTTCTTGGGTAGGGAGATCCAAATACGTCTGTGTATGGGAAGTATTTTGTCTGGGAGGGTAATTGACTATGCCGATGATGTTGGGTGGTTTATAGTTCGATATGAAGATGGTGACACGGAAGAACTTTATTGGAAGGAGTTGTTGGAAATTATTTTGTCATTTGGATGTTACGATTTTCCATAAGACATTGACGTCAACATTTAGGGTTTCAGAATAATAAGAAATCTATTCGTAGATTTGTGAATAATTATGTCTTTTTAAAAACTCTCCAAAAAAAAAAAAAAAAAGTAGATTGACTATTGTTGTACTTGTAACAATAGGATTATTGTTGTTTTTATATTTGCTATGATGATATGTGCATTGTAGAATACGCAAATATAATTCAAAAAATGAAACAAATGCTGATTTACCATTAAAAATATGCTAATCTCTTTAGCAGAAGCTTCTCCTGGATATCATTCTTTGCAGGGTGGACTTTATTAAAAAAATTAAATTAAATTGAAGATCTAATAATATAGTTACATTAAAAGCTAATGAACAAGGCGACTTTGACGTGCCAATTGAACAAAACATTTTATTCCATTCTATTTGATTCTTAAAATTTCAGGAATTTTCTTTTTCTTCAAAAGAAGGAAATCTATATTTTTTGTTTTGTCATATTTTGCAAAATGTATCAGATGTAGAATAAAATTTATGTATTATTTCATTCTAAACTTTATATTAAAAATTAGGCTAAATTACTCCATAGGTCCTTTAAGTTTGAGGTTTGTAACATATTGGTCTTTAAGTTATTTTAGTCACATAGAAGTCCTTTAAGTTTGAGGTTTGTAACATACTGGTCCTTTAAGTTATTTTGGTCATAAATAAGTCATTTAAATTTGTAAAAGTTTTTGATTTAGTCCTTCTACCAAATCATTGTTTGGTTAATAGAAGGATCAATATGTTACAAACCTCAAACTTTAAAGGACTTATGTGTGACTAAAATAACTTAAAGTACCAATCTGTTACAAACCTAAAGGACTTATATATGACCAAAATAACTTAAAGAATCAATATGTTACAAACTTCTAACTTAACGGACTCATGGAGTAATTTAACCTAAAAATTATGAAAGGCAGAGAAACATGTCTGATATATTTTTTTCTAACAAGTAAAAATCAATAACGGTGTAATTTTGGAATTTGCAAGGGGTGTAAGTACTGTGGTATTTTATAGATACGTGATAGTTGATCAAAGTGAGGCCTTCAAGGTAGAAAGGAATACAAAGATGTACTTGCAGTTCACAGACATCATATTTGGGGGTGTTTGCAATTTGCATCACATATGATGTGAAACTAGATTCCATAAAATGTCAACTAAAAAGTGATGGTTGACAATTTTGAAATCTTTGAGTTTCAAGTTTCAACTACTTTCTTCACATCTCAAAATCAGTTTGTATATGCTTCCTCCGTCTATTTTTATAACATCTCTACTGCCTCTCTAAAAAAAAATAACATCTGCCGTGTAAAAAAAGTGCTTTGTAAAATAGTACGTCGGAGTACTAGAGAACATATATTAACATCATTAACGTCGAAATACTCCCTATGTAAATAATCATTTTTTAGATTGATTGAATAACTAATACATTTGGTTTATATTATAAATCAAATACATCAATTATTGAATGAACTTAAAAAGTGGGTTTTTGCTTATAATATTAATAGTGACTGAAGGGAGTATATCGTAAAATTAGTTTAGCGTGTTTATGTCTAAGACGCCAAGGATGGTGTGTGAGGTTTATGGTTCATGCACAAGGCGCCTGCTGCGGATCTAGGTTATACAAACTGAATTTTATTTTTTTTGAGTAAATGAGAGTTTGGTCATCACCAAAAGAGATAATTTTTAGGAAAACTTAAGGGCCAAGAATTGAAAACTATTAGGTGATATTCTAGGGTCAGGAAACACATTATAAAACACTTTGGATAATTATGATTCATTGGAGGAATGATTCAAGCTTTCTCTAGTGAGTTTTAGTGGTTATCAAGTGAGGGGTTGAAAGAGAAAAGAAGGGAAATTAGGGTTACTTCTTGGTGAGCAACTGAAAATAATTTTCTAGTCACTTTCGTAACTCTCTTGAGAGAAAGGAAAATAGTGAAAATTCTTGTAAAGAGTCATTTTTGGTAGTGAAATAGAGAGATCTTTTCCCTCTAACCGTAGGTCAATATGAGTCAAACTGGATAACCAATTTTGATGTATTTATTCCCCATTTTTCTTTATTATTGTTCTTTGGATTGATTGTGTGGATTTACTATAGGTATAGGTTTTAGATTAAATCCATATTCACTTGTAGTTTTGTTTTTGATTGTCATTATTAGTGGTTTCACCATCTTTTTTTTAGGGATATTTATTGGAAAATTTAAAAGCAATCAAATTTGCCTATGTGATTTTTCACTTATAGATAAATTAGTCCATATACAATATAAACTTTTTTTCTTTTTCTTTTATCAAAATGGACCTTATGACGTGGTAGTGGCGTGACATCCACATGAGATGTCACATACCCTCTAACATAAAAATATGAATAAGGGACTACGACAAATGTATTATAAGTTTGGGGATGTTTCACCTATTTGTAAAATCCACGAGTTAAAATGATTAACACTTATAGTTTTCATTGATCAAATTCGTAACATGAAAATAAAAAAAATCCTTGTAAAGAATTTCTTTCGACTTAACAAAATTTTGTGCGTTTGAATTCAATCATAAAAATGTAACAATATTAAAAAACTTGAGAAAGAGTTTAATCAATTGTGGTGGTTTCACCAATCTACTACAATTTTAAGCGCAGAGGTTATATCCAATTCCAAACAAATCGACAAGTAAGTTCCCTTTCCATCCTATCCTTTGATTAAGAAAACAAAAGAAGAGGCATTAAAGAAACTAATGATTAGATACGGATGCTAAAGGCAACAGATTCTTCTCTAACTTTTTCTAATTATATTTAAATTTAATCAATGGAGGAACACCACATGTAATAATATCACAAAGTCATGAAATGGAATTGCAAGGACATGTGCCTACCTATCTGTGTACCTAAACAATCAAAAGGACAACTATGAACATGGTCAGTTAATACCTGTCACGAGAGATTGCTTCAAACCCATTCTAGTACATGAACGAAAAAGATTTAGTCAAAGTTTCACTAACGTGCGCCGTAACAGGACATAACAAAACTACTTATACCGTCCTTGGTCGTACGTACGTCCAGTTAGTGTTGTCCACTCTTTATTTACTTATTTATATATTATCACTTGCATAATATATAAATAAGTAATCAAGAAAGAGACAAATAAATCTTGCTGAATCAGTTGCATTGTTAGACAAGGCAAAGGTTAAGAATCTGACTGGAGATGCAACACATATTCATTCGGGTCATGGTTGGATTGATTCAGTTTTATATACAAATAAATAATAGATAAATATTTGAAAATAAAAAGTAAATAATTGTTTTAACTGTGGTTGAGTAAGTTCAAAAAGACTATTAAAATTGGAATCAAACCAACCAACAAGTAGTTTATATGAACACATTTAAGTAAAATTGAGTTGAATAAAGTGTGAAAATCACGTTTGGATTTAAAAGTTATAGATCACAACTTTAAGTTAAAACCCATTTTGATAAATTCAATTATACTCAAGAATCACCAAACACGTCAAAATCAATTTAACACGAATTAGTTATGGTTTCTCCGAATGTAGAACAAAAAATAATACGCATGAATCAACAACAATGATATGTGTATGTCTTTAATTTTCTTAACTCATTTAACATGTATCTCTCTTTTCCCATCACATCTTTTAACATATCACATCTCTCTCAAAATGTAAATTAGATGTTAAATCATAAAATATTTTCCCTAAATTAACTCAGTTCGATTGACAGTGTTGATAGTTAGTACGATGACAAAAACAACGAAAAATAATGAGAAAAAAAAGACAGACGATAGAAAAAATCAGTAACCCTTTGTTTTATTTTATTGTGATTTTTCGTTGTTTTTGTCGCCGTATTTTAAACAGTGACACTCATTTTAAAAATATTGGTAGTGACTTCCACTAGGCTACTCACGTTCTAGGGAAGGCCGTTTCTGACTTTACCGTGCATATATACACGTTATCATCTAAGCAACTTTTCAGCCTCATCATCACCACCATGGAATCAATTTTACTAGACACCATGTTAGTCCAGAACCACACATTACAGCAGCAAGTCCCTTTTGTGGGCATGGATTTGGCATGGTTGAGTGAGTTTCTGAAAGGCATGGCGAAACCGGTTTGTGCCACTGCAGTAGTGTTTCTTGCATTAGGCTTGTCCTTCTCTCAGAAACTTGGTCTTGAGGTGGAGATGATTATTGCTGTTCTTAGAGCTTTTCTTCAACTCTCTATTATTGGCTTTGTTTTGCAATTCATATTCAACCAGGATAACTCTGGATGGATCCTCCTAGCATACCTTTTCATGGTCTCTCTTCTTTCTCATTCATTTTTTAACGTTATTCAAGTTTAACTGCCCCTTTTTTTAGTTTTGGAAGTTCTCTATATTTTGTTGTTTCAAGCTAGGAAATTGGTCAATATCTTTGTTCAATTAATGGTTTTGTCTATCAATGATTTCAAACAATATTGGTGTGGTACAAATAAGCCACTTGGATCTCTTAAGTTTATGAAGCATGTGATCAGGTTTTTTTATCTGAATTATGTATATGAAAATTCACCGGTTTTGAAGAGTCGGTCATTTAAAACTTTAAAGAATTTAGTCTCATCAATTGTGCGCGAAAAATGAGATACAATCCAAAATTTTATGGTCTCTTTCTAAAAATATCTACATATGTTGATAAATCATGTAAAAAAGGACAGTAGTAAATAATTTGGCGATTAATGATTAAGTTAATATGGAGCTCATGTAACTTGTTGATTAATTTGCTCTGTTTGCAACTTTGTTGAATTTAATAAGAAAATCAGTTTATCAAATCCTAGACTAAACTATAGTATATGTGTTACTATGTTGTTTTATTGTAGGTGTCTATTGCTGGTTATACTGCGGGTCAGCGTGCGAAACAAGTGCCTCGTGGAAAATTGGTAGCAGGGGCTTCCATTCTAACAGGAACTGCCATAACTATGTTTGTTCTAGTGGCACTTAGCGTCTTCCCTTTCACTCCCAGATATATCATCCCTATTGCAGGCATGATGGTTGGAAACTCAATGACAGTAACCGGAGTTACCATGAAAAGACTCCGAGACGACATCAAAGCACAAATGAACTTGGTATGTCTTCTAACACGAACCTCCTTCGTAATACTCCTTCAACGTCCCAACACATTATGATTTCGATGTTAGTATTTGTTTGAAAATTGTACTAATAAATAGAACTATAGTAGATTTAATTCATTTCTATATAATATGACAGGTTGAGACGGCATTGGCTCTTGGTGCAACCCCAAGACAAGCAACACATCACCAAGTGAAAAGGGCATTGATCATAGCACTTTCTCCAGTGGTGGATAACACAAAAACAGTGGGTCTAATATCCCTTCCAGGGGCCATGACTGGTCTCATTATGGGAGGGGCATCACCCTTGGAAGCCATTCAGCTACAAATTGTGGTGATGAATATGATGATAGGAGCTGCAACTATTAGTAGCATAATGGCTACATATCTATGTTGGCCAGCATTTTTTACCAAGGCCTACCAATTGGAAACCAAAGTCTTCTCAACTTGATTTGATTAATTATAAATTAATTTAATCCAACTTGACTTCCAAGGGATACAGCCAAATTAAGTATGTGTGTATTTTAGTAGCCGTAATTATTTTGTTTGATGTGCCTATCAATGGGGTGTTGGGTTTGTGGCCACCCAAGAATTCTTCTCTTTTTGACAAAAGAAAAATTTAATATGATAATTGCAAGAGGATAACAAAAAGAATTTGATCTTTCTTTTTTTTTGGTTGCTTAAAGGATTGGATTACTTTAGAACGAGTTTAGAGTACAAAGTATCAAACAATTGTCATAAAAAAAATTATGGAATCAAAATTTTATTCATAAATTATACAAAATAAGTTTTTGGTACTCAAGAAAATTTGTTAATTTGGAGTTCAGTAAAATAGAATTATAAATTGTTTATCTACACATTTAAAATCAATTTTGACTCTTTTATGAACGAAACACTTAACTTTATTTAAATGCAGCTGAAAATTGCTACTAGTGCATCTATATAGTGCAGAATGGAAGCATCTAGTTCAATTGCCGTTGTCCACTTATATTCACAACGAACGATTAAAAGAAAAAGTTAACACTCTCAAATTGACAACAATTTGATTGATCGAATATATAGTTGAAGACGTCCCTATCTATGGTTAGACAGTATTGATTCTTGCTTGTTTAGTGGATTGCTTCGTTGCTCCAGCTGGGCGTATGAGTCTACAATTATTCTTAAGATTCTGATTTCCAGAAAGCAAAAAACAAAATATTTGGATTTAACATGCAATGTTCAATTAAAAACTTGTTTACACACTAGAGATACTATTTGCTAAGACATTTTAAATATAACAAAATAATATTATTCTGTGATTCATAGATATATGTTTCCAGAAAAGTTCACCCCATTGTAGGCTTTATTATATTCATTATTTTAGGAAAAACAAAACTTTAAAATTAGAGTTACAAATAACTTCAATGTTTCTGTCTAGTGGTTAAAAGACAATATTTTCAATCCAAAAATTTAAAATTTAAACTCAATTAATAGTGCCTTTAAAAAAGAAGGTAAATGAAAATACCTTTATAAAAGTTATTTGATGTTTTATTCGATCTTAAATATAAATAAAAAATTATTTTTAAATTTAAATTTATTGAATAATAAATGTATTTTTTTTTTGTAAGGAATAACAAATGTACATTTACATGTACATGTAATATGCATTAATTATTCAATAAATTTAAAAAATAAAATGGTTATAATTGAGATCGAAGAGAGTAAGTTTTTTTTGCCTTGAATTGAATCACTTAAGTGTTTGTTCCATTAAATAAAGCAGCTGCGACCCAGCCACCAAACCTTTCCCGCGACATATTCTTTCTTCCTTGGCGATCACCTTCAAACGTCGTCGTTTAAGATCTTTTCGAATCAGATCCATTATTCACCAAATTTCAATTTTGTATGTTAATTCTTCTTAATCAATCACCCAAATTTCCTTGCCATGTCCGTTCAACATCTGCGAAATTCTAGGGTTTCTCGCCTCTTCTTAATCTCTTTCATATTCTTCTTCACCTATTTTCCAGGTCCATAACAAACCACCTCATTTCATTCATATATCTCAACTAAGTTTTCATGTAATTTCAAATTGATTATTCAAGTTTTTTGGTTTCACAGGTTTGGTATTATCCGCGGTAGTGACGCTAAGTTCCATTGAGATTTTCACAACCCATGAGTGGCTTAGACCCACTCCAACTGTCTATTTTCGATGTAGCGGCGACAACCAGACCATTTTACCTGATGTTAAGAAAAAACATGTTCTTTATGCTTTTAAGGGTGAAGAGTCTTGGCAGGTTGCTACCTATTTTGTTTTGTTGTGTTTTGTTTAATTATTGCTTATTATGTGATTATATTAAGGGCATGTTTGGATTGCCTTATTTGAGCTTATCTACTGCTATATGTTTATAAAAGCTTATGAAAACAATTTATGACTTATATAAGTTGTTTTATGCTTATTTCCATTAGCTCTTCATGTTAGCTTATATAGCTTACATAAAACCAGTTTGACTTTATTATATCTTTTATTCTAGAGATAGCTAATACATAAATACTTGTATGATCAGCGCTTATGCTATAAGTCTTCGATTAAGTTGTTTATCTGAATATGGTCTGTGTGTTTGTTATTTACAAGAAACATTTGTAGTTTCATTTTTCATTTCTTGCTGATTGGCATAGGAAACTGAAACATAGTTGTGTGAAATTCAGGTGTGTTTGCATCTTTAGTTTCAATTAGCAACTACTAAGATTTTGCTTTGTGCTTTCAGCCTTTGACTGAATTTACAGCTAGAAAGTGCAAGCGATGTGGATTCTATGAGAAAGATAGTGTTCTTTCTGATGATGAATTTGATGAGTGGGAGCTGTGTCCTTCTGATTTTACTGCCCCTGATGGAAAATATGTCCACTTCAAGAAAAAGGAATTTAATGCTAGTTTTATATGCCCTGCATGCTTATCTTTTTCTAATGGTGAGCGTCTTGCAACCTTTGAAATTTCTTTTACTGCTATCGTGATATTTGTCCGTGTTTGTTGATGCCGCTGCAGCAATTATTAAGTTGATCAAAATAAGTTAATTTCAAATTTGGTTATTGATTCTTCCCATTTCTAGTAATGCTATATGATACTTACACTTTGGTGCATTTATTTCAAATTAGTGTAGATAACCATAATCAATTATTGTATAGGAGTTTCTCACCATTTGTGTGTATTTATTTAGAATAATTTAGCAAAGAATCTAAGGGAAAAGATATATCCTGAAACTTTCCCCTGTAATCAACCGGAAGGGAAGGTACATAAGCGCATTTATCCCGAACTTTAAATTTGTGTGCTAAATATCTTTGATGCTATAGCCTTCGGCAGTTAAGCATCATTCCACCTTTTGGGATAAGGCTTGAATGCTTGATTGTTGTTGATATTATTGCCATACATGATTCATCTGAAAGATTTTTCTTCTCAATGATGATTATTTATTGTCGTTGTGGATCTGGAAATCACTGGTTATTCCTGTTTTGTTCCTTCTATGCATCTAAACAAACCTCTAAATTATTTTTCTAGTGATACATGCTTACATTACATCTATACCAGTATACTGAGTAATCTCTGAAATTGTATGTTTTGCAAAGAAGTTGATCGTGTTCATATGTACAGATACTATATCTGCATCTGACGGGAATCATAAAGGAAAGGGAATGAATACAGGAGTTATCATTTTGCTTACCGTTTTGGTTTCAACTGTACTGATTGCGGGAGCCGTGGGTGCATATAAGTACTGGCAAAAGAGGAAGAGAGAACAGGATCAGGCTCGATTTTTGAAGTTATTTGATGAAGGAGATGACATTGAGGATGAGCTCGGCCTTGGCACAATCATATGATAGGTTAACAAATTTCCTTCTGTACAGTAGGCTTTTCTCTCAATTTTGTTGATGAAAATATATATTGTTTTGGCGTTCAAATTTCACCAGAAGAGATAGTTCTAGTTGTCAATGTGGACAGCAATAATGCTACTGTTTATAGTCACCTGTACAGACTACACATATTTTATATGGTACTTTATCTGACAGAACTGCCCAAACATACGTAAAAATACATCCATTTATTCTTCCATTTTTCAAATAAGATTAGACTATAAGTGTATGGTGTACCTCTACTGGTGGGGTGAAGACCCAGATGCTGTCGAGGGTTGTGTATGTTTGGCGGAAATGAATTTTTACCAGCCCACTGCAGTAATAATCTAAACGGTTGATAAAAAATCCAACAACTGCTGGCAATCCTGGTCAGCACTTCGATAAATTCATAAATCTTTCTTGAGACTTGTTTGAATGTTACGTTTATTTAGCATAGACTGAAATGTTACGTCTGTTTTTTATTTCCGGTCGTTGATTTTTACCATGATTTTGTAAAACTTATAAATCTTTAGTACCCACATTTATACCAGAAGTTTATAATTAATGAGTAAAATAAAAAATCATCAGAAACTTCAACAATTTTTGTTTTCCATCATACACATCTCGACTATTTGATCTCAATTCATATTTATATTTATATAGTTCCACTATCTAGTACTCTTATCAGATAATATGTACTCGTATTTTTTTACTAAAGTTCTGTTTGGTTGGAGGTGAATGGAGGAGAAGGGTAGGGGCGGAGGTTTGGAGGATGGGATTGTTTTAAACTTGGACAAAGTTGTCTTCGTGACATAGCTCAATTGATATGGACATTGCAAGTAATATGCAGGGGTCGAGTTTGAACAATATATTTCCCACTTATTCACCTTAGGTTAATTTCTGGCCACCGTAAATTAGTAAGACTTGGATATACAGATGTGTTCAGATTGAATCCAACTGACAAATAGAAACGCATAAAGGAAAAAGAAGATAAAGGGAGGAAAAATTACCATAATGTTTGGATAATAATAGGATAGAAAAGAGTTGCATCATTGATCATTGATTGAGTCAAATTAAAGTCTGAAGCCTGATGATGAACGACTGTGACTACTAACTTCAGAAAAATGTCATCTGGATTTGACCAACAGGAGAATGCCTCATCAAAATGTCTCTTCTCATTCCTAAGAAAAACAAGTTACATTTTCAGAAACCAGCTGTGGTTTTGTCCAATAATGGGGGACTAGGAGACTTCCTAACATTGCGCACAAGAACATCCATATATTGAGCTGCATCCAACAGACTTCTTCGACACGACCAGTTATGCCTAAATAAGATGCAGTCTTTTCCTCCCACACCATATACCCCACGTCAACATGACAAATATATTTTGCCTCTCTTGCTGCGGGTCTATAGACAGAATTTGGGATTAATGGAATTTTTTTCATATTCTGACTTCAGCACGGTGAAAGTCTCTACTAACGTACAATTGTAAAAAGTAAAAAGCTTCTATTCCCTACTATTTTTTTAATCTTCAAGTTCTTCTATTAGTAGCTACTAATGTAAAGCTTTTCTACCTGTGCTTGGTTCGGATTCTCTCACAGTAAACGTGCGTCGACCATGCCTCTCACGGTGAAAATTGCTTGCTATTTTGAGCTTAAAAAACACAAGTCTACAGAGCCCCCGCAATAGAGTAGACAGGCCAAAAACAATTAGAGCCTATTTGGATTGGCTTTTTTTTATTTTATTAATTTTTTGCAAATATGCAAGTTTGTATGTATTATTTCATAAGCTTGTCAAAGTAGTTAATGAAAAAGAAATTATGAAGTTATAATTTTCATTAATCAGAAACACAAAAGCACATAAGATATTTTTCATAAGTTCAAAAAGAAGCCAACCCAAACAGGACCAAGCAGAGATGACAAATGTGGCTTTCAAAATCCCAAGTACTAGAATTAAGTCTCGATAGATTATCATTTTTCATAATAGCACTATTTTTCATTGGCTAATGTAAGAAAAAGGAACTAGAACTCTAGGATTTGAAGATGCAGTTTTAAAATTTCTCACAAGCAGATATATTTAGAGTTATGCAACGCTGGAAACTTATTTTCAAACAAGTCACAATTGTTGCAACCAACAGAGGTTTAAAAATTCAAAATAGCATACACAACCGTTGTTCATAACCATAAGCATCATTAAGCATTCAAAAAGAGATGGATATAGTGCATTTCATAAACAAAACATAAATATCCTGGCCACGTCCTGAGCTCATTTATAAGTAAAAATACTTAAGGTGATGGAGAGCGACGATTGTTGTCATCATCCTCCTCTACGGGGCTCCTATCCTCATCCCTGGGGCTGCGGCTGCGGCTTCTGCTGCGCCCATTAGCCTTAGGGCTATCATCATTGTCCCTTGAGGGGCTTCTGCTCTTCACTCTAGCACCATCACTGTAATCAGACCCATCTTGGGTTGCAACCACCCTATCATTCCCAGGAGATGCGCTCTTTTGTGGACTGCCTTCAGGAGATCGACTATACTTCCTCGACTTGGAGGGCGGAGGACTCCGTGATCTATCTGAAGGAACTGGGCTTCGATCTCTTCTGACAGGAGATCTTGATCGGCTGGAAAGAACAAGAGCACCCAAAGTTCAGCTTATAAGTAAAGAACAGTTATGTCTACTTAAATAAAAGCAAATAATCTTGAACTATTTACAGCTTTCAAGTACTGACCTATAGCTGCGAGCCGGGCTGTAGCTTCTGTCACGGCTTCTGCCTCTCCTAGGAGAACGAGACCTGGCTGGAGAACGAGACCTGGCTGGAGAACGTGACCTTCCTGGAGAACGTGAAACACTTCGTGCATGTCTGCTGCTAGAACAAGTCAAATTGAAATCATCAGTTGAAGGCTCAGAAAATCGATTAGAAAGCATTGTTGCAATGAACAGATCAACAATAAATTAACATTACAGCACCAGCTTGGAACCCCAACACCATGGCCTACCTCAATTTTTTTGGACTGTTCTTGCAGTTCTTTTCGATATGACCTCTCTCCCCACAGCGGTAACACTTGTTCTTCCAATCCCCAGCTTTGCAATCTCGAGCCCAGTGGCCATCAATGCCACAGTTAAAGCAGCGTCCAGATCCAGGAGGTGGACCTCGACCCAAATATTCCCTAGAATCCCGAGAATCACGGGAACCCCGAGGAACCTGAATGATTTAAAGCCCAAAAGAAAAATAGCAACATGATCAGAAATACCAGGGAACAAGTGCAAATGATTCTGTCTTAAGTATTTAAGCCAACAGTCAAAGTAAAGCATAATGCAAGCCATAAAAAAAAGACAACAGACCAACAATGTTGTCATAAAGTAATCACTTTTTATTGTGCTGCTAATGTTGTCATTAACATAATTACTTTTTATTATGCTGCTATATAGCAAGAGGAAGAGTTAGTTAACAATTCCAAAGCCATAATAAAGCTAGTAAACCCCCATGAAAATTACAAAGTTAAATTGAAGGTCTTCTTTCATCTTCAAGGGATAATCCCAATTAGAAATTTAAAAGAACAGAATATGCCAAAAAGCAAGAATAGTGAACTATAAGACACTAAGGATATCAAAAAACCTATATATATATATATGTATGTATGTATATTATGGCAGTATCGGACAGACATCCGCATAAGCATCCCTTGCAAATTGCCAATACTATATCTGGAATCAAATAAAAGCAAAAATTGATCAAATAAAGGTGATGAATTTGGTCCTAATTTTGGACCAATTTGGACAAAATTCATAAACTGTCTTTGACATAAAATTTGGACCAAATTCATAAACTTCCTTTTACCAATTTTTGCTTATATTTGAAATCAAAGGGAGTATGTATATGCAACTATCAGATTAGACACTCATCAAATATATACATGGATGGAGCAAGCACTTTCAAATGAAACATCTAAAGCATCAGCATTAGACAGGAACATCCAAACAAACAAAAAAATTCCGTGAAAACTAATTATAAAAGAGACATATAACAAAAAAAAAAGTGTAATAAGTACAGCCAGAAATTGATTCCTACCCCTTTTGCAAATTCCACAATAAGACGACTTCCATCAATATCGCGACCATCCAAATTGTATCTTGCATCATCAGCATCTCGAGGATCTCTAAATTCCTGCTCAAAATACGTAAGGAACAAACTAGGAAAGTAACACAAAAATCTTACCGCACAATCTATAATTGAACTCCCCGAGTAGATAATAGAAGCCACCTTTGGGCAGAGCAATGAACAGAAATCAAAGTGAAAATAAAAAAGTAACAAAACAGGGAAAGGGTAAGAACTTACAACAAAGGCGTAATCATGCTTCATATCCACATCTCGAACGCTGCGGAAATGGTTTCCATAAACAGTAAGGCCATCATTACTTAACTACTGGAACTGTATGATACTTCGCCCCTCAAAGACGAACTAAACACCAGTTTGTGATTGTTGCCAATTCCATAAAAACACGCAATAACATTACAGAAAGAATCGCCAAAGTCAACACTCAGGTAGGAATATCCACCAATTACACCAAGATTACACCAAGGCCACCCTCCCACCACAGACCTCCGGGTTTAGTGAAAACCCAAAAACCTTCAACAAGATCATTTAAGTTAAAAATGACACCTGTGGGATACGGTTCCCACGCATAACATGAGGTATAACCAACATAAATCCAAGCCCAAAACAAAGCTTGGAAAGAACCTGTATATTGTCCCCTAACTTTAGATATAGGGCCTATTTGGATTGGCTTAGTTGAGCTTATCTACTGAATAAGTTTTGTGAGACTGTTAGCGAAAATTTATGAAAACGGCTTTTGACAATCTTAATAAGCTTTTTTGAGTTTATTTTCATAAGTTCTGCAATATAGGTTATGAAAACAACTTGCAACATATACAAAAAGAATTAGTGAAATAACTTATAGCTTATGTAAGCATATACATAAGCACTTATCATGATAAGTGCTTGTGCTATAAGCTGCAAATAAGTTGTTTATCCAAACAGGCCCACAGACAATGGCACCCCAGGCCAAACCTATCACTAATCTAGCTTGGTTGCAAATCAACAAAGGAAAGTGACACAAGGAGACATGGTAATAATTTTCCATTCATAAATAGGTAAAACCTGAACAATTCCGACAAACACAACAAGGTTTGGGATCTCCTCTAATAGTCTAGGAATGAGATACACAACCAGACATGGAATGTGATAGAACTAACAATTGCACACAAAATCATACAACAGACAAAAATTGCATAAAGCAAAAACCAATTTAAACAATTATGAATGGAATTGAAATTAAATCAGTGCAGAGCTTGAAAATTACCTTCCATATCTGCTGAAGACCCGCTCCAGATCACGGGAACGAGTTCGTGAAGACAAACGACCCACATAGAGGCGGGTATTGCCATACTTATCATCATAGCGAGGCATTGTCGATATCTTTTAGCTGTATGCAATCAATAATTGAAACTAGGTTATGATTCAACAAAGTAGTTACAGAAACAAAACAAAAAAAAAAAAAAAATCTTCTCTTTTGCTATTGATGGTAAAGTAGATAAACAGTTGAAATTAAATACCCAAAAAAAAAATTACGAGCATAGATAGATAATGTCTAGATCTAATAGAAATCAAGCTACCAAATTTAAATCGAAAACCGGAGAAATACAAACCGATCGATGAAATTGGGAATTGGGAATGGAATGATTAAAGGGTGAATCAATTGAAGGCTATATGCATGCAATTACAAGATCCGATGGAAAAAAATAAAATTAAAAGGAGATAGGAGAATGAAATTGAATTGAATTGGGGAAAAGAGAGAAGAGAATGAGGATTGGTACCTTGGAGGAGATTGCCAGAAACCTAACCCTTTGAAAGTGAATCGGCTTCCTACCTTGCGTTTCACTATTTATATCAAGTGCTCCGCCAATGTCTTGATTTTTGGAGTAAGTTGGGTACATGGGCCTAGTGGGCTTCTTATGGATACGATCTTATAAAAAGGACTATTTAACGCACGTTGATATATGCCGAACGTAACTTAAGTCACGTTGGGGTTATTTTCGATAGTTTACATGGGAGTGAGCAATTTTGTTTAGGAGAAGAACAATTTTTCTGTTTCTTTTACCCCTTCTAAGGTTCTCACGTGTCCTATACAGTTCGGGTTTTAGAATACGAAAAGGGTGTGCGAGAAACTTGTAAGGTGGAAAAAGTAATGACGTATAATAATAGATCTGTCAAAAACAAATTAGCTTAGTAATTTGTACTTGCACCATAAACATTTACTATTCTCACCTTATAGTCAATTTGTTCTTTGTGGTTTTGTTAAACAGTTGTTGAGTGTCCTCGTGATCTTATCTCAGTTGGTAGGGACAATACATATTATATGCAAGGTCCAGAGTTCAAACTCCGGCCACCACAAAACAAAACAAAAAACAATTGTTGAGTGTCAGATCGACGTTGAGTGTATACTTTTAATGACTCTAGTTCATAAATGAGTAATTTGATTGACTTTAGTGTGCACTTTATAAATTCACCTACATGAGTATGGAACACCCTTTTTTTATTGTCAGACAATAGAAATAATCTTGGTAAAAGCTTTTGTGGTTGTGTTTCTCCTACCCAAACGTCGTTTCAAAACCAAGTATTAACGTAATTACCAACTTTTCTCCTAACTACTTGATAGAACCACTCTCTTTCCCCTTCGTCTAATAAGGTCACCTTGCTCAAGTCTCTCCACCGTATCGAATATTTCTTATTCATTCCAATTCTACTAGCCTTCGAAAGGTCCATCACTTCTTTGTCATACTTGCTTTCAATACCTTTTTCCAAGAGAAAAAAAAAACACTTGGGGGTGTTTGTTTCAAGGTTAAGAATGACATTTCCGGGAATACATGGTTAGGGAATGATTATACCCATGTTTGTTATGAGGTTGAGAAAAAATATTCCTGGATATAAAGGTTCTTAGGTATGAAGTTTTCCCTTATTCCCATGAAAACATGTGGGAATATGCATTCCCATGATATTATGCATAAATTTTTTAAAAAAATTGTAACTTCCAATTTTCCCAGGAATGTCAAGTTATTTGCCAAACACTTTTTTTAACAAATACCCAGGAATCTAATTTTCATATTTTCATTTCCAGGGATGTTATTCCTGGAAATAATTTGTGTTTCCCCAAAACAAACGCCCCCTTGCTTCGTCATCATGCGTCACTTCCATTTAGAAAAATGAGTATGTTGAAAATCACCAAATCCTTCGCTCCTAACTCACCACAAAACCTTGGCCTACACGCCTACGGATTCTCCACTAAGAACCCTTTAAAAGATTTCAATCCTACCGCTTTTATCATTAATGACCCTCGACCCCTCCGCCACTAAAAGGCTAAGAACTATGCCAACCGATCACCTTATTTTAAACCTCTACTTATAGCAACTTCCTCCCTTAGACTTCCATACACCAAAACCGGCAAACTACCAAAGAAAACATAAGTCTGTATCCAACCCCTCCACTTATCATCAAAGCCAACTCCCCTGTCCTCTTGAGCTTAGCTCAGTTGGTATAGATAATGTATAATATATGCAAGGTCCGAAACCCCGACCACCATCAAAAAAAGCCAACTCCCCTAAACATATACTCCAAAAAATTCTAACTAACTGAATTGTAGGTTTCTTTAACATCTGGAGATTAAACACTTCCTTTAACCTTTTCGCACAAACCACTTGTTACTTAACAACCAACACTCCATGCACCAAATACCCCCTTTATAAATGCCGATTGATTCTTTGAAAGCAAGTCCGCCGTCATTACCTGAGTCTCTTTGCCAATAAATTATAGAAATCAATACCTTAGGCCGGCGATTCTACTTCCTAGAAGCATTGCAAAGTGGTCCCTTACGTCTCATTGTGTGCTGTGAAGTTTTTGTCAACTAAGTACATAATGTGCCACATAATCGAGTTGAAATAATTGAAAGAAATTGATAGAGCGACTTAATTAATCAATGTTTAGTAATGTTAGAGATCAATTTGAAATTTCTCTAAAATAAGGGACGAGGTGATTTATGTGTCAAAAGTCATGAACCTTTTTAAGTATGAATGCTGTCAGACACATCTAAATTGCAGTGATAATTGATGTAAATGAAAACTACCAGCACAAAATTAAAGATTAAGCATGAAAATAAATTGAGGATATATAAATTAATCCAACTCAAAAAGTAAAATTATACTAGCAACTAATACAATCATCGTCATTTTTTTCAAAAGAAAAGAAAAGCACAAGAAACTGTTGGTAATTAAACTAACATTAATGACAATGATACATGAACCTATTTGTATTCTTTTTATGCTGCAATAGTACTCTGAATATGATTATTACAAGAATGTATAGGAAGGGACAAATATAAATTATTGAGTCTATTTCCTCTTGTTCTTGCTTCCAAATAGCAACGCCAAGTAAAAGAGGAAGCGAAAGAAGAATCCCCAAGCAATGGTGATGAACAAGCAATTCCATTTACTAAGCTGTGTGACCCCTTGCTGCTTCAGTATATCAGCTCCAGTAACAACACAAGTAGAACTCGTTATGTTAGTCCCCAGTGTACTACTCAAGCTCTTCAACAGCTCAACCTTCAAACTCCCTGGGACATCACCAAGCGGAGTGTTATCAAACATCTGAATCCCTCTGACGAAGCACCTTGGTGGCTTAATATCAAACTCATTCTGAAGCACTCCTTCAAAAGGGTACTTCACCAGTGATAGGTAATGGAACCATATCCAGTAAGGTGGAATCCTATCCCTACTGATGAAGAATCCACTGAAGAGAAGAAAGTAAGCTAAAATAGCTACCACCACTGTGAAACCAAGCATCACATGCGAAACAACGCCGGAGAGGAACGTGACGAAGGAGCTTCCTGCCCAAAAGGAAGCTAAAATGGTGAAAAAGTAAAAGAGGAAACCAGATGTCCCGCCGGCAAGTCCAACTGACCAGAAAGTGGTGACAGCGAAGGCGAAGGAGAGGAAAACGAGTGCAGGTAGGGAGATAATGGAGTGTGCAAGGACATAGGAAGAACGACGGTAAGCGTTGTAAGCAGTTTCTCTCATGAAGATGTAACGCTCTTGAAGGAAAACGGGGATAGCTTCAGCACAAGTGTAGAAGGTTGTTGACATGGCGAAGGCGAAGAAACCCAAACGCTCTTGAACACCTTTTGGTGAATTGTCAAGACGGTAAAATATGGTGGCTAAGATTCCACCGGTGACCAGAACTGCACCAAGACGGATTCCGAACAATTCCGGCATCCGTCTTGAGTTTAGTAGAGAGCGTTTTCCAATAACCGCCATTTCAATCCAAAACGGATTTGCAAAAGTGGCAACTGAGGACGCAATTGAGTTACCGTTTCCATTACCACCGTTGGTTCCTGAGACTAATTTCCCTCTTGAGATACTTGCGCTGATGGCGTCTTTTAACGACATTTTAGGTCCGTTAACGGCGGTTACAGATGCTGGTTTATACTTCAACTGCCATGATTTGTTGAACTCTACAAGGCTTTTTGTTCCTCCGGGAGTTTCTTCAAGCTCACGGATTAGATCCAGTGCGAATTCTGTCTTGTTCTCGCTTTCCGGTATGGGATGACCGAATTCAAGGAAAAAACTAGGGAGGTTCGCCGGAGAGCCGCTGTAGACGGTTTGCCCGTGTGAAAGGAAGATCAAACGGTCTAACAAACCGAGGATTCTGTAGCTTGGTTGATGAACGGTCATCATCACGATGCTACCGCTCTGAGCAATTCTCTGCAAAACCTTCACCACCATGTAAGCGCTGGTAGAGTCAAGTCCAGAGGTTGGTTCATCCAAGAACAAAATGATTGGATCGTGGATGATGTCTGTTCCGATCGAGACACGGCGGCGTTCTCCACCAGAAACACCACGGTGACCTTCATCTCCGATGACAGTTGAGGCAGCGTTGCGGAGACCGAGCTGATCGATGAGTGCTTGGACACGAGCTTTTTTCTTTGATTTGGAGAGAGAGCGAGGGAGGCGAAACTCAGCGGAGAACATGAGAGTTTCTTCCACCGTGAGCATTGGGAAGAGAAGATCGTCTTGCATGACATAAGCTGAGATAACCTTTTGAAGACTTGACTCCAAAAGGTCACCGTTTAAAGTCACAGTGCCTTTTAGAGACTCTTTGGAAATTCTGTCAGCGAGAGCGTCGATGAGAGTTGACTTGCCGGAGCCACTTGCACCAAGAACTGCCATGATTTCTCCGTCTCTCGCTTCACCGGAGATGTCGTTGAGGAGAATCTTGGTGCCGTTTGGTTTTGTAATTTCGGCTTCTTCATCTGTTGGAAGAGAGTTTTTCTTAGAAGAGAAGCAAGTCATCTTTTTTTGGAGCTTCACACTGTAGGTTAAGTTGGTGAAAGAAAGGAAAAAAGGTGGGGGAACGGTGGTGGAAGAAGATGATGAAGAAAGATCAAGAATATGGTGAGTTTGAGGATTTTTGTTGTCGTTTTGAGCATCTTCGACGCGTTTAAGGAGTTCACCGAGTGTGGGAGAAACATGAGTTCGTGTTCTGTTGGGATTAGGAACAAGTTCCATAGATTGGTTGAAGAAAGGAAGCATGTCGTGGTGGGAAACTTGGTTTGGAGGCGTGGGAGCTAAGTGAGACATAGGTTTCATATTGCATGCATGGGTGAGTCAATATTAATCATGAATTATGCATGATTCAACTTGCTTGAAGAGAATGGAATTAATGGACTTGTATATATAAAGGTAGATAAGATGAGTGGGTGTTTGGTAATTCAAAATAGTCCAACTCCAAACCCATACGTTGCTTGCATAATTTAACTAGGATTGCATTAGCAGGTGCATGTTTAGGCAAGAGGAGTTGTGATATTTTTGCAAGCTACTGCTACTATTAGCTAAGCTAGCTCTTTGACGCCATCTTACTATTCACCGACAATCCTTAATGAGACAGATAACCGATATATTTAGTACTACATTATTACTGCCTCAAACAACACTGTTTAAGCGGTTAAAATGAAGAGGAGTGCTATTCATCGCAAGGTTGGTGTGTGGAAATAAAATTGATGGGCCCAGCTATAGTTATAATTGTGCCATCGTGATCTTTTCTAGGGAATATATTCCTTGCATGTAGTATTTCTCAAAAATAAACGGAGAATTAGTCACTTTAATTTCTGAATGCGGAGAAATTGCAAAGCAGTTCCTGAATGTAGACTCTGTTGGTCAATTTCAGGGGCTAAAGTGACTAACGAAGTCTACATTCAGGGACTAAAGTGACTAACAGAGTCTACATTCAGGACTAAATTGACTAACAGAGTCTATATTCAGGAACTATTTTGCAATTTATCTGCATTCAGGGACTAAAGTGACGACTCATTTCCTATTCAAGGACTAAAGTGACTAATCTCTAAAAATAAAATCATTTTTTGAATGGAAAATTGTGTAACTATTACTTTTTTCATGTGTTTTATACATAAAAACCATTATTTACATTTAGACACTTGTTAGCTTGAAAGAAAAAGAAGAAAACAAGATTTTATGCACCTTACATTATTACTTTTATGCGTTTAGCTTTGAACGCTACTCAATCAAATTATGTCTACCTGCAGTCCTTTACATTTCGTTTGCACCGTTAGTCTTCAAGTCATGCTCATTTTGTAATATTGTCCTTTCTACTATATTTGTGATCGTGCGAACCACAATTTTTTTCACAACTAGATATAAACAACGCTCGGATGTTTATTTATCATGTTTTACATTAGAGATAAGTTGTTCATTATTTTGGGCTCGCAAATTAGAATCATTACTCTTTATGAAAGACATTAATGTGAAATTTCAGATACTGCAGTTGGGGTGCGTTTGTTTTGAGTAATATTCATAGAATCATGTGAATAAAATGATAAAGATATACTTGCATATGTTTGTTAATTACAAGTTTATTAAATTTTATTTTCGTGTATAAAATGTTCATGGGAATAGAAAAAATTTCTCAAAGAAAATGGTGGGAATAAGGTTTTCATTAAGATGGAAATAAATTCATGTGTAACTACCTATTATAATCCATATTTTTATGGTTCCTAGGAATATTATAATGTTAACCAAACATCTTTTTTCGAAATACCTTGAAATAAAATTCTCATCTATATATTCAAAAGAATGTTATTTCTAAGAATAAATTTGATAAACATAAAACAAACACACCTTTAGATATTAAGAAGAAATGAAGGGTGAAGAATTATGTCATGTATGTGCACATACATGAAACGTCACACATGCTTTTTTTAACATAACTTGTTAAAGAGACTAATAGAACAAATAAAATGGTTAAGCTTAAAATGGTTAAACTTAAAAGGATCAGACACATAGTTTTGCCTATTTTACCAATTTAAGTATACATTTTTTTAGGGGGTGTGTACATCTTTTAAATCATCCTTAAAGTTCAAAGTCTTAAGAAAATAAACTTTGCTAACAATCCTATAGAAAGTAACATATAAGGTTAAATAAGTTGTTAACCTCTATAAATATCATAAATTTTTAATCCATCAAATTTTTTTGCAAGTTTTGATTTTTCAAATATTTTCCGTCATGAATTTTTATCCATGCTTTTATGAAAACTCATGCATATCTTTTGAATTATAATTTTTTGTAGTCATGCATAATATAAATCTTTCTTGTAAACATTTAAATTTTTTAACAAGGAATGGATTAAATATGTTTATTTTAGCTTTAACGGTTAAAAATTCATATTTAATTCATATTTTATTAAAAATTTGTAAGTTTTTGTGGAAAATATTGTTATAATATTTTAAACTTCTCTGTAAAAATTTAGTCAAAATAAAAAGTACATATGAGTTGACTTAAAAACAAAAACTAAAAATTGTGACGGAGAAATTAAAGGGACCAAAACTTACTAAAAAAAAATTGTAGATCAAAAACTTATTTAACTCTTTAATCGGAAAAAAAATAGTATGAGATTGAGTGATTTGCAACAATTAATTAATATACTTAGTTTAGGCCAACCCCACCTGCTTGTAAGAAGCTTGGTGAGGGGTCAACGTCTGGGAAGAAAATCAACAATGCTCCCAATTTTTCTCTTCCTTCTTGTTGTTAACAAAATCGCTTATTGGATACTTGATACATAGTTGTTGCACTTCGAAGTGTTTTTTAGTTTTATTTTAAAAGCGTGGAGTGATCAAAGTCTTAAGTCAAAACCAAAAAGTAATTGAGAAGATTCAATCCTAAGCACATATTTTTAAACGCTCGTTCGGTACGTTGGTTAGAGCAAATTGTAGTCTCATAGTGAAATGGTGAAACATATATAATGCAATAATGATATTTAGGTGTAGTCAATTGCATAAATTAGTTTACTATTACTATCGTCTGTGGTAGTGATTGTTTAGAGCTGTGTCCTTTTTATATCACTTATGTGCTGATTTGTTGTATCCCCGTTACGGGTTTTTTGTGTGGTTTACTGAGTCAGGTTTATGCCCCCTCAGTCTCGTTCTTCCCGATCTCTTTTTCATTTATTTCTTATTTTGGCTAAAATAAAAAAAAATGTGGTCAGCACCATACATATCCTAATATCCTTCTACACGCATTCGTTTGGGCACGAAATAGAAAATACCTCGGCGATTATAGCCCTACAATTCAACAAAGCTGATACGTGGCTTGCCCTTATTGGATGAAAAAAATTTCTGATTGTTTCCCTCGAATAATTTAAGATAACTTATAGATTAGGTGTGGGTGTTAGATCTAATGTAGAGTGGGAGCGCTGTATCTACCATCTACTTAAGTAGAATTTTGAACTTAAAAGATAATGAAAACAGGTTTCTTTCATATTTAAATTTTAGTTTGCTTAGTCAACATTTTGTTTGGGAGCAATATTAAATATGGCTTGGCCAAACCAAAAAGCAAACCTTTTTAACAGCATTATTATATCTATTTTAATTTTTGGGAGTATTATAAGCCATTATTTAAATATTACTTCTTGTTTACCAAAATTTCACTTAATTTACAGATTAAAAAATCACTCAAATCTTGTGAATACTACCAAATGCGAACAACTTTTCGCAAAAGTTCTAGGCTCTTACCCACAAACAAGAGAGATGCCCAATCATGGTGATTTAATTTTCAGCGGGAACATTCCAGTGGTATTAAATCTTTTGCGTTAAACTTCCTACTGATAACATTCCAGCTGGTATTACTGTACCATTTTTGTTGAAATAAGTTAAAGATAGTAGTTTGTTGAGATAGTAGCAGTTCTTTCCAAAAAATACATAATGTTAAAGATAGTTAGTTTAGTGTATAAACATGTAAGCTCTAATAAACCATCGATTTGCAGACAGACAAAATTATTGTAGTACTACGTTTTTGCGTCCCTTGAAGGTTAATCATACCAGGTCCAAAACGAGCAGAAGGGATTCCATTTTAAGAAAATCATATTCATAATGATCCCAATAGTCAAACTAAAAAAGATTGGGGTAATAGTCACTTTGGTCCCTGAAATTGTAATGAGTAGTCAAAATAGTCCTTCAATGTATCAAAACTTCAAAGTAGTTTCTGTTTATGCATTTTGTTAGTCAAAATAGTCCTTAATGTTAAAATATTTCATTAATATTGTCAGATTAGTCTTTCAATATACTTATTGTCATATTAGTCCTTATAAGTACATGCTTATTGTCATTTTAGTCCCTATATGAAAAGAGTTATTGTGAACATTGAGATGTTATTTTAGTGTCAGAGACTATTTTGACTAACTGAATGCACAATCAGGGACTATTTTGAAATTTTGATACAATGAAGGACTAAAATGACTAATCATTACATATTCAAGGACTAAAGCGACTATTACC
>Ga0315914_1002494_pt1 | contig 28134 bp, 11 predicted proteins | sample MpolenodulesMG_FD_203920 | JGI IMG/M metagenome (GOLD analysis project Ga0315914, IMG submission 203920) | Medicago polymorpha root nodule microbial communities from Los Angeles, California, United States - elongated nodules | ecosystem: Host-associated > Plants > Roots > Nodule | place: USA...
TTTGTCATTTCTCTCTCTACTCTTTTGAAAAACAGATTTTCTCTCACACTCTCTCTAAGAAACTGATATGGGATGAAGCTTCATCTTCTACACACCTCCGGCGCGGTGGCCGGCCGCCCTAGGGCAGTGGCGCCGCCGCCGGAGTAGTAGGAAATGGCTCCGATTTCAAAAAAAATTTCACTTTTAAAAATCCTTTTCCTTTTATAATCCAAATTCGGACTCGGTTTTCAGAGATAAACAACCAAACAGTGTAGATCTAGGTTTTAACTTTGTTCCCATTCCTTTCGTTTTCGTTCGGTTTCCTTCTTCTTCTGCTCCTTTGCCGCTGCTTTCTTCTCTGCTTTCTTTGCTTCCCATCTCTGTTGTCTCGCTAGCTTCTTCTTCGTGTTCTTGGGGAGTTCTGAAATGGGTTGTGATGGTTCTGGGTTTGGAGGTGGAACTGTGGATTCGGGTTCGTGATTTTCACCATAACTGCACGAAAACTGCTGGAAACCATTAAGTACATCTAATGGTTTTGGAGTACAACTGCTGGAAACCATTAAGTACATCTAATGGTTTTCCACACCAAAATGGTTTTGACATTCTGGTACGGTGATGATGATGAACGACGATGTTGATGATGAGATTGAAGATTCTGGAAACCATTACCACAACAAAATGGGTTTGGAGTACAACTCACAGAAACCATTTCCACAGCAAAATGGTTTTGGCATTCCGGTACGGTGATGATGATGACCGACAATGTTGATGATGAGATTGAAGATTCTGGAAACCATTACCACAACAAAATGGGTTTGGAGTACAACTCACAGAAACCATTTCCAAAGCAAAATGGTTTTGGCATTCCGGTACGGTGATGATGATGAACGACAGTGTTGATGATGAGATTGAAGATTATGGAAACCATTTCCACAGCAAAATGGGTTTGGAGTACAACTCACAGAAACCATTTCCACAACAAAATGGTTTTGGCATTCCGGTACGGTGATGATGACGGTGATGATGATGAACGACGGTAATGATTCAGTTTGTTTCCGCGTTTGGTTCGTTTTGTTTTGTTTGGTTTCCTTTGGGGGTGTAGGAAGCAATTATGTTGGGATTTATGCATGGTGCATAAGGATTTCCTTATGCACCATAACCACTCCCATTTAAATGTATAGGCCATAGACTTATTTTAAAAAAAATAAATGTATAGGTTATAGATGATAGGTACATAAGGCTCTGTTTGGATTGATGGAACATAATGGAACGAAGCGGAATGGAACATAGATTCCACTACATTGTTTGGATATTTTAAAAAGTGATGAAATAATGTTTCCATTCCATTGCTTGTAAGATAGATGGAAAACGGTAAATTATAACTTTCTATTCCATTTCTACCCTTATTTAAAAAATACTGTTTTTTATGAAGTATTATTATTTCCACTAAAATCTGATCACCTTCGACAATTTACCCACCAAAACAAGATCTGATGGAGCAGCTATCACAATTCCTCTAAAAAAAATCTGATGGAGCATCTAACTTTGATTTAGTATGCCAACCCAATTTTTACCAATTCTTTTCTTTTTAATTTATTTTTAACTAGTCATTGGTGTATGGTGGAATTAGAGGTGTCAATATCATGGGGCTTTGAAGTTTAGGCCCCAGCCCACATAGTAAGGGGGTTTGAAAATTCACAAGATTAAAAAGCCCACATTCATGCAAGCCCACAAATAAAAAAATCAAAAGGTCCCAAAGCCCCAAAATTTTTATAAACATTTTAAAAAAAAAAATTTTTTACTGGAAAAAAACTTTTTTTTTACCGAAAAAACTTTTTTTTTATCGGAAAAAAAAAACTTTTTTTTTACCTTTATAGTGGAGTTTTTTTAGGCCCACAAATAAATAGATTTTAGAGTGGGCTTGATCCCAAATATTTTGTTCAATTAGAGGGCTTTAATTTAATGGGCTTGGTGAAGGCTTTTTTAAGTGGACTTTGAAATTTGGGGCTCTATTGAAATAGAATGAAAGGATCATCTAACTATATTTATTTGTTATCCTGAAACAACAGATAAACAAGACAATTGACACTAACCGAGTTGAACTTAAAGAAAGTAACATATTGATGAGATTAAAAATCAAAGCTTTGATACCCGGGCAATTAAAAGAACACGAGAATTTGGGAGAACACGGAGAAAGATGGGTTACCATGAAAGGTTGCAGCATATAGGAAGTCCTGTGTTTTGAGGAAAATGTTTTACGTGGGTAAAGGAATAATATTTCAGTTATCATGTTTCATTCCATTGCATACACTCCAAATTGGGGGGAATGAGAATTTGAAGGATTGAATGCAAAGTGATGGAATGAATTGGAATGAATTCCGTCATGTTCCATTCCATTCAATTTATTTTTTTGTAAATCCAAACAATGAAATTTAATTACTTACCACTGCATTCCATCCCACTCTATCACATTCCATCAATCCAAACATAGCCTTAGAATATCACCGTTGGCAACTTCTTATACAACCCATTTGTTGGTACCCACTTTTGACAAGTTAATTTGTAGTATTACCACTAGTTGTATTAGTGAGTGGAAATGATTTGAATAACATTTCTTCCAAATTTCAAATTAGTGTCAATCTCTTTTTTCCACGGACCTTGAAACATGTCGAAGACTCTTTGCATTTGCAGCACACAATTACGTGTAAATGTTAATATGCCGATGGTTAATGCACATAATTATAATTATGAAATGCAATAAATTGTGTGATATGTAAGTTGGTGTAATTGAGCATAACTATGTTGGAGATATGGCTCCTTTTTATACTTCCAAGTTACAATAAAAATGAAGCATTTTATCATGGAAATACCGGGTTCGATTGGGGGAACAACGTTTGGTCAGTGTGCATGCCTCTACCTATGAGCCGGATTAGTCGCTCATAATTGATGGGTCGGAAACCAATGCAAAAGCCAAAAAAATAATAATAAATGAAGCATTAATCTTCAATATAAAACAAATACAGATGAAACATTAATATTTTTTTTTATTATATTATTAATTAGTTATTATTGTTTCTTCTCTTAATTCAAATTTTTAATTTATTTTTTTCATACCATTTGTTAAGGATAATTTTGTAAAACAACTCATAATATCTATTTTTCATACAAAACTAATTACATTTCTTAATACATGTAAAATGTTTAAAACGTCTTATAACTTAGGACGGAGATAACATATATAACTTGTTCTAGGCCATCCCATTCGATAACATATCTTAGATGAACTGTTTTGGAAAATGGGCATTATTAAGAATTTTTATACGGTGTAGTTTATACAATGTTAAATACATTGTCAGCGTTTAAATATTCAAATAACATAGCTCTTCATTTAAATACGCTTCTTAATCCTTTAAATATATAAAAAAAAACGCATCTTAGCCTAATTTGTCTATTAAAAAAAAGTACTCTATCGGGTCTCAATTAAATAAATTTTTACCTTTTAGTTGCATTCAATCAATGATGTATGTAGTTTATAATATATACATCATACATTATTGACTGAATGAACTTAAAAGGTAAAAATATACTTATAATTAAGACCGATGAGAGTATTGTTTAGCCTGAAACTAACTTTGAGAAGAAGACTCATATATCTTGAAGATGTTATTGTGATTGGAATCATTAAAAAGAGAAATTAATTTTGTTTTTAAGGTAAAGAAATGTATTGAAGGCAAAAATTACTCTTGGCGTATCGTAATTTAATCTTAGGTAACATCCTTTATTTTTTCTCTGTCAAAAAAAATCCTTTATTTTTTCTCTTGTAAAAAATCCTTTACATTTTCTTTTTATGCACGAACTTCAAACTTTATATCATTTTTATATCTAATTTTGTACATAAAATATATCATTATATCTATTAAAATCTTCGTATCGGCGAGGTAAGTAAATTTTGTCTAAAAATTGTTTCCACTAATAATTAAATTAGAGTTCTTTCGAATGAACTTAATCTTTTTTTGGGAGACTTACTTTTTTTTTGTTAGCATATATGATATACTACACTATTTTATTTTTTTTGGTCTGTACTTTTTTAATAATACATGTTAGTATTATTTGATAATTTTTTCCTTTTTTATTATTTCATAATATGCTTCAACATATTGGATCAATGCCATTTTATAATATTAATTTTTAATGTATCATATGTTGGTATATTTTACATTTTTTTTGAAAGGATATTGGTATAGTTTACATCAAACACGCTTATTACTTTACATTTTATAATTGTAATTTTGAAATCCAAAAATTGATTTAAATTAGACCACGTTAAATTGTATTGAGCTCTCCCTAAGACAAATCGATATTCCTACTTCCTAGAGTGCTGGAAACAAATCACATGATTGAATTGAATTATTTTATTAAACCTTAATAAATTGAATCCATTGTTACCCAAAAAAAAAAATTAATTAATTGAGTCCATAAAAACAAAATATCGAATACCTCCAATTGTAAATCGGGTAAGAATCCACCTCCATTTATATTTGATTGAAAAGTTTAATTTTTTGTACGCAAAAATAGGTCTTAATTTTCTTTCCTTTTTTGACACATTAATTTTCTTTATATAGTAAAATATTCACCGGAGAAATTGCATAATTCATAATTGGAGGAATTTAGCAACAGGGTGTGGGAGACAAGAAAAAAAGGTTAGTTTTCATATTTGTTTTTGTTTTTATACTTTTGGTTTTGTGTTTATTTTGTTCAAGAGGTAAGGGATGGAATCATATATGTTATGCAGTGGTTCATCTCTAGTCCTGTTTCTCTTTTCCCAAAAACTTCTATAATAGTTTTTAATGATTTCTGATTCGGTCGATAGGGTATGCATTTGATTTGTATTTTGAAAAGTTATTTTTCGTTTTAAAAGAATTAAAACTGTTTTACAAGGTTTAATATAAAATTGTTGAGTAAAATTTATTTGGTAGTTTTGGATTAAATCTAAGGTTTGAGTTTTTCTTTAAGAAAATTATTTCTATTATTTAAAACAAAATATCTTGTTCCATTATAATTTTTTTGTAAAGAATTATAAAACCTTTTTTCATGGTTTTGGATTAAATCTAAAGTCTTTGATTTTCTTTTGATCTTATGAACGGAGCGCTCAACCTCTTCTTTGTTTGAGTGTCAATACTCTTGAGGCTATCTAGTTTAGGATACATATGTTCTTATGTGGTGTGTACGGGAATAATTTTAGGGGTACCTTTTACATTATTGTTTATCATTTTTAAAACAAATTATTTTTTATTATTTAAATGAAAAAATTAAAATAAATAATACTTCCTTTTATCAAGTAAAAATTCACTTTATAGATTTATTGAATAATTGAAAAGTGATTTTTTTATATTATAATGATCGAAAGTAGTTTTTTTTTTATTGTTCAAAAAAAAAATTGTGGGAAAGATTTCAATATATTTCTCTCTGCTTTTGTAGATTAGGACATATTATTAAGATTATACTCAATATTTTTCTCCGTTTTTGTAGATTACGACATATTATTAAAATTATATTTAATACTATTTTTCTCCGATTTTGTAGATTAGGACATATCATTAAAAGGTATTTTCATATGGTAAAAAATATCCGGTTGTAAGAATTGAATCAATCAAAGGTATTTTCATATGCAATCAAATTATTTAATCGGTGATTAAAATCATTTAAAAGTTAGGTTTCTTGAATCGAACAACAACAATAATAATAATTTGGAAACTATTTTAGCTGCATTTTTTATGGATTTAAAAAGGGAATGAATTGATGCTTCACCAATTTGATTATAAACTTTTTCTGAGCTGTTGCATTTCTGCTTTATTCCTTCAATATTCATTGCCATTGAAATTTGTGACTTTTTCATGTATATATCACTAATAAAATATAATAAATAAAAGAAACATTATATCCCCTCAAAAAAAGAAACATTATTTATGCGTTTGCGTTTCTTTATTAGTTGAATTTATTAGGGTGTGTTTGTTTCAAGTGTAGCAAATTTATTCCTAAGAATAACATTCCTTCAAATATAAAGATATGAATTTTATTCTAAAGTATTTAGAAAAAAGATGTTTGGTTAATATTATAGTATTCCAAAGAACCTTAAAAATAGGAAATATAATAGGTAATTACACATAATTTTATTCTCATCTCTACGGAGGAACCTTGTTCCCACAATTTTCTTTGGGAAAACTTTTCTATTCCCAGGAACATTTTATACCCAGAAATAAAATTTAATAAACTTGTAACAAACATATGCATTTTTATGATTTTATTCCTAGAAATCTACAAATATAACTTGAAACAAACACACCCTCCTTAATTTTGCTGCAAGTACTACGGGGCCAACATGATCTAGGAACTATATCACGTGATTTTGCATTTTGTTAGTTCTTTAAAGTGATTTTATATTATATTCTTTGTTGTTTCAATGCGTAGTTGCAATTGTGAAATTTTAAAAATCACTTATCTTTATCATACATTTTAGTTTGTGTATAATGTACTGCAGTTGTTGTCTACTATAGTTTTTTATTGTAATGTTTTGTTGCCATTTGAACAATATTTCTTTTAAAGTCATCTTTTTTGAGGTCATAAATGTTAGTGGTGAATTAGTATATATGTTAGAGAATGGAGACTTTGTTAGCCGTAAAGATCGAATACCTCCTTTTTATGTTTTTGTTTAAAGCATCCTTACATGCATGCTAAGTTACTCTTAAGTATTTTCTTGCTTCCATTTGATTTTGTCTACGTTCACTTTTTGAGTAATTATCTTTATATAATTGCAAATTTTTTATTTAACTTTTCATTAAAATTTTATTATTTGTCTAGATATACTATACTGTGTTTTTTTACCAAGTATCCTCTACTATTGGGTATAATAATTACATGATTCTATTTTTTTATTGATAGAAAATGGGTCGTGGAAGAATATCTATGGAACTCATTCAAAAGGAGAAATCAAGGAAGTCAACATTTCAAAAGAGAAAGGACGGATTAATGAAAAAAGTGAATGAATTTTCCATTCTTTGTGATGTTGATGTTTGTGTAGTTCTCTATGCTCCCAATTTTGTAGGTCGAGGATTTGCTGAACCTGAAACATGGCCTAAAGACAAAAGAGAGGTACAAAGAATCCTTCAAAAGTACTATAACACAACAAGTGATAGGCGTCCTAAGATCTATGATGTTCAAGAGTATTTTAAGGAAAGGATGAGAAAACTTGAATTTGAGATTTCCAAAGTGCGTAAAGAGAAGTTAAAGATGATGTATCCAACTTGGAATGAATCTTTCAATTCTCTTGGAGCGGAACAATTGATATTATTTGCTAGCAAACTGGAAGCTAAGCTTGATGCTTGTAATCAAAAGAAGCATATGCAAAAAGAAGATCTCAAGGGAAAAACAATAGCTCATGAATCACACAAGGTAGATGAACTAATTAGTACTACTTACTTGGCCCCAAATCCAAGTTACTACTTCAATCTCATGCAAAATTCCATGTCTCAAGCACAAACTTATCCTCCAATGATGAATATTAGTGATAAAAACCCCTTAGGGTTTTGGCCACTTCAACCGGGACAAAGCTCTCAACCTTCTTCTTTGATTTCCAATATACCGAGCTCGCACCATGTGGAGTCTGAGGAGGGTAGATATGTGCAGTCTTACCCCTACAAGCATATTGATGTTAATGGAGCTAATTGGGCCAATCAGGTTAATGCTAATGTTACCTACAATCCCAAAATCAATATGGAAAGAAAGGATGAAAACTCGTCACCATACTATTGCAATGGAAATGCAATGGCAATGCAATCATATCCTATTGCTATGCACACTCTCCCTTTTCAGAATCTCTCAAATCTACCACATGGATTTCAACTTAGTGGATTCAATGCTAAGGATATTCTGCAAGCTCATATGTTCATGAATGGAAAGAAGTAGTGCATAACACTTTGAACTTTCAGGCTAGATTCTTAGTATAAGATTGTTGAACTTTGTTATCTTTTTTCTAGTCTTTATTTTCAGTCGTTTTATAGATTTTTGAATTAACAAGAATTTCTTTTCTTGGTTTTTAAGTCAAACAAATAGCTTGGAGCTTATTATATTTTTCTGGACTCAAAATTGAATGCTATGTTATTATTACTTGCAAATCTTCTTTGTTGCTATTTGTTTTATGATCATTGCTCTAAATTTGACATCTCATTGTTACAGTACATGTATGTATGTAAGTTACTAATATAGATGAAGGTTCAAAATTATCCTTTTTTAAGTTATGAAACAAACATTCACTGATGTAATTTTTATATTGTTTAATTTTACAAATACATATGCTACATTCTGAAGAATGATAGGGAAATGGTGGCAATAGCTAGCTTTGTCTACGTGCTTGATTTTTTTAATATGAAATGAAGCTAATTTCACTTATTTGCAGCGAGCAACATTTTAGTTTGTCATATTTTGCTTTTGAAATAAAAATACTAATTTTCTTATAAATCCTCAATTTCGTTGGGAATAGAAAAGGTGAGTAATTCTCTCTCAACTAATTTTTCTTTTACGCGAGAGTTGGAGATCGAGCTCATGACCAATAGCGGTGAACTAATTCCTTACCATTCAAACCAACTACATATTGATAGTCCTTATCTCCTTAAATCCTAGAATAATAACTTATTTATGATAAACTTGAAAATACAAATAGGTTTATGTATTTTTTTCTTAATTACAAGTAAATTGGACCTTTACCCTACCTAATATCCATAGTTATTTTGAAGTGACAATATTAATATTCATGGCTTATTTGTAAAGTAATGAACATGGTAATTCAAACTCATATTTTTCACTGGAGTAATGATATTTGTACAACCATTTTGTTACAACTTTTTGACAACTTTCTCTCTCATACTCACATTATGTTATTATTCTCTCTCTTTCTTTTTCTCTCTCCATTGTTTTTGACCAATAAAAAGGTAGAAAATCAAAGTTGTCACTAAAGTTGTCAATAAATGGATGTACAAATATCATTGCTCTTTTCACTGAGTATTACTAGGTAGGTTAAGGATGTGAGGTAAACAGACTTTTAGGTGTGATCCTTGGGTGTCTGCTACCCCTCTTAAGGTGAGATTCCCAAGACTGTTCCAAGTCTCCTCTCAAAAGGAAGTTAAAATCCAGAACTTGTTGCCTAGCAGTACAGTTCAACACATTCTGTCCATTCCTTTACTGTTGGAAGAACAAGAGGATATGTCGATTTGGGATGAGGAGATGCATGGAAATTAGACTATTCATTTGGATATAGACTGGCCCTGAAGATGTTATTGAATGCAAAGAGACGATTTGTTCAAGGGATTGGTACAGTATTTGGCGAGCAAGAATGCCTCCGAAAGTACATAATTAATTTGGTGAATATGTAGAAGTTGCTTAATTACTGTCAATGGTAAGGTTGCAGTAGAGGCCGGTGCCTTGTCCTGCTCAATGTAGATGTGTGTTGATCATGAAGAAAATGATTGGCATATATTTTTTCAGTGCTCAACTAATGTTGATTGCTGACATACTGCAGGATTGTTTTCATTGTGCAGTCCTGGGTTCAGCGGTTTAAGGTTTAATTATGTGGTAGCAGTATTGATGGATGTTTGTGCGTGCGAAACAGAAGACGTTTTCAGTCGTGTCTTGACGTTGGTCTGGGGGGATATGATCGAATTGGAATGATTAGATATGGAATCAAAAGAAGTATCTGCGGTGCATATTTTCGATTTAGTACAGACCATGTGGGAAGAGTGGAAGGCAGTTCAAACTATGCAGAGAATGGAAATCGACCAGAGCTATATCCTTAATTGGGAAGGAACTTTGGAGATTCTAGTTCAAGAAGGCGAGCCTTTCGCACTCTTAAATGCAAATCGTTGGGTGCAAGAGATGGTATTGTCCAGCGCTATATTTTTATCTGATTCACAAAATCTGGTGGAAGTATACATAGTGGAAGCTGACCTTCTTCAGTGGATCCTCTATGTTATGTTATTTAAACTAAATAATCGAAAAAGATTCACATTTGAAAAATTATAGACAAATTTCATTGAAGAGTTGGATGGTCTGAATACAATTTGAAAGTTCCTTAAAACTTGCAATTAATAAATCCACTAAGTAATTGAACTTGAACTTAAACTTGCACCTAATAGTTTTGTTCATTCTTTCTATTTACATATTTTCTTCCATCTAACAATGCACAAGCCAATTGATTTCTTGCATCTACCACTTTATCAACAATATGTTGACAGCCATGTCTGCATCCGAGCTGATATGAATGAAATGAATTATGTGCATCTGTTATAATCGGTCAATCTTTTGTGGAAAGACTAAATCCCGCAAGAAATCATTGCCGTCCATAGAGTCCTTTTATTTTTTAAGACAAAACCCAATATTTTCTATTACAGCTGTTATTTTTCACAGCTTTTCTTCTTGTTTATCATATTTTGTAACTTTGGTATCTTAATGTTTGCCTCACAATAAAAAATCATTCCAACAAAACTCCTATCATCTTCTTGAAACAAAATAAAAAATCCACAAATTCTGAACTCAAATCATTCTTCAACCAACTTTTTGTTTTTTGAGTTAGGATCGAGACATCAAAACCTTCTCTCCAAAGTTCCTGGGCCCATAAATCATGTACCAGGAAGATGATGGCTACATATGTGAGTGGGGAGAGGAGAATGAGTTTGAGGAGTGAGAAGGTTTGAGATTTGAGACAAATTAATTTTATGATGGTAGGGTTTGAAATGAGAAAAGGGGGGAGAGAGAAGTTTTGAGGTCTAGATCATCACCCATAAAATATTGCTTGTCCCAATAATTAGTTTTGAATTTGTGAAATTTTGTTTTAGTTTAATGCAGGTGATAAGAGTTTTTTTTTGGTAGTGGTCGGGGTTCAAACCCCGGACATTGCATATTTTATGCATTGTCCCAACCAATTGAGCTAAGCTCACGAGGACGCAGGTGATAAGAGTTTAATTGGGGCGATTTGGTTGTGTCTCCTTTGCTTCCAATTTACTACAAAAAGGGGGACAAACTAGATCCGTGAGGAAGAAAGTGTGTGTTTTTTGGGATATAAATTCGGAACTAAAGGCTATGTTGTATTTGACTTACATACTCGTAATATTTTCATTTCTAGAAATGTTATTTTTCACGAACACATTTTTCCATATTCTCATAATCCATCTTCAATTAATGATCAATCGACCACTCATAATGATGACATACTTGATCCTTTGTGTTTTGATGACTCTTTTTTATTTGATCGCATCATTTCCCCTCAAAATGAACCTGTTTCAAATTCTACATCTGATCTTACAAATGATATACCTCATTCTGCATCTGATTTGCATTCTAATCACATTAATGAAAGTCGTTTGAGAAAATCGGAAAGAGTTTCTCAACCCCCATCTTACTTAAAAGACTTTCATTGTTATAATATTGCTAATGTTGATGTTTTGTATCCCATATCTAAGTCTTTATCATATGACCACTTTTCTGCATCTCGTTATGCTTATATTTCTGCTATCACTGTTAATCAAGAACCTAATACTTATAAGCAAGCAGTTCAACATCCTCATTGGCTTAGACTAAGATCAATCATACAAGTGAAATTGATATCACATATTCACATAAAGTCGTAAGGCATTAGCTATATGGGTACCCTAACTTATATCTTGTTGAACATCCTCTTGCATACAATGTGAAATTTTTGTTCACACTTGGCAAATTAACATCTCTCCATTAAGTATCACATCCTATGTATACGTGATCCACAACCAAAAACTGCTCCCCACAACGTTGAATTGTGATATGGTACCATCGTTGAACCTTCTAGAGGAGTCAACATTGGTGTGGATTGACACAATGGAGAAAGAACAACCACACAAGAGAGAATGATACCACATCTTCATCCAAAATTTTAAGACCTAAGTATGAATTTTTTTCAACTTATTTGTTGTTTAACCTCCACTGTCTTATCCAATGTTTGACTTTAACCATAGTTGTCAATGCAGCGCGGCGCGACCACCCCAAAAATTGACGTGGCGTGAGAGCGGGGCGTGTAACAGGCGCTTTTCAGTGGCGCGGACACATATATTTTATACTAAAAATACAATACTGTTGAGATAGAAATACTAGAATACCTTAAACATTAATAAAAAAAAATCATGAAGTATTCATCATTTGAAATAAAAACCATAAGTCTTAAGCAACATAAGAAACATGCTTACAAACAACACCCAAAAAATTCAAGGAAAGCAAGACTTTAAGTTTGCAAAGCTTAAAGTAACAAAAGTACTAAACATCAAAAGTCAAATAATCATGAAAATCTTCATCATCACTTCCTCCACTACTAGAGTGGTGCACATGTTCTTCTTCATCCTCTTTCTCTTGAATCTCTTCCTCTTCATCCTCTTTTTCTTCATCCTCCCAATTAACAAACTCTGAGTCATATTCATCAATTACAACAGCCTTCTTTCCTTTTTCCTTAGAACTTGTACGTTTATGCCGAGGAGGAGATGGCTGTAGGCTGAAGAAGAAGAAGAAGGAAGAAGATAAGAGGAGATCGCTGCTCTCTTATGTTTGTTGTTTCAACTTTCAATCGCAGAAAATGAGAGAAAGAGGCCGCGTAAACAGAGAAAGAGAAAGAGAGGCGCTATTGTAGTGGAAATTGGAAAGAAAAAGGTTAAGGTTTCGAAAATGACCAAAACGCCCTTGAAAACGTTTTAAAATTTTGGACAAAGTCGACTTTTCTTCATTCTATGCGGGTCGCCCGCTTTGACCGCATCAGATCCGAACCGCTCCGGCGAAAAGCGGTTGCGAAGGACCGCTATGACCAACCGACACGCGCTGTCGCGGTATGAAGCGCTGCTCTCGAAATTTTCGCTACGCGCCGCGATAGCAGGCGGCACGGCCGGTTATAACAACTATGACTTTAACTAACACATGATACATCATAATATTCTCTCCCTCAAGTATGACGAAATTCTAACCCGTATCCATACTAGTTTAAACATAAATACATCATTTATGTATGGCATAAGCTCAAAAAAATATTATGCCTTGTCTTTATTATATTTTCAAACTTATCTCAACAAGTTGTTAAGAAAAGTTTATGAAACTTAATAAGCGGCTAATTGATGTGTTACATTAACTATTACCAGTTAACATTTACTCCAAGGTTTCCACGAATATAGACATTGATATGATAAAAAATTAAATACATAAAAACCCTATAAAATCATAACTGAACCAGTTTATGTCATGGCGACAGTTGACATAGTAGAAATATGTTTATAAAGCAGTAAATCTTGTTTCATTATTTTTATTATAACAAAAGAAAATTAGTCTTTTTTCTTAAGGGGGGTGTAGTCACATCACATGAATCAAATGGCAACGTAATTCTAATGAATCAAGTCTTTTTTCTTAATAGTTGATGAATTACCCCCCCATAAATATAAAACTCAACCTGAAAGACTAATTAACCACACACAAAATGGTCATTACAGTCACAGAGTAACTACATCCACGCATATAGTTCCTACACTTTGATTACTCAATAAACAATAATAGACCCTCCAAAACGCTTAAGCTGATCTATCCTACTTCTTGTCTGCACACAAGGGTTATACCTAAATCAAAAGCAAACAAAGTCATCAAATTAACATTTGTTCTATTTTATTTATAGATTAATTTGATTTATGAAAAGAATCGTACCTTGCTCGAATTGCACGCATACTGGTAGGTTCATACCCAGTGTAAAACAGAGTAGCATTTAAAGTCGAAGTCAGGACCACCGGGGCAGTAGACACAAATGTTACCAATGGTGGCAATACAAATGATAGATATTAATATAAATTCCTGTAGAACCGAAAAATACATCACTATCTAAAATGCAGATAACTCATGCAAATTGAAGAAGGAAAATAAAATATGATAGAGTATTTAAAATTAATATAGGCTATGTTTCACTATTTGATAGACGGAATAGTGAAATGAATTTGATATCTAATTATGCCACCATACAGAGGATGCTTAAACCAGCTTGAGACCCAGACAAATGCTTAAAAAAAATCACATAGGGCAGCATTACTAAATGAATGCTACAAAACACAAAAGTTAATACTTTTCAACACCTCAGTGTTTTCTTTAGGTTAATAGACGCGAAATATAGATACTTGAAGTGTCTCATACAGAAAGAGAAAAAAAAAATACAACTATTAATAGTTAAATATCACAAAACAGAAACAAGAACAGTTATTCCCTGGAAATATCAAGCATTGCCGTTGCTATTTCTATTAAAATGGTATGATGTTAATTGTAATTCAGCCAATTAATAGTAAGAATGGCTTCTAAACGAAGTTCTCCATGCATTGACTATTTGATTCTAAATAGATTTCTTTTGTGTTAATTTTTGAACAGAACAGAAAGTACCGCCTTCTAATTAATGACAATACATTATTTTTTGTTTCATTTTATCCCAATGACACGGATTCAGACTGAAGCACTAGTTACAGAGACAGAGGCCTGTGGCAACTGAGGTATAATACCAAAATAACAATATTCTATTATGCGCTACCCCTGTATGCCTAGCGAGACAAACATGTCGTCGATCATAAATTTGAACTAGGAAAACAATAAACAGTTGCACAAGATACACAAGGAAATCTGATGGTGATTTTCATTTTCCAAACTTGTAAGGAAGGTGGGCAAGTGACCAAATATGGAGTCCAGAGAACAGAAATAATAACGGTAGTCAATAGCAATTGATGGACCCGAGTTCAACCTTCAAGCTTTGATGAAAAGCGTACATACTAATTCTAATTTATAACCAGCAAACTATTTGCGACTGAAACAAATTACATGATGTAGGAAAACTCACCAATTAATATTGTTCCAGAGGATTGTGACTGGAGTAACCTTTCCGGGAGTTTTACCGACAGGGAAATGTTGTTTGGAACACCGTCATTCTACGGCAAGAAAGCGGGGCCAGGTGTGGAACTACTGCAGTGAAATTCAACGCAAGGATAAAAACTTGATCAACGTTGAGATATTCTTGACTCCAATTGCTTGTTCTGATCTCTTGTCTCAGCTCCAATTTGAATCCGAGACATTCATAAAGAACAAGTTTAAACCACGAGTAAAGAAATCTTATATAACAGGGCACAAAGATGTTAAAGTGAAAGCTGCAAAAAGAGCAAGTTTTAGAAGAAAACATACTTTTTCATTTTTTGAGAAGCAATCCAATAAATAAGTGAAAACGGAAGAGTTATCTTTCCCTTCAATCTTCTCATTTTTAGTCAAGAAATAAAATCATTCTTTTCCTTTTTGATTAGCATTTTGGATTCCAAACAATTTAAAGCATATTCAAATTGAAATTCTTGTACCACAAGATGAATTTGCTACTGGTTTCTTCTTTACTTTTATTTTAAGAATGTAGACGAGCAATAAAGCACAACAGGAACAATGCCAGCTACAAACTAGGCTCACAAGTTACAACTCTTAAAAGTACAAAACGATGGACAATTAACAAAAGAGTCTAAGGGAAGGTAAAATTACCTGCCGTTTATCTTCCCACGACAGAAATGTTTCCCAACCTTCATTTGCCATATAGTCACGACGAACAAGCTCCGCCTCTTCTAGCTAACTTTGGCGATGAATATCCTACAAATAAATACGAAATGACGGTTGGTGTTCCAAAAAAATATTAGGAAACAAGTGTCTTTGATAAATTACCTAGATTCCAGCTTCTCTGGTCCGAACATCACAACATTTTAAACCCCCAAGTCTTCCATTCGAGCTAATGCTAGCTCCCTTTCTCACCCCGCTGAACTCTATAAACACGAGTCCACGGAGGTACCATTGCAAGGATCCTTGCTATGATGTCCACAAGTTGCTCAGGTGAATAATTTCTATACCTACAATGATTTTAACAAAAAAATTGACTTTCACGTGCCTTTTAATCCTACTGAATAATGAGATAGAAACTAAAGAGTTTGACAAAGACTCATTTGAAAGAAAACATGACATTTGATAGGTACCTGCCAGTTTTCCAGAGCTCATAAATCCCAGTTCCACGTATTACAAGAGTTGGGTACATTTTAAGCCCTTCTGCTCAACACCAACATTTGGAAGATCAGGCAATAGACATCATGTGAGCAACTACCTAAAGCAAAAGATAAAAAATAATAAGGTTTCGCTTGTGATTTGATTGTGAGCTTGGCCCTGAACAAATACCTCTATCCCATTAATACAGAGAACGACCAAAACTTCAAAGAATCATTGTGCATCAAAATTGCAAAGCATAAATAGAAAGCACAAAGCAACTACAACAAAAATTACTCCAACTTTTGTATTCATATTAGTTTAGCTCTACTAAAAACTGTATTCTACCTAGAGTTTGAGATTTTACAGATGATGTTTGACCAAAATTAATAAGGGTAACAACATATGGAGAGAACAAAGGAGATGTAAAAATTGATCTTTCAAGAAAGTCGATAGTGATGCTCAAATACAAAAGATAACCTACTAATTAATGTTAGAGTGATTACTATAGTCTGTCAATGGTGGCCTGTTCTATTTGTTGTCTCTTTCAAATAACATCGACTCCAATGATTGATCAACAAAAAGAGACTTCCTAAAACTCACTCTGTGCCTATTCTACGAAATAAGTTTAAAGGACAGACCAATTACTTAAAAAGATGAATTCAAGTACATAGAGATTCTATCGCAGGTTGTGAAACTGGATGCAAAAGCAATCAATCCTATCGAAAAACATTCTGGTAAGGTGAAATTGTTTTGCAAAGTTAGTCACACATCACATGTAAATGAAACAGATTTGTAAGAACTCAAAGGTACAAACTAATAGTAGATAAACTACCAGAACAGGATATCTTAGAAGCCAGAACCTAGAAATTACTAACTGCAAGGACTTAATTTTTTGTCTCATCCACATCTAAATATATCATCTGTATCTGATATAAAATTAAGCTTGTTTGAGGCCAATGGTTTCATTGCAACTATTAATTGTGAATCAAACTCTGCAGCAAAATACAGAATCCAGCCAACGTTATAGAAAAACAAAATTGAGAAGAGTTAACAGTAGAGTAAATAAGGGGCATTGTTTCTTTGGTTGTGCAGCTGCCAAAGACGTGGGGCAAAAAATCGAAAAGATTTTCAACAGTGTCGGGGGCTTTGCGAAGGCAGATCTCAGCTTCCAGAACATGATCAGTGCAGTAAAATGAAAATACTGATGACATTGTGGGGTCTTTGGCGGAGAAGAAAGAGAATGCTTTGGGACAAGCTTCCATTAGCCTTTAAGGTTTGTAGAAGAATAAAAGATCAGCTCGATAATTTGTGCAGGTTTCTATCCGACCAACAGTAGAATGCAGATCGTTGAAATCGTCAGAATCAGAACCTGCATTGGATAAAGCCGGCAGCAGGGAAGTTCAAATGCAGCGTTGATGTGGCAATATTCCAAGATCAGAATTTTTATGGTGTAGGTGTGTGCCTCGGTAATGATCAACGCAAATTAATTCAAGCTTCCGCGTGGTTCCAACTCCAAGGGCTGTCAAATGCGAGTGAAGCAGAAGTGGATGGCGTACTGCTATGCTAAAGTGGCTCCAGTCGGCTGGTTTTCATGACGTTTGGCTCGAACTCCAAAAAGAACACTACTGAAAATATCAATACCCCAACGCAACACAACCTACTCCGCTGCCTCTTATGCTCTGGTCAATCCCACTAGGGATAATAACCTTGACAAAGTTTGGGAATGGAGTAAGAGGAGTGTCAAAGAACTTAAGAAGGTTATCAAACATTAAATTTATAATTTTGAAATACTCAATGTCACCATGTGCATTATAAAATTTGATTTGTTCAATTCATAATCTACGGTGCGATATTTGAAGCAAAATACTAATGAATGATCCGTGGTTGTGAACATTACAAAACACATGATGATAGACCCAACAATTCTAGCTAACAAATAAATTAAATTGACATAGCAATTTCACAAGCTGTAAATTTCATAGCCCATAAATTAACAATAATCTATGAAGACGAAAGAATAAAAATAATCATAAAATTAACATATAGAGGTTGCAGCTACAACTCTATTTAACAAAAAAATGAAAATAACATTCCCTCAAAAAAAAAAATGAAAATAACATAGCAATTTCTTAAGCTGACCATAAATTAACAATAAACCATGAAGTCAGTACTTAATAGTAACCAAAACAAGGATAAAATAAGATAAAAATTAACATATAGGTCGCAGCTGAGTCTCTAGCTGTGTCACTTGGGACAACATCTACGTCCTAATACTATGACAAAGGTGATATCAAACTCTCAACATAGATGTTTGGTTCCATCCAACCGCTGATATTTTGAATTTCCAGAATCTTAAAAGTATAATTTCTTGGATCATAAACAACCAAACCATATTCTCCTATCTTGGTATAGGCATGTCTAAAACATCACAAAACTTAGAATGATGGGAAAGGATGAACGTTAACTTCTTGGTGAGGATTGCAAGTGGAAAGAGCCATAATCTTATGATTATCAGTGAAACGATCATACACTAAAGTATAAAATGTTTTTGTATATTGCTCTGGTGTTGGTTATCAAAGGAGGCAGTATCTTTGATTTTCCAATAGAAGAAGGATTACATAAAACAGCAAAACAGAAGATGCCGTGACACGTAGAAGGTCTCCCATAACTGTATCCTTTATTTATTTGGAAAAGGAGGATACCGTATCGTATTGGCCTTACTCTAGGAGTGGACACGAATTCGCTGCTGAAACAAACTCCTCATGTGAGATCGGAGATAAGAGAATTCCATGACTTACAGACACGGCGGAGTTGAATGACATGTTTCACCGGGAGCAGGCACAGGATTTCCGCAACCAGATCGAACGGAAGAGTTGGCAGAGGCGGCGCGTGAAGTGAGTTGCCGTGAGTTTCGGAGGAATAAGAAACGCCGTCGTTTTGGCCATTTCCTTTGTTACAAAATCCCAACCGAGACGACGACTGACTCTGAGAGATTCACAATAGTACTACTACCTTTTTATAATGTTATTTCTTTTGAAGAATATAATCATTTTAATGAATTAGCTTGACTAACCATTATTAATTAATTAAATTTACAAGTTGTAGCAGTCCGTGAGACTAATAATTTGACTAGCAAAACTTAAATTGGTCAATGATATGATAACCTAGTACAAGACCTGAACTTAACCGTCATCAATTTGGTGGAAAGATCTAATTCATTCAGAATATAACTAACTTTGTGAGATCTATGTTCTCCTCATGTATGCATTCAGGTTGACACCAGGCAATCTAGAATGTAGGCATCGTAGATTGTAATCATTCCCCTTCGAAATTCAAGTGCACAACATAACATCAATACTTCAATTCCCTTATCGAATAAAGTCTATTATGTTGTGCATAGTAAGTAATAAGCATTCTTCCTTTGGACGTTACAAAACATTAAAGTATGTCTAACACATGATGTCCTCCTTAGCCTCAAATAGACTGTTTCCTTTTCATTTACCAATTTCAAGTGCCATGGCCTTTTCTTCTTTTTCATAATCCCTTACCATTGCACACTATATGTTCCTGCCTAGAAAACAAATCTAGGATGTAGCCCCTTATTAGAAACTAATAACCTAGTATTTTGAGAAATTTGTGACAAGTCTACCGTTGTCTCTAACACAATGATCCTTTTATAGCGTCGTATTCCTGGGGTTTTGGAGGAGTTAACCCCCTTCCTCCCTGTTACGCAATCTCGGGTGTAGCCCCAACGGAATATTTCTTCATTTGATGGCAATGATTGGATGACATACAAAATCATAACATTTGGTGGCTATGTACGGGAGAACTCTACTGTCGTTGGGACTCCTCAGGTGCTCTTGGTCAGTCACCTCCAGCTATTTGGCTACTCCAAGTCCTGATCGACCATATCCACCCCTCCGGCTGCTGCTGAGACTCTTTTAATGCTGCTAATCAGTCACAACTTGCTCCTTTGATCGAGTCCCTTGGGTACTGAGCACAAAGTACCAAACAAAATTCCCAAGCGTCAAGCCTAAAAGGAGAAGACACTCTAACAAACCACATGTACCAAATACAAGGTATCAAACACAATCCCCAAACATGAAGCCTAAAAGGAAAAGGCACTATAACTACCGAAGCCCCTGAACGTTGACCACAAAACCAATTCACTTTACAGCTTTGTCTAGTACCAACTAACAAACTAACCTTCGCATAACGCAACCTTGGTGGAACTGCCTGAAGTGATTCTTGAGGTCCATAAAAAGGTAGAATGGTGGTGTTAGAATTGTTAAATTAACAAAGTTAAGAGACTAATTCCCAATTATTTTACCTATGGTATTCATATATGGATCCTCTATGTTAAGTTATTTAAACTAAATAATTGAAAAAGATTCACATTTGAAAATTCATAGACAAATTTCATTGAAAATTCGGATGGTCTGAATACAATTTGAAAGTTCCTTAAAACTTGCACTTAATAAATCCACTAAGTAATTGAACTTAAACTTAAACTTGCACCTAATAGTTTTCTTCATTCTTTCTATTTACATTTCCCTCCATCTTGGTTCCTATCATAAAAACAAATCTCCCTTCATCCACAACTTTATCAACAATATGTTGACAGCCATGTCTGCATCCAAGCGGATATGAATGAAATGAATCATGTGGTATCTTAATTTTCAAATCTCAACTATCTATGTTATTATGCTCTAATGGTGAACTTGTGAAATTGCCTGCTCGAGATATTTGAAAGTTTTCTGATATTTTAAGACACCCATAAGCCAGAAATCGAAGTTATCCACTGTAACTATATTTATGTACTTCTGCGTTGGCTTCTCAACATTTTGACTTTGCCTCACACACTTGATCTTCTTCAGTGGAATTGCAACCTATACATAAAAAATCTTGAATTAGGGAAAAATGAGATATATGAAGAGATTTCTTTATGTATTTATATAGTTCACGGCTTACCTTATAGCGGATCCTGCACATTTGACCTTTCTGATTGAAGACTTTTATTGATCTGTCACTACAAAAGGCAACCTTTTCATTGGAGATGAAGAGGAGACCAGATAGAGGGCCAGATGTGGTGGAGAGATAACAATGCGAAACTTTCAACAGGCTCTCATCCTCTTTCACACTAAAATACTGCATAAAAATTTTCTCCACTCCACCCACTTGAAGAATTCGAGCACCTAAGCTCAACTTCCTCTTTATTGTTTCAGAAATATTTGCTCCCAGTCTTACTGAAATTTCAGAATTATATAAAATAGGATTAGAAATTATCAATCAACACTAAGATGAGTTAAGCTGATATAGATATTGCAGTCAAATGGCATGGATTTCATAAACTGAGCAATATCAGATGGAAACTCACCATGTTCTTGGACTTTTTGTGAGAGACTATCAGCCTTCCTAGCAAGTCTTTTCTTGTTAGAATTTGTTAAACCTGAAACGATAAAGCACTCTATTGGTAAAACCATCAATACAGATGTTCGTGATTCGTCTGTAAAGGAAACAAAGTCTTACTTTTGCTTTGATGTTTGGATGGATATTGACATTGATGAGAGGCAGAATCAAGTAAGTATCTATTAACCGAATTTTGAAACTGATGATATATGATTGGAGTTCCAACAACTAGCTCATGAAGAGGTGAGATCTGCATGTTGAATGATGATTACTAAGGTTTGTGTTTTGTTGAAAAGACTAGCAGTAGAAGGTGAAGAGAATGGTTTGAGCTATTAGAGGAAGTTATGCTTGCTTGGTTTGATCAGTCCCTTTGTATTCTAAGGAGGTAGTATTTAAAAGGATGAAAAGTAGGAACTGAATCTTGAGCCTTTTGTGGGATGACTCAACCATGATCTTGGTTGATGTAATAAAGATACTACTGTCATGGCAACTTGAAAAACTTTTATTGAAGATAATATTTTGACATCATGGATTGTTTGGTTGCTTTTAGAAAAAGATGGTAAAGAAAGATATAAGTTAGCTTTTTCAAAAGTTTTAAAAATAAATCCTTGAATAGGTTTTGTTTTTAGAGGCTTAGAGAAAGGTTAATTTATTTATCTTCATGAACAAGATTCCATGGTGTCTATGAGTCATGACATGTTGTCGGCCAACCCTTTGTAGAATTGCACTGTTTTGGAAAATTATATTGGTTTAAGGAAATTAATCCAAAAAAGGTAAAGTATGAAATAATTGTGTGAGGATGCATCAACAGAGCTTTATGAGTTGGCGTTTTAACTTTATGAGTAGGTATATACAAGTAATTAATATGATGGCCAAGTTTATTCTGTGTAACTACTTATGCGGTTATGCCATAGATACGTACCACTGCAATTAAAAGATTGCTGGACCATCATTTTCACTTTCTCTAACATATATATGACTAAAATGTTAATGTTTGTATTGCACCACACATTGTTTACCAGCCATAAGATCCTATTGGAACCTTTATCATACTTTAAATTTGGGGGCTTGTTTATACCGCCTTGAATTTTCACAAATTTGACATCCTTATTCACCTTCATTCACTTTTTCTTCTTGTTTTAAGTGCTCAATGACTCTATCTCTATGTTATGCTTAAGTAGCATTTAGTATATGGATTATACGTCACAACCTCTTTGCATTGTGCTGCAAGATTCACTGCTACCCAATTGTTAACGAATTTTTAATTAGGCTCTAAGTATAGTGTACCATCTAACTCTTTCAATCAAATCAATCTATATAGAATTTTAGTAACTTTCAATTACTAATAGAATTTTAAATTAGCTTGACTATCCATATTTACACGTTGTATTAATGAGATTAATTCGGTTGAGACACTTGATTCATGATATAACTGTGAGATCTATGTTCACTTTCATGCACAATGACTAGCGGTATGAGATGGAGTAGTTGAGAAGAGTTCTAGATTCCGCGAAAGAAATAATCTACACAATAATTTATATTGTTTACTTCGAAGGTAAACAAAAAAAAAATCTACATTAATCTATTATTCTAATCAAATAATCATATACCACCAACCGGAGTTGAAGTACGACCTCTCTGCCTAGAATTTCGACGGTGGCTCTCAACAAATTTCGATTCTCCATATTTGGTAAACATTTGTTTCTCGTCCGAAGTAATATTACACTCAGGTAGTGGGATGGTGTACTTATTTGTATTATAGCAGTATGAGTAGTGCATATAACGTTGACGAAACCTTCTCATTTTGAGGCGTCCCAAGGGGGTCAAGGCAGCATAGTCTTGCGCTTCCAGATCATCAGAACAAGAGTCGTCGTTTGAGACTTCTTGAATCGAATCAACAGAGCAACCCTTGACGACTAGGTCCTTATATTGAGCTACAAAGGGAGCATATTCATATTTCACTGGGTAATGACCACCACCTTTGGCACCACCTGTGGCCCAAGGTGATGCATCCCATATAGTAGCATACACTGACATTGGCTTTGATGGATACTCACTTCCCATTTCCTCATTCCGCAACACCTCTCGAATTGGAATTTCATCAATGTAAAATCTACAATATTTCATCAAAACATGTGATAAGTATACTATTAATTAATTTAATCATAGCCATGCACACACATTTATTTAACAAAACATAGGGTAGGTAGGTATAAGTTTACATATATTTCCGTGTAATAAAACTGCTTCCTAGACTAATCGAAGGGGAATATTTTAATTCCAGTCAAATTTTACAAACGCATTAATATGTATAATAAACTACTTATGTATTTTTTTTTTCTTTTTTGATGCACTAAACTACTTATGTTAATTTGTCTGCATAATATACAATACTGAAAGCATTAAACTACTTATATCAATTTGTTCGCATAATACTCTTTGTCTATGAATTTTTTTTTTTTTTACATAAACTCAAAACATATATCATCATTTAATTATATAGCATGAATGTAGCAAGAAATATAGACACACACTTACATGACATTTTGCCGGGTCCAAAGAATACTGTATCTGTGGTATTCTTGAGTTGGGTCGAACCAAAGATTGTAGCGCTCTTCACGGCCACGACCAGTGCTTCCATTTCCATACAAGTTGGTTTGAAGTTTCCATTGTTTTCCGGCTATGCTACCCAAGAACTCAAAATCAAGTTCATCGTGCATTTTCTCAAACACTTGCTGGTTTGTTGTCTGTAACACCAACGAAAATTCCAAAAATAAATGTATGATAAGATTACTATTGAAATTAATCCATTTCGTTTTTTTTCAGACCTTTTCCCTTTAAAAAAATTTGATATATAAATTGGAGTTTCAATCACGCTACTGAATTTATAGATTACTGACTTTGCAACTTGTTTCGAAAATCATTCACCAAATTAGAAGAAAAATTAAATGGTACTAAGTGTTTTTTTACTGATCTTTCATGAAATAAAATAAAAAGTAAGAAAAGTAATGTGTGAAATATGTATAAAATTAATAAGTAGAGAATCCCTTAATAACTAAAGCATTTCCTAAAAAAAAAAAAAAAAACTAAAGCTGAAAATAAGCACCAAACACAATTTTTTTATTTCATCGCATCTCTAATACCATGTTGTTGGATTAAGCCATAAATTGAAAAGTTGATACCAAAGTGAAAATCAAAGAGCAAAAACCAAGATAAAATTATACTCATTCAAAATCTTATTCACTTTGTATCACACTATCAACACATCACATATACAATATTACTCTCCTTTATCTCAATCTATCTCGAAGTGATTACACCTTTAAGATGTCTAAGAAACATGTTTCATAAAATTATACGTGTAGATCGTGTGCCTTTAGATTAAGTAGGATTTGTGTACTTACATAGAACGTAACGCAAACACCAGCAGTATAATTCGATGGTAACTTGATCTTTGCGCTAAAAAGTCCGTACTTATATCTATTAGAGGTATTGAAACCAGACCCTATAATATATTCATAAAAATAAAAATAAAAATCCGTCAATTCAAAAAACCATACCACAAAATATAAAATTTTGATGTTATGAAAAATAAAATAAAATAAAAGTTTAAAATTTACCAGAGTTTTTATTGAGGGAGATTTGGACAGAGTTACCATCGAATGATGGAACAACGTTGCCAAAGACATGAGAAAAACCATCATTGTATGGTATAGTGGCTAACTCATCGAAACCAGCATTGACATTGTAACTGAAGAGAATAAGAAACACAGAAAAAGAGAGCACAAAATTATGATCCATACTTGTTTTAATTTTCTTTTCTTCTTTCTTCTTCACTCTTTCTTAGGAGTAGTATATTTTATTTTTTTTATCAAATTGGAGTACAGTATATATAGAGCAAGAAGGATTATTATATTAAAAAAAATAAAATCTGGTTCATTTCTTTTCATAGAAAAAACGGTGTACAGGTTTATTTAAAAAGGTATAGTATTTAATTGCCCATAAAAATATTCCATATCTTATTCAATATCTTAATTTTGCAATCAATGTATTCTTTTTTATCAAAGCAATGAAAATAAATTGTAATCAATGTATTCATTGTATTATTAAAACTAATAATCATGATTGCTTCAAAACCGACTCCATATTAATTTTGTTCACAATCTTTTCTTTATTCTTCGCTTTACAATTTTTTTTTTCACATCACTTTTACAAATAAATTTTCTTGATTTTTAAATCGTTATCATCAATATTTTTAAAAAATATATATCAAACAATATATGGTAATACGTCCTCTCAAAACAATACACTATTTATTCCATATACATCATTTAATGAATGAATGTAAAATATTAATTTTTGCTTATATTAATGACCGGAAGGTGTATATGGCAATACGTCCTCTCAAAATAACAATATTGTAGTATTCCAAAAATAAATCATATTCAATATGACATCATATTTGTACACTTATACCTATTTTGGCATTTTTTTTAAATTACACTGCATACATATCTTTTGTTAAAAAGGGTCGAAAAGATATGTCTTTTTTTTATTAAAAAAAAAAAGCTATGTAATATGAAGGAAATTTTTTGTAGTTTTTTTTTTGACATAATTTATTTTCTTAGGTTGTTCCCAAAAATTTTAATTGTTTCTTTTTTCTTAAGTAAATTTAAATTTATAAATTAAAGATATTTTTTTGAAAGAATAAATTAAAGATATATTGCATACAACTTGTGGTGGTAAATACAAATTTGATTATATATTTTCCTTTTGACGTGAGATTTGATTCTACTTTTTTTTTTCTTTTTGTTGCAGATTTGATTCTATTTATATATGGAAGTTTTGTTTTGAGGCAATTATATATGGAAATTACTATTTATTTATTTTTTTATGAAAGGAAATTATTAATTATTAAACGTGTATATTTTTTTTTTACAGAATTCAAAACGTGTATTAAAATTGGCAATATATCACTCGCGGAATTTTTTTTTTATTGCAGAGAGGGCCAAAGGCCATGAACTTACTAAATTTTTTACTATAACTATTTATTATGGAAATTAATTAAGCGTGTATTAAATTTTTTATAATTGGCAATCAATAATAAAAAAATTGCATAAAAAACTTTTGATAAAAAATGTCTTTGTATTTTTTTTAATTTTTTGACAAAAACAAAATCTAAAGAAAAAATTAAATTGACCTGTAATATACGCAATATTTGAAAAATGTCTCTTTCTTTTGTAGTGTTGAAAAATGTCTTCTAAGTTCCTTAAAAAAAATGTCTTCTTTTGATTGTAAACATATATTCGCAATTTAATATTCTTCTTATTTTAGATTTATGACATACACGAAGTTCAAAAAACTAACTTAGATGTTGAATTTTTTCATATTTTTTTCACACATGTTTAGAATGTTAAAAAATATGGCTTTGCATAAAATAAAATAAATAAATTTTTCCAACTAGGTACGGATTAATTATGAATTTCTTAATCAATTCATAATTGATTTGTGTCTCGTTTAAAAATTCCATAATTTCATGCTGAAGGTTCGTATGATGTTCTAACCATGCTTATAAAATTAGGGAATGAAATTTGGTATGTGAGTAAACGTTTGTTTGGAACAAAATTGCAATTTTACACGTTATGGTTGAAAAATAAATCGACACATCTTTCAAATGCTATGAAACTTGCCAGATTCTTTTTATTTATTTTTATAGATGATTTTCCAACAAACAGTCTAAAATTCGATTTCTAGGTCAAGATTTCTATTGTTTTGGTTTTTGAGCTTTTTGCGTTTCAAAAATTGGTAATTAATTTGTCCCTAGTTGAAAAATTCTAATTTTTTGTGTAAAACAACATTTTGACATCCTATTCAATTATGCCTAGGAAAAGTCATGAAAAATTCAATCTCTAGATCGTTTTTTGAACTTCGTGTATATTACAAGGTAAAAAAATAATAAAAATCTTAAATTACAGAGTTAAAATTTGTATTTTTTATTTTACAGGGTCATTTTTCAGACTTCGCGTATTTATAAGGTCAATTTTAACAATTAACTCATTTTTTAATGAGTTATGTCTACCGTCCCAAAATATATCAGAATTTGATCTAATCACGAGAATTTAAAAAATTGGTAATAGTATTAAAAAAAATTAATTAATTTTATTTTTACAATTATATCCTTTAAAAAAGATATAGTTAGATTATGTTTTCAATACAATATTTATTTTTTAGAAATAGATGTCAAATAAATAAGGATATGTTGGTAAAAAAAATAATTAACGTAGTTTGAAATAACAAAGTGCTCTTGTAAAAAGAGACGAAAAATTTCTCAAAAGGATTTTATTTTTGGGACAAAAGGGCCTTGTAAGTTGTAATTAGTTATTAATGCTTACACACCTCAAGTAGGGTTAGGAGAACACCTTAAAGTAATGTTTTTGGAAGATTTTGAAGGCTTAATCTAGGATATACCATTAGGAGAAAAGATCTTTTTGCGAGGAGATCTAAATAGGCATATAGGGAGTGGTTCAAGTATTTTTGCGGGCTTGTATAAGGGGGTATGGCTTTGGGAAGGTAAATACATAGAGTAAATCCATCCTAGATTTTTCATCTTCTTATGATCATACTATAGTTAATACGTGATTTAGGAAAAAAAATTGCATCTTATCA